>WNFN01201960.1_pt1 | contig 16492 bp, 16 predicted proteins | sample 5400161 | NCBI WGS metagenome assembly WNFN01 (sample SAMN13153353, study PRJNA577476) | soil metagenome | isolation source: 80 cm saprolite on Douglas fir-dominated hillslope | place: USA:California | collected 2013-09-17
ACCGCGTGAGGTGATCCAGCTGCCGATCACGCTCTCGCTTCGGCCGCCGCCGTAAGCATCGGCGGTATCGAAGTGGGTGATGCCGAGCTGCCAGGCGGCGTCCATGAGCTCAAGCGACTGGTCCTGCGTCAGCCCCTGCCCGAAGAACGCGGGCGCCGAGCCGACACCACCGAAATTGCCGCAGCCCAGCGCGATACGCGGGATCGCCAGCCCAGAGTCGCCGACCGGGCGCCTGGCTGCGAGCGTCGCGCTCACGCGCGCGGGGCGCGAGGGAGTGGACATTTGCGAAGTAAATCAAAGCCGGCCACGGGCGGACAACAAGCCGATCACTTGGCGGGCTGGCCTACAGTGCGGTCATGACGCGGATGCGGCCGACCGCACGCTGCCTGTCAGGACGATGGCAGGGACTGCTCGCATCGATCGCCGCGGCCGCTACGGCTGCCGTTATGGGGCTGCCCGGATGTGGCGAGCCAGCCCGGCGCGCAGACCTCGCAGGAGAGGTCAGGACCCGTGTGACGGGCTCATCCGGGGGCGGCGACTACGCCGCTCTTGCCGCAAGAGCTGCGATGACGCTGGAGCACAACTACTACACCGGGGCTGGTACCTGGAACATGTGCGTTCCGGCGATCTGCCACAAGAAAAACTTTGACTGGGGTTCGGACTCGCTGACCTACGCGCTGTACCTGCACTGGCAGCTCACGGGCGACCGGACCGTCGCGCCGGTTATGGCCGCGCTGACAGCAACAGCGCATCAGTACGGCCCCGCGGACACTGGCTGGAGCGACGTTCCGGTCTGGGACGCCATCGCCGATGTCCGCGAATATCAGGTGACTGGCAATCCAGCTGCCCTGGCCAAGGCGGAGGCGGCGTTCGCGGAGGTCGACTCAGTCGGCGCGCGCGGCTTCGCCGCGGGCGCGTGTCCGCGGATCGACTATCAGCGCCGTGGCGGCGCCGGCAATCACCTGAAGACACTGGAGACCGATTCCAACTACATCAAGGCCGCAGTGCTCTTGTACCAGGCCACCGGAAACAAGTCGTACCTGCAGAAGGCCGAACTGAAGTACGCCGCCGTCAGGACCTATTTCCTGAGCGCCCGGTTCCCGCTCTACACGGTTTACGTCTTCGACACCGGATCACGCTGCAGTCCGCTGCCCGGCAGGTACTACGCATCGGCGAACGGCAACATGATCTGGGCCGGAGAGCAGCTCGCCAGCATTACCGGCAGCAAGAGCTATCTTGCCGAGGCCGTCGCCTCCGCGAGGGCAGTCAGCAGATACTTGGCCGACGGCGCCGGGGTCTACGCGGACCTGCAGGCCGAGAATGACGTGGTCGAGCCGCTCATCGAGGCGATGTACCTGCTCGCGACGACTGACCACCAGAGCTTCGCGCGAACCTGGCTGCTGAATGCCGCCTCCGCGGCAGCCGCCGACCAGACCGCTGGCGGAGCCTACGGCCGGTTCTTCGATGGCCCGCCGCCCCGGGCGCCAGTGACCGCGTGGCAGGTGAACGGTGGCATCTCGCTCATGTTCGCGGCGGCCAAGCTTGACCAAGCCGGCTCGCCATCGGATCCCAGGTACTGGCACACCGCCGTCTTCATACCCGCCAACCGAGTCCTGCCCGCCGGCGGCCGCGGCGTTGTCCGCCTTACGTTCCGCGGGCGTGCGATCGCGATCATCGGCACCATGGGCGAGAAATGCTGCGAGGCCGGGCATGCGCGCCTCTTCATCGACGGCAGGCCCACCTTCGACCGCACCGGCATCTGGCAGAACAAGTCAAGCAGCGGGCGCAGCATCGGCGACACGGTTCTATTCGGCTGGCGCTGGGCGAAACCGGGCAGCCACACGATCACCATCGGACCGGCCCCGTTCAACCCCAAGGAAGGAGGCCCGTTCTTCCACATGATCGGCTACTACCTTGTGCGCTGATCGCCAGCCTCTGGTCCGATAGCTGGCCGGGACAGGCTCCCACGTCAGCCGGACGGCACGGTTATCCCGCCCCATTCCTCCGGGGCAACGTCCGCGAGCGTCTCTGAAAAGGTCCACTGGTGACCCGCAGGATCCTCGGCGCTGTATTGCCGCTCGCCGTACTCGAAGTCGGTGGGCTCCATCAGGATCCGTGCACCGTGCTCCCTGGCCCGCTCGCAATGCGCTCGCGCGTCCTCGACCCGCACAGTGACGTACTGGATGACCTCTCCGGTACTCGGAGGGCGGCGATCGCCCCGCACATCGGCGACAATCAGGTCGCCGTCGCCAACCCTGAGCTGCGCGCGATGGTTCTCACCGATCCGCACCCGCTCCGTGAACCCGAAAGCCGCGGCGAGCCATGCGACCGCATCGCGCACATCGGGGTAGACCAGCACCGGGATGACCGTCGACGCGGGGATGGACCGGTTGGGCTTCATGGCAGCAGGGTACCGGGCATCGCCGAGGGCGCAGGCAGGCTGGCCGCTGGCTCGGCATCAGCCTCAGCTGAGCGCGCCAGGTGCTATCGAGCCGAGCCGGCCGATCCGCCGCTTGAACGTGCCGCCGGTCAGGCCCACCTCAAGCGCGAACTTCTCGTTCCGCTCAAGCTGTACCCCGCCGATCGTGACCCGGTTGACCGCCACGTAGACCTGGCTCCACGGGCAGTCTCGGAGCCCCTCGTCGCCATGCTGCCTGACGTTGCCGGCGCGCACCGCTGCCAGCACCTCCTCGTGGACTGCGATGGTGCTTGCCGGATCAGGGTCGGCGCGCCAGAGCTGGCGGAGCTTCTCGACGTCGGCGGGGTTCGCCCGGCGCTGCGGGCGCTGGAAAGCGGCCGTAAGCCGCCACATGTCCGCATCGGACGGGCGCCCCGGGATTCCGGGGGTCGGCTGGGCGCCGCTGGCCCCGCGGGCGCTGGGCCCGCGGGCGCCGTGGCGCTGAGTGTCAATCGGCAGCGGCCCCTTCGGCTCACCAGGATGCGGCTGAAGCTGGCCGCGCGGCCCCGGCCTGGGTTTCGGCCGCTGGGCGCCCGGTATGAACCCGAGCCGCTCGAACCCGCGCCCGAAGTAATCCCCTTCCACGCCGACCTTCAGGGTGAACAATTGCCCGTTCGTGAACTGCTCTGTTCCGATTGTCACGTCGGCTCGCGCGACGAACGTCTGGATCCAGGGACACGTCCTGCTGAATTCCCCTGGCCTGACCGATACCTGATCTGCCTTGACGGCGGCCATGACCAGGCCGAAGAGCCGGTAGGTCTCATCAGGATTGGTGTCAGACCGCCAGAAGGCCTCTAGCTCGGCTACGCGCGTCGGGTCGTTCTGGTATGTCGACTTGGCGCCGGGATCGGTGAGGCTCCAGGCATCGAATCGCAGCCCGAGGCGCTCCCCCAGGGTCGGTGGAGCGGGCCGCGGCGGCGGCGCCTGGCTGGTCGTGTCTCCCATGGTCCTAGGCGCGTAACCCTGGTCGACCTGCACGGGCGAGCGCGCGGGACCAGTCGGCTGGGGCCAGGGTGTCCCTGGCGGGCCCGCCTGCGGCGTTGTCCAGGTGCGACCCGGCTGCGCCGTGGTCCTGACCTGGCCGGTCTGCCGACCTGGTGGCGGCGGCAGTCGCCTGGAGCGGGCCGCTGCCTGAGCATCCGCGTCGTACTTCGGATCGATCAGACCGGGCATGGCGATCTGCTGGCCGGCCAGGAAGTACAGGCGCACTACTTCCTGAAGCATCGCCCAGATGTCCTGGGTGAGCCTGACCGCCCGGCGATCACTCTCGGCGGCTTGAACCTGATCAAGCTTGGCGCGGGCGAACCGCATGGTTCCGCCGATGGACTCGAACGCGCCGTCATACTTGCGCGGCAGGCGCGAACGGTCATTCTCCATGTTGTTCAGAGCGTCCTCGACGGCCGTTCCCAATTGCACGACACCCTCTATCGCGGCCACGAAATGTGCCGGCGGCGCGTCAGCCACCCAGTCGAATCTCGGCGCCGGAGCGGGCAGTCGAAGCTGCATGACGAAATCGGTCTTCGCATCGATTGTCGCCAAGGCCGTCTGGGCCAGGTCAATCCAATTCAGCGACGCGTCATAGAGGCCGTCAGCTATCGTGAAGGTAGCTTCCGGCAGCTTGCCTGTCTCGCCGAGACGCTGCTTGGCGGTCGATTCCAGCACTGCGGCCATATCTTGGAGCGCCTGCGCTGCCCATGTCGACAGGAGGAGCGTCGTGGTCGCCGTATTCTGCAGCCACGGGTGGCCTTTAATCGCCATCTCAAGACGCAAATCGCTGAGCGGACCGTCAAATGCAAGAATCCCGGTGGCGGCGGCTCGTTTCTTCTGGCCAAGCCTGGCCGCCTCCACCAGTCTGCCGGTAAGACGATCCCAGAAACTCATCTGCTATTGCCCTAGCCACCTACGCGTTGCCGTCAAACAGCTAAACAATTATCGCTTTAGACAAATTACATGATATTAACTTTCCCCATGATACTTGCCAGGCCGACGACGCAGCGCCTGAGTCAGGCTCGCGCCTCCCGCTGGCAAGGCGTTTCCGCGGCTTACGTGTCGAGCCAAGCGCGGACGTGGCCGGTCAGGAACTCCAGGTCGGCCGGGATGCCTTCCGGGCTGCCCGCCCGGTGACCCCAGATGCTCGGGATGGCCTCGAGCGCCCCGTCCCGGAGGTGGCTGAGTTCTGCCTGGTTGTCGGCGACCCTGAAGTACAGGTCGGTGTCGCTCGGGATGAGCAGGACTTTGGCGGTGATGGCTGCCAGCGCTGCGGCCAGGTCACCGTCGTAGCGGTCGTTAGCGCTGATGTCGGCTTCGGCCCAGGTGACGGCCTGGGCATAAAGGTTGGCGGCTCGGCAGGCCGCGAAGGAGTCCTCCCACTCCGTCTTCAGGAAAGTGTCCAGGTCAGGAGCGCCGAGCGCGGTCTCGTGCAGCCGCGCGCGGTAGAAGTCCTGGCTCAAGCCCCAGCCGGCGTAAATGTGCGCGAACGCGCGGACCGCGGCGTGCGGCTCGGAGCTGAACCGGCCGTTGCCCTCGTACTCCGGGGCAGCCTCCAGGGTACGCAGCAACCCGGACAGGAACACCTTGTTGTGCACCGAAGTCCTGGCGCTGCCGCACCCGATGATCGCGCGCTTGACCAGTTCTGGGTACAGCGCGGCCCAGTGGTAGGCCTGGCCAGCGCCCATCGAGAAGCCGTAGGCGGCCGCGATGCTCGTGACGTCGAACTGCTCGGTCAGCAGGCGGTGCTGGGCGCGCACGTTGTCGGCCATCGTGACCACGGCGGGGAACTCCGCGCTGTCGGCCGCACTTGAAGACACGCCGTTCGAGAACATGTCGGGGATCATGATGAACCAGCGGGACGGGTCAAGGACGCCATCCGGGCCGATCAGCCAGGCCAGGTCCTCGTGCGTAGCGGTGTAACTGCACGGATAGACGACGACGTTGTCCCTGGCTTCGTTCAGCGTCCCGTGTGACTGCCAGGCCAGCCGCGCATCGGCGATCACTCCGCCGCGCTCAACCGGCAGATCACCGAGGTCCAGCACGCCGTCGGCGACCGGCCAGTCGCCGCCCTGACCAGTCATCGCGATCGCTCCCATCGCCAGCACCCATTCCGGGCGAACTTACCAGCGCGGGAGGGTTGCGGACGAGCCGCGAATTAGCTGGCGCGATCTGGCGGCGCGGGCGGTCCGGATCGGGCTACCGTCCTACCCGTGGTCAGCAAGCTGGTTCCGGCTCTGGTTGACGATGTGCGTGACCTCGTCAGCCTTGTGCGCGATCATCATCACGCGGCCGTCCGGGCTGCGCACGGGCGTGTTGATGACGCTCCAGTAGCGCTCCTCGAAATCCCCCGGCCTGCCGGGGTCCTCGACGTCATACCTGATCGGCATCAAGACGTCGGCCTCGCCGCTAGCGACGACGGCTTCGAACGAGACCCGCAGCTGGGTCGGGCCCTCGTCATCGGGATCGTCGGGGTTCTGGGGGAACGCGTCGAAGATGTTGCGGCCGAGCACGTGTTCGCGCTTCCGCCCGGCAGCCTCAAGAAAGCCCTCGTTGACGTCGAGGACGACGCCTTCTGGCGTCAGCAGCGCCAGCGCGCCAGGCAGGGTCCTGAAGACAGCCTGATAGTCGATCTTCGTTTCGCCTGGTCGGTCTCTGCTTCAGGCCCCCGGTGACGTTACGTCGGCGCGCGGCTGGGTAGGGCAGCTACTCATCGAGACGACCGGCAGAAGGGGAGTGGCGGTGAGCTCAGGCAAGAAGGCGGGAAATGACGCGACGTCTGCCTCCCACGCCGGTACCGAGCCGACCGCGCCGGCGACGGACGACGTCGACGAACTGCAGCATGACATCGAACGCACCAGAGAACATCTTGGTCAGACGGTTGGGCAGCTAGCGGCCAAGGCAGACGTCAAGGCCGTGGCCCGGGGCAAGGCGACCGACCTTTCCGAGCGCGTGATTACGCAGGTCCGAGGGCAGGTAACAGCGATCGGCACCCCGGTCTGGGAGGCAACGCCCGAGCAGGTGCGGAACGTAGTCGTCAAGGGGGCAGCCGGCGCCAGGCGGCGCAGGGCCCCGCTGGCTATCGGGGTCGGCGTGCTGGTCCTCGGATTGCTGATCATCAGAAGGTGGCGGGACCGATGATCAACTGCCGCGATGGCTGAGTACACCCGGCCGCCCGGACCGGTGCGGCTCAGCGTCGTGGCCGCGCTGGTCGGCTCCGGTGCAACGACCGCCCATGCGACCGCCGACGAATGCCGGCTGGCCGAGGCCCTGCACGGTACGCCGGGCGGGCCGGGCGGCGCTCCGGAGCCTGACGCGCCCGCGATCGCCGAACTGCTGCGGCTCGCCGACGGAACACCCTCGTCTGGTTCGTTCGCCGTCGGCCTGCTGCAGGCCTTCCTGATCCCAGACGACTCTTGGCACGCCGTCGCGCGCGAGAACGCCGCAGCCGCGTTCGCCGACATCTACCGCCGCCTGGCTATGCCTGGATTGTCCGGCGAGGCCGGCTCGCGCGCACTGGCAATCCTGCGCAAGGTCGCCAGGACCTGAAAGATCACCGGGCAGGCTGCGCGCCCAGCAGGGAGCGCAGGAGCGTCAGCGCCGCCTTTATCGATTGCCGCTGCTCTGCGCTCGCCGACTCGAGGGCCGGCAGCAGGCGCCCAGCCTGGCTCTGGGCATAGCCCTGACGCGCGTAGGCGTCCACGCTGTCGGTCACGCCGATCAGGCTGACCCGCCGGTCGGCCGGGTCGACCGCGCGGCGGGCCAGGCCGCGACGCTCCAGGCGATCGACGATGCCCGACACCGTGCTGTGGCTGAGCCCGAGCTCGCGGCTGAGGTCTTTCAGCGACAGCGGCCCGCGATCGAACAGCACGCCCAGCGTCGAGACTTGCGGCATCGTCAGGCCGCTCTCGCGCATGGCCGCGTCCTGCGGCTGCTCGACGTACCGCTGCACCTCGCGCAGCAGCCTGCTGATCTCCGTCGCGTCCGCCAGCAACTCGGGGGCAGAAGGTCCCGATCCTGGTCCTGCCTGGGTCACCCCAAAAGTATGTCGCATGCGACGGATGCTCGCTGCAGCTGTTATCGTGTCGTAGACGACGCGTCGTATACGACGTATTAGCGGAAGGCGGGAGGACTGGCGCCGTGGCCGCGAAGACCGTGACTGAACAGCCTGCGGGGCCGCTCACGCTCGGCCCGCTCGTCCAGTTCAGCCTGCTAGCCGGTCCATTTCTGTCGATGGTGGACTCGAGCGTTGTGAACGTGGCCGTTCCGGTCATGGCGCGCTCGTTCGGTGCCTCGCTGATCCAGCTCCAGTGGGTGGTCAGCGGCTACCTGCTGGCGCTCGCGACCGGTCTGGCCGCCAGCGCCTACCTTGCCAGGCGGTGGGGAACCACGCGGGTCTACGTCGCCAGCCTGGCCGGATTCATGCTGGCGTCGGTAGCCTGCGCGCTGGCAGGATCGCCCTCCTGGCTGGTGGCCGCCCGGGTGATCCAGGGGCTCCTCGGAGCTCCTATGACGCCGCTGGCGATGGGGATGATGTTCGCGGGCGACGACACTCGCCGTCGGATCTCCCCGGCTGCGGGCATCGCGCTGTTCCTGCCGCCAGCGCTCGGCCCTGCCCTCGGCGGACTCCTTGTCACTCACATCGGCTGGCCGAGCATCTTCCTGATCAACCTGCCCGTCGGCGCGGCCGCCATCACGGGCCTGCTGCTGCTGCCGCCAGGGCTAGCGCCCGGCCCCGCCGCGGTAGCCAGGCTCGATCCGGCCGGACTCGTCCTGATCTCAGGTGGGCTCGCCCTTTCCAGTTACGGGGCGGTCAATGGTCCGGCGCAGGGCTGGCTGTCTCCTGGCTCCTGGCCGTTCTGGCTCACCGGACTTGCCTTGCTGGCCGGGTACGCGGCCTGGGCACGCCGCAGGCCGCACCCAGCCGTGGGCCTTGGCCTGCTGTCCTCCCGCGGGCCAGCGCTGGCGGTCGGATTGTCGGTGCTCGCCGCGGTGGTCTTGTTCGCCGCGCTATTCCTGATCCCGGCCTACGTGCAAGCCGTGCAGGGCATGTCCGCGACGGAGGCCGGGCTCGTCCTGCTGCCGCAGGGCCTGGTCATGGCGGCGGGAACCATCGCGGGTGACGTGCTATCGCGCCGCCGGCAGGTCAGGGGCGCCGCTATCGGCGGCACGGCCATCCTCGCGCTAACAACGAGCGCCCTGCTGCTGATCCAGGCGACGACACCGGCCTGGATGACCTCGTTGCTGCTCTGCGGACGAGGACTCGCGCTCGGCCTGATCATCCAGCCGCTGCTGACGGCCACCTTGAGCGAGCTGCAGGCCGCCGAGCTCGCCGACGCCAACACCCTGTTCAACGTCGTCGACCGGGTCGGCGGCTCGTTCAGCGTCGGGCTGATCGCGACCTTCTTTCAGGCCCGCGTGCTCGCGCATATCCGGGCGACCCGGGTACCGGTCGGCGTCAGGGTCACCACGCCCGGCAGCCTAACCGCGGTCTTGCGGTTGGCCGGCCCGGCGAGGGCCCGGTTGCAGGACGCCGCCACGGCCGGGTTCCACGACGCGATCTGGGTTCTGGTCGCGATCGCCGGGCTGGCCTTCCTGCTGTCACTGCTGTTCCCCGCTGCAGCGGGCCAACCGTGTTCAGCGCCAGCGTCCACGTCCTAGCTGCGCCTTGCGGGCTAACAGCGCTGAACCTGATGTCCTGGTGCTTTGGTCGCTAATGTTGTCATTCTGTTGCTCTCCCTCCCACAGACACTGCGATACGAGCCAGGCGGCAGGAAATGGGCCCAATCCGATCGCTCAGCATCTCCGAATAGGCGTCATGGACGCTCGTGGCACGCGACCAGCCCGTGCGGGTCCTGGTCTGCCGGAGGGGAGAGACCGGGATCTGGACGGGCTCCTCTCCAAGGTGGCCAGGGGCGATGAAGCCGCATTCGCTAGCCTGTACGACCAGCTCGCCGGGCCCGTGTACGGCCTGATCCGCCGGGTCGTCCGCGATCCAGCGCAGTCGGAGGAGGTCGCGCAGGAGGTCCTGCTCGAGGTATGGCGTGCCGCCACCCGGTTCGATCCCGCCAAGGGCAGCGCGGCGACGTGGGTGATGACGATCGCACACCGGCGCGCCGTCGATCGGGTGCGCTCCGCGACGGCGGCGGCCGAGCGGGAGAAACGGACCTCCGTCCTGCACACGCCCGGTGATGATGTCGCGGAAGCCGTCGAGGCCAGCTTGGAAAGAGAGCGGGTGCGCCGGTGCCTGGACGGGCTGACCGAGCTGCAGCGTGAGTCCATCACGCTGGCCTACTACGGTGGCTACTCGTACCGGGAAGTCGCCGGGCTGCTGGGGATCACGCTCGGCACGATCAAGACCAGGATCCGTGACGGCCTGATCAGGCTGCGGGATTGCATGGGGGCGACCTGATGCGATTCCTCCGTCCCGACCTGCACGTCATTGCCGGTGCTTACTCGGTCGACGCGATCGACGACGATTCCGAGCGCGCGCGCTTCGAGCACCACCTGCGACGCTGCCAGCAGTGCTCCGACGAGGTGCGCGGCATGGCCGCGACCACCACCAGACTCGGATTCGCTGCCTCCGCGGCTGCGCCGCCGCAGCTGCGGGACCACGTGCTGGCCGCTGTTTCCCGTACCCGGCAGCTTCCCCCCGTGGTCGATCACGGCAGCGTGCCGGGCGAGCCCCGGCCGCGCCGGGTGCCGCGCTCAGCCTGGGTCGCGGTCGCGGCGAGCCTGGCTGTGATCGTCGTGCTGGTCACGATGCTGGTGCGCACCCAGAGCGAGCTCGACAAGGCCACGGCTCGAGACGCCGCGGTGGCCGCCGTGCTTGCCGCCCCCGACGCCCGCGTGATCACCCAGGCGACCTCAGCGGGCGGCAGCGCGACCGCTGTGTACTCGCTGGCCAGGCACGCACTGGTCGTCGCGTCGGCCCAGCTGCCGCCGCCACCGCATGGCAAGGTCTACGAACTGTGGCTGCTCGGGCCGCCGCGGGTGCGGCCGGCTGGCCTGCTGCCCGCCACCACTGGTGGCCATACGGCTCCCGTGCTCGTCGCCGGCCTGGTCAGCGGTGACCAGCTCGGCCTGACGGTCGAGCCAATCTGCGCCCGCCACCAATCAGGGCGGCCGCGTGGCACGAACGCACGGCGTGAGAACGATCCGTCAGGCGCGAACAGCGCTGGCTCCGACTGCCTGTCTGAACAGACGCCGCTACGCGCCGGAAGAAAGGGCCAGAAGAAAGGGCCAGAAGAAAGGAATTGTCGTGCCAGATCTGGAAGACCATGGGTTGGCTCGGAAGCGCGTGTCCAGGACCACCGGAGCCACCGAGCCTGCCGCTCCGTCAAGGCGGTCAGTCCTGCGGGTGGCGGCGGGAGCCGGTGCGGCCGGGATAGCGGCAACGGCGCTGAGCGGCGTTGCCGGCGGGATGGCCGCGCAGGCTAGCGCGCCGAAAGGAAACGGGGCCGAGCACGCCGCGTCAGACCGGGCGGCCGCGACCGATCCGCTAGTCCTGCATGTCCGCGACGCCGCGGCTGGCGAGATCGACGTGTTCCGCGGCACGACGCAGACCCGGCTGCACGACCGTGACCTGGCCGCGCGGATCGTACGCGCCAGCCAGTAGCCAGCCCATACCCGCGCATCTGAAAGGACTTGAAGATGTCATCGCACCGCGAGGCTCCCGAGATTTCCAAGGACCCGGTCGCCGACAGCACGGACGTCTACGCGTTCGTCAGCCCCGACCGGCCGAACACCGTGACGCTGGTCGCCAACTACATACCGCTGCAGGGGCCAGCTGGCGGCCCGAACTTCTACCAGTTCGGCGACCACGTCCGCTACGCCATCCACATCGACACGCACGGCCACAGCGAGGCCAACATCACTTACGAATTCGACTTCGCTACCGACCTGGCCGATCCCGAGACGTTCCTCTACAACACCGGGCCGATCACGTCGCTGAACAGCGCTAACTGGAACCGCAAGCAGCGGTACTCGGTCACCCGGGTGGACGGCAAGGGCCGTCACGTTCTCGGCCGCGGCCTGCGCTGCCCGCCGTGCAACATCGGCCCGCTGTCGACGCCCGACTATGAGGCCGCGCTGGCCAGGCCGGCCATCCACACGCTGTCCGACGGCAGCCGGGTCTTCGCCGGGCAGCGCGCCGAGGGCTTCTACGTGGACCTCGGCTCCATCTTCGACCTTGGGAACCTGCGACCGTTCCAGAACTTCAACGTCTTCGCCAAGGGCCGCGCAGCGGCGCCCGGCGTCAACGCGACCAAGTTCCTCAACGTGCACTCGATCGCCATCCAAGTGCCGATCTCGCGGGTGACCGCGCCTGGGCGGCCGACTATCGGCGTCTGGACGTCGGCGTCCAGGCAGCGCGCCCGTTTGCACAGTGCCGATGGCGGGCCAGACGTCCTCGCCGGCCCGTTCCACCAGGTATCGCGGCTCGGCAATCCGCTGGTGAACGAGGTACTCATCCCGATCGGCAAGAAGGACTTCTGGAACACCCAGCATCCGATGCTCGACAAGCAGTTCGCCCACTTCGTCGCGCACCCCGAGCCCGCCGGGCTGCTGCCCGTCCTCTATCCGGGCGTCTTCCCCAACCTGGCGGCGCTGGATAAGGCAAAGAAGGCGCGCGCCGACCTGGAGGCGATCCTGCTGACCGGCATTCCGAAGGGCATAGTTCCCGGCTTCACCAACTTCACGGGGCCGGTGCAGGCAGACATGTTGCGGCTCAACACGTCGATTCCGCCCGCGTCTAAACCGAACATCCTCGGGCTGCTCGGCGGCGACGCTGCGGGCTTCCCGAACGGCCGCCGGGTGTTCGACGACGTCGTCTCGGTCGAGCTACGCGCCATAGCGGGCGTGACCCTCGCGCTCATCGACCCGAGCTACAAGGTCGACGCCGCCGCTGGCCAGCTGACCGACGGCCTCACGCCCGCCGACCTGGGCACCCCTTACCTTCAGCACTTCCCATACCTCGGCGTCCCCTATGACGGCTACGACCACCCGGCGCACTGAGGCCCCAGATGGCTGAGTCCGTTCCTGCCCCGTCCGGCTCCGGCAGCGTCGTGCTCGACCTCGGCCCCGACATTGGCGCCCTGGTCCTGCACACGCCGCCGGAACTCGACTCCAGGGAGATCGAGATCAGCCGGCGCGCCGACGGCCCGCCGCGCAACCGGACCCACTCGCGCGTCAGGCCGCGGCACACGCCGGGCGGCGTTCAATACGCCGCCGTTTATCCGGGCCTGGCTGCCGGCGAATACCTCGTGTGGCGCGACACCACCACGAGCGTGATGATCGTCACCATCGCAGGCGGGCAAGTCACGACCGCCTACTGGCCCGGGCATCAGCCCGTGCATTGGCCCGGTCATGAGGGCAGCCCAGGGCCAGGATGAAAGCCGGTCGCGAGCCATTTCCCGGTGTTACTGTTACCTGGTGATCGTCCGTTGCCCGCGCGGCCTAGCCCATTCACCGCGGTTGATCGCAAGCGCTCTCGCCGTGCTCGCAGGAGCGGCGCTGGCGCTGACGGGAAGCGCCCAGCCTGCGTTCGCGTCGGTGTCACCCATGCCGGCGAGCGGCACCCCGGAACTAGCAACCACCGGGACGACCCAGCAGGTACGCCAGATTGTTCAGTGCGGCCAGACCATGTACGCGGTCGGCAGCTTCACCCTGATCAGCCGGGCCGGCACGACCTACCCGCGCAACAACATCTTCAGCTTCAGCGCCGTCGCACCGTATCAGGTGACGGCGTGGAGCCCTGACGTCAACGGTGTCGTCAACACGATCACGTTCAACGGCACCAACTGCTCCACCGCCTATATCGGCGGCAAATTCACCTCCGTGCACGGAACACTCGCCACGAACATCGCCGCGATCAGCACGAGCACCGGCGCCGTGCAGGCAGGTTTCGCCCACAATGCCAACGGCCAAGTGGAAACGCTGGCCAGCAGCAACGGCCACTTGCTGGTCGGTGGGTACTTCACCTCGATAAATGGCAGCAGCGCGGACAAGTACATGGCCAGCCTGAACCCGGCCACGGGCAACGATGACGGCTTCATCAGCCTGAACATCTCGGGCAACTACAAGTACTGCGACCCCACCGGGACGACATGCTCGAGCAGCAACAACACCAGGGTCTACAACCAACAGATCAGCCACGGCGGAACACTTGACCTACTGGAGGGCGACTTCACCTCCGTCGGCGGCCAGTCCAGACAGCAGATCTTCATGCTCAGTCTCAGCGGCCCAAAGGCGACGGTCACTGCCTGGACCTCATCCGCCTTCAACCAGCACTGCTGGTTCACTGAGCCGTTCTATCTCCGGGCCGCCTCATGGTCGTCCGACGACTCGACCGTCTATATTGCTACCACCGGCTTTCACCCGGCCGACTGGAACGGAACATTCCCGTTGACCGGCATCTGTGATGTCGCGGCAGCGTTCCCCGCCAGCCAGGCTCAGGTCAGCGCCAATTGGATTAACTACACCGGATGCGATTCGCTCTACTCGACCGCGGCCGACTCGACGACCGCGTATTTCGGCGGGCATGAGCGGTGGTCGCAGAACCCGGGTGGCTGCGACCAGGCGGGCCCTGCCGCGATCGCCGCGCCGGGGATGGAAGGCCTGTCGCCCGCCACCGGCCTGCTGACCTTCAACCCGACCAGGGCTCGCGGACTCGGCGCTGACGACATGCTGGTGACCACGGCAGGCTTGTGGATCGCGAGCGACAACTTCCAGGGCTCGAACACGTGCGGGGGAGTAGGCGGTCACGCCGGCATCTGCCTGCTGCCCCATTCATAGGGTGCCGCCGGAGCCCGCGGACGCCCTTGTGGCGGCCGGAGCGCTATGCGACGATCAGCCGGTATTTGCAGCCAATCTGCAGCTTTTGGCATTACCGAGCACAGGGGATCTCAGGCGCAGGCGAAGCGGACACCACGAGGAGCGAGATCATGCCGTACGTTCCCACCACTGGCGGTGACACAGATACCGAGGAGCTCGGGGTCGTGTTCATGCACGAGCACGTCTTCATCAGGACCGAGGCGTTTCAGTGGGGTTGGCCTGGCTTCGGCGGCTGGGACGCCGAGACCGAGGTGGCGGCCGCGCGCGAACGCCTCAGCCAGCTGCACGGCAACGGCGTCGACACGATACTCGACATGACCGTGCCAGGACTCGGCCGCGACCCGGCGCTGGTGGCCAGGGCGGCTGAGGGCACCGGGCTGAGAGTGCTGTTCGCGACCGGTTATTACACCTACGAGAACCTGCCGCCGCTCTTCGGCCTGCGCGGTCCAGGGAAGATTCTCGACGGCGACGACCGCCTGCTCGAGTCGCTGTTCGAAGCTGACCTGACCGTGGGGATTGGTGACACCGAATACCGCGCCGCGGTGCTCAAGATCGTCACCGACGAACCGGGAATGACACCCGATGTCGAGCGGCTGGCGAACGCCGTGGCCAGCGTGCACCTGCGGACCGGTGCCCCGATCTGCACGCATGCGCACGCGCCCACCAAGCGCGGCCTCGACCAGCAGCGGGTGCTGCAGGAAAGGGGCGTCGATCTTGGCCGGGTGATGATCGGGCACGCGAACGAGTCAACAGATCTGGATTACCTCACCCGCGTCATCGACAGCGGCTCCTACCTCGGCTGGGACCGTTGTGGCCTGCCGGTGGCTGTCCCGCTCGACTCGCAGATCGACACCCTCGCCGCGCTCTGCGAGCGCGGTTATGCGAACAGGATCATGCTGTCCCACGACAAGTCCTCGTTCATGGACTGGTTCTCCAACGCCGAAGTTGAGCCCGTGCTGCCCGACTGGCGTTACACCTACATCCACGACACGGTGCTGCCTGGCCTGCGGGACCGCGGGGTGACTGACGACCAGATCGAGCAGATGCTGATCCGCAACCCGCGCGAGTTCTTCGGCGCGGCAGGAGCAGCGTGACTTCCGCCGCAGCTGATGCCGCAGGGAGGACCGCGATGGTGATCACGCCCGCGCCCCGGGGCGCGAACCCATTCGATGACACGGGCGTCCAGCCGGACAGTAACGGCGTCCGCCGGTATCCGGGCCTGCATCAGTCGCTGGTCGAGATGCTCAGCGAGAGCGCGCGGGCCGACCCGGACGCTGAGGCGCTGGTCGAGGTGGGCGGCGCCCGGCTGAGCTACGCCGAGTTGTGGGACCGGGCCGCGCGAGTGGGCGGCGGCCTGCGCGAGGCCGGCATCAGCGCAGGCGACCGGGTGGCGATCAGGCTGCCCAATTCCATCGACTGGGTGCTGGCCTTCTTCGGCGGGCTGATGGCCGGCGCCGTAGTGGTGCCCGTCAACACCAGGCTCACTGAGGCTGAGGCAGGCTACATCATCGGGGACTCGGGCAGTTCCCACGTGTTCGAGCCTGGTTCAGCCTTGCCCGACGGGAAGCCGTTGGTCCATGAGGGCGCAGTCAGGTCGGACGTCGCCGCGATCTTTTACACCAGCGGCACCACCGGGTTTCCCAAAGGCGCGATGCACAGCCACGAGAACGTGCTCGCGAACGTGGAGACCGTGTACCGCGTGAGCGACATTCCGCGCGACGCTGGCCGCGAGATGCGGACCCTGGTTGTCGTCCCGCTCTTCCACGTTACGGGCTGCCACAGCCAGACCCTGCCCGCCCTGCGGATCGGCGGGGCGGCGGTGATAGACGCCGCCTTCGACGGCCGAAGGATGATCGAGACGCTGGAGCGGGAGCGGATCACGGCCTGCACGGCGGTGCCGGCGATCTACTACTACATACTCAACCACCCGGACTTCACCCCGGCGAAGGTCGCCGGCGTCCGCTGGGCCTCATACGGCGGCGCGCCGATCGCGCCCGACCTGGTGCACCAGATCGGCGAGCGCTTCGCCGGAGCCCGGCTGGCCAACGGGTTCGGGCTCACCGAATGCACGTCCATCGCCACGCTGCTGCCACACGAGTGGGCTGCTGCCCACGCTGACTCGGTTGGCTTCGCCGCGCCGCATGCCGAGGTGGCGATCGACACGACCAGCTTCGGCCAGGACGCCGCCATGGGCGAGATCCTGATCCGCGGCCA
>WNFN01176616.1_pt1 | contig 16474 bp, 16 predicted proteins | sample 5400161 | NCBI WGS metagenome assembly WNFN01 (sample SAMN13153353, study PRJNA577476) | soil metagenome | isolation source: 80 cm saprolite on Douglas fir-dominated hillslope | place: USA:California | collected 2013-09-17
CAAAGGCCACTTCCAGGATCGACAACGCCCGTTCAAATGAGCGTTGGGCCTGCTGATACTCACCTTGCTGCCAGGAGAGCAGTCCCAGGTCATGAAGCGTATAACCCACCTCCGGGTGCTGTGGACCTCCTACCTGTTCCCAGATCCGCAGGGCTCGCTCAAAGAGAGGGCGGGCCTGCTCAAATTTCCCCTCAAGTCGGTAGAGTATCGCCAGGGCACACAACGAAGCTGCCACCTCTGGATGATGAGATCCTAACACCTGCTCCCGAATGTGCAGGACACGCTGCAACAACGGTTCCGCCTGCTTGTAGTGGGCCTCTTCGCGCAGGTGGATCGCCGCGAAGAACAGCAGGCCAGCCAGTTGCAGATCCTCGATGCACTCCGGGGTGTCGGTAGCACACATCAGCACATGTGGCAGCAAACGGATGCACTCTTTCCCGGTGTGCTGTGCTGGCCGAGGAAAGACAACATGGAGTAGATGGATCGCTCGCTGCTGCCACTGCTGGCGCTCCGGCTCAGGCATGCGCTCTCGTAGCACAACCTGCACCAGTCGATGGATGGAGAGTGCGCCGGTCTGGGGGTGCCGCTGCACCAGTGACCAGCTGAGTAGGACCTCGATGGCCGCATTGAAAACGAGCGGATCGGCAACCACTGACTGCAAGCGCGGCCCCAGGACATCGCCTCCCCGCAGAAAGATCTCTTCGGCAATGTCATCAGGCGCAAAAAACGCACAGAGCGTGAGGAGCTCCATGGCGGCCTGATTCTGCTGTTGTACCCGCTCAAAGGCCAGCATCAATGTCGTGGTCACAGAGGCTGGATGCTCGGTGGGGATGCTGCCTATAAGCACCGGCCTGATCGAGTGCCAGCGGCAAGCCACCGAGTTGTTCTGTGATGGCTCGTGATACGCTGACCTCTGAAGCCTGAGCCTCTTCAAGCACTGCATGCGGGCCGAGCCGTTTGGTTCGTTTGAGCAGAAAGAGGGTTCCCTCCTCCTGGGAGAGCTCATCCAGCTCAATGGCCTGGGCTACGGGCTCTGTCACCTGTCTGCGCGTGGTGAGCAACACTGCGCCCTGGCGCTCAACCGGGAGCAATTGGGAAACCAGGCTGAGGTCTTCGAGATTATCCAGCACCATCAGCCAGCCTTTGTGCTCACGCAACCAGCGTTTGACTGCCTCAACGACTTTGGTCTGATCGGACGCGTCTCGTTCGTGGAGACGCAAGCACCTGGCTATCTCAGTATAAGACGCCAGCAGGGTTTCGTGGGTCTCAGCACAGACCCAGAGAATATCGTGATAGTGCTCCCGATACCGATAGGTATACTCCAGAGCCACCTGCGTCTTGCCGATGCCCCCTAATCCGCTGATGGCCTGGTTGAGCGCGACCTGCTTGCCTGTCTTGAGCTTCCCATGAAGCAGGCTTAGCACCTCCTGCCGACCAGTAAAATAGGGATTACGCTGCGTTGGGAGGTGGTAGAGTGGCAGGATCGAGGCTGTGCCCGTATGGGCCTCAAAGAGGAGGCGTTTCTCCTCCTCATCCAGGTTGAGGACCCGTGCAAGCTCGTGAAGCGTCGTCACCGTCTCTGGTTTATACAAGCCTCGTTCCCAAAAGCTGATCGTATTGCGGTTGGCCGCGATCCGATGGGCCAATTCCTGCTGCGTCAATCCCTGACGCTTGCGGAACCGTGCCAGCAGTTCACCAAAAAAGATCTCATCTGCAGGTTCCATTGATCCCTCCCTGGATCTCTCCTTTTTGTGTTGCTAAGTGGATGCGTAAGTCATGCATAAGCTTATTACGTATGCACTTCTCTATACTAATAGACGAAGAACCGCTGAACAAGTTGAACCTGAATTGAAAAAAGCCAGCATAGAGTTTCGGGATGAAAGGGTTCTTCAAGAAATTCGGCTAAAGTCTTCGGCAAAACAAAGGAGTTAGAAATGAAACGGAAAGTCGTAGCCCTGGCTGTGGCTCTGAGCCTTCTCGCCAACCTCTTTGCTTTTAGTACAAGCTTCGCTTCTGCAATCCCACATGCCCCGAATCTTGGTGTCTGCCAGATGGCGACCCTGGTAGGCACAGTGCAATTTAAGGCGTATAACGGACTGTATGTCACTGCTGATGTGAATAACGGCGGCGCTCTCACAGCAAATCGTTCCGTTGCTAAGACCTGGGAGACATTTGACGTTTGTCTTAATTCTGATGGTACTGCTAGCTTTAGAGCACACGCGAACAACCTGTTTGTGTCAGCTCGTTTCAATCTCACCAATACGCCGCTGATAGCGAATGCTCCTACGATCAACGCCTGGGAGAAGTTTGTCTTGATCTATGATCCGAGCGATCCGAGCCCGACTTATACTTGTGCGATACAGACAGCAAGCGCTCCTCATAACTTCGCCTCAGCCGATCCTAACCATAGCTCGCAATTGCTGGCCGATAGGGCGGATGCCAAGTTATGGGAGCATTATGCTCTCTACTCAAACGGGTCATCAACGCCCGATGCCGGTTGTTAGCTCCAAACAAAACAAGCCGCGCCCTGTTGCGTGGGGAACGATGAACAATCTTGGTAGCTACTCAGGAGCCGAATAAAGCTGCTTCCAAAGGAATGGGTAGCGAAAGCGAGCCAAAAGCCCGATAGTCTGTGTGTGAAGTCCCTCTCTGTTCTCCTGTAAAATCCCACAACGGGAGAGCAGAGCGGTACTCGCATGTAAATTATGGAATGTAACTGTTCAGTAGGGTGCTAAAAGGAGCACACAGATGATGCTAAAAGTAGATACGACAAGACACTCCACACATCGTTATATATCATCACTGGTGGTAATAGTCCTACTGGGACTGATTATAGCCAGTATGTGTATAACAACAAACAGGCCAGCAAAAGCGGCTTCATATAATCCCTCTCTGGTCTTTGGCACAAATCTTGGTCTTTATGATAGTAACGATCAGGTTTATGCAAATCTGGCAGCCCGTACTACCTTACAGCAAAACCATATTCAGATTGTACGCCTCCCTCTACGCTCAGATAGCCAACTCGTGGCAAATACAGTGAAGGAGCTCGTCAGTATGGGTATAATTCCGCTCGTTGTTTTGCATGGAGCTGCCGATAGCAGCGTATTAAGTGATGATCAGAACGCGGTTAACGCGATTAATACCGCTGTAGGTAATGCACTGGTCTACTACGAATATGGAAACGAAGAGGATGTTGCCAGTCCCGTTGTCTCTGCCCAGACATATACAACATCCTGGAACAACGTGATTCATCAGCTCAAGCCGAATAATGGCCTCTTTATTGGTCCTGTTCTTTCGGCAGGAGGCACAAATTACATGGGTGGCGATGACCAGGCCTACATGCAATATTTCGTGCAGAATGCCAGTCCTCTCCCTTTCGCGCTGAGCTGGCACGAATATACCTGTGGTGCCTCAGATCCCGATAGCACCTGCCTTTCTGGTATTGACAACTGGAGCACGCACGTTCAAAATATTCGTTCTTTCATGAGTTCGCATATTGGAACTGTGTTACCAATTATGATTACTGAATGGAATTTTGATGCGGGCACGAGTGATCCCAGAACTAACCAGTCTTCTTTTGTCACAAGCTGGACGGGCAAAGCGCTACAAACGTTGGTATCAAATAATGTGTTCGCATCGATGCAATACGCTGCGAGCAACTCCTCTACCCAGCTTCTACTGAACTCGGACAATACATCAACCGTTCAGCTAACAACTATGAGCAACTATTATCAGAGTTTGCAAACGTCCACCCCGACACCAACATCCACATCTACGCCTACCCCGACACCAACATCCACATCTACGCCTACCCCGACACCAACATCCACATCCACATCTACGCCTACCCCGACACCAACACCAGGAACAGGACCACAATATTCCTTTGAGGATGGTGGAACGGATGGCTGGGCTGGGACTGGTCATGTGACGAGTTTGCAAAATAGCACAACGGCCAGTGGACAGGATGGAACGCATGCCCTCAAGACCGTCTTCTATTCAAGCAGTCTCAGCGATCTGCCTTATATATCTGTCGCTCCCGCAACAGGGCCATCTTCGGGGCAAACTCTGACAGCTTATGTCTATGTGCCAGACGGAACATCTTCCACGATTCAGGCCAAACTATTCGTTCAGGATAGAAACGGGACGTGGCATATGGCCAGCGCAACCACGCTCGTCAGCAGATATTGGAACTATCTCAGCTATACACTGCCCGCCTTTGCGAACAGTGCAATACGCATAGGTATCCAATTCTATGAGTCGCCCAACAACACAAGTACAACCGTGTATGTGGACTCGGTGAGATGGAGCTAACCTGTTGAGGTAGGATCTCAGGTGTAAATCCCAACATTAAACGGCCGATGCCCACTTTAGAGGACCACTGTTGTGATCCAGGCTCAAAAACCCTGACGCGCAGACCTGAGGAGAAAGGCATTCCTCCCTTTCTCCTCGCCTCAAATCCTTGTAAACATCGTGAAATTTCCCTGGGAATACGGTAACTACAAGCATTTCCTCCTCATTGGACGGAAATTTTAGCGAAAGGGATGTTTCAATGCGTTGTTAATATAGATACCGGAAACTGAATTACTGGAGAGAGCGTCAAAAAACACCAGAGAACCTGCATCATGGATATGCTTTCCATCCATACAATTCAGGTGGCTCTGATGTTTTATGCTTGTTTTCTCTATTATTTATTCTTCTCTACTCTGCCGCTTTCTTTTTCCCTGCACAGTAACTATACTTGCGCCCCGTTAAGGCTCAATTAATAGAAAGAAGTATTTCTGTTAACTTCAGATTAAACTTAAATGTGTTTTTTGTTAACATTTGTTAAAGAAATAGTGACATATACGATAATCTTGAAGGGTTATGCTCATCCGGTGCGCTACAACGCGCTTCAGACCGCCGGCAAGATTCCCGCCGACCTGGCCGCCAAGCTGCCCTCGGCTGATCAGTACACCAAAGTGCAGTTTGTCACCGACATCACCGAGTTGACGAACGCGACCAACACGCTGAACTCGAACTGGCAGTCGCAAGTTCGCTGAATGGCAAACTTGGTTTGAGGTGAGCTTGAAATAGCCGCGTATATTCCCTCGAAACGAGCGTAGCTCAAACCAAGTTTGCCATTCAGCCAAGTTCTGGGCCAGTAAACATCCTTTGAGAGAGGTGGTGCTGTTGGGAACGGGCGTGCCCTTTCCCAACAGCACCACCTCTCTCAAAGAACATCATCGGCACCTGGAGGTGGTTTTGATGCAACTTAAAGCAGCGGAACCCAAAACACCCACCAGGCCAGCGCGGCGTTCCGGCGCGAGCTCCCAGGCTCGCGACAGACGCCTGGGCTATGCGCTGGCAAGCTGGCTGGGCTTTTTGCCGTTTCTTCTTTTCTGTTTGCTATTTGAGCTTTTACCGGCTGTGATGATTGTTGAGGGCAGTTTTGTCGATAGCACAACCAATACCTTGACCCTGACTAATTTTCAACGTATCTTCACCGAAGCCGACAAGATTCACGCATTTCAGAATAGTATTTCGCTGGCGCTGATCTCCGCCCTGATCAGCACGGTCGTCGGTTTTCTGGCAGCGTATGGCGTCTATAATCTACGCGGAGGCTGGCTGCGCAATCTGCTGGTCGGCTTCTCCAGCGTGGCCGCGAACTTCGCGGGCGTGCCACTGGCCTCAGCTTTTATTTCGACGCTGGGCGTGACTGGCTATGTGACGGTGCTGCTGCTAAAATGGTTCCATGTCGATCTGTATAATGGGCTGAATTTTAGCCTCTACTCGTTCTGGGGCCTGGTCATTGTGTACTGTTACTTCCTGCTGCCACTGATGATCCTGATCACTCTGCCCGCGCTGGAGGCGCTACGGCCAGAGTGGCGCGAGGCGGCGACCAACCTGGGCGCCTCGCCTTTTACCTACTGGCGCAAAGTAGCCTTGCCAGTCCTGCTGCCTTCGCTGATCGCGGCGGCTATGCTGCTCTTCGCCAATGCCTTCGCGGCCTTCGCTACGGCGTATTCGCTGGCTCAGGGCAATATTAATCTTGTGCCGATCCAGATCAGCTTTGTGGTCAACGGCAATGTGAGCCTCGATCCCGGCCTGGGTAATGCGATGTCAGTAGGGATGGTCCTGGTGCTGATCGTGGTCGTTCTGGTCTATACGGCGATGCTGCGGCGCGCTAGCAAATGGCAAGGGAGATAAACCTTTCTCGCGCCGCCTGCGGCGGCGCGAGAAAAAGAAGAAAAGGTTTTTTTCGGGGACACCCCGAACCCCGGCAGAGGGCTACCGCCCTCTGCACTCCTGCTAAAGAGTTACCAAGGTAGATAGGTAAAATATATGAGTACGAATACAGGCATTTCAGGCAGCGCTGCGATGCAGGCTATGCAATCGCAAACAGGGCGCAAAGGCAAAGGCTCAGGCTTTGGCCTGGATAACATCATGCTCGGCCTGGTGGTGATCTATTTCCTGATACCGCTGATCACAACGCTGATTTTCGCGATTACCGACGGCTCACAGTTCAGCCTGGCCGGCTTCTCCAACGTTTTTAACGACGCTGACTTCGGCGCTACGCTGCTGCTCTCGCTTGAACTGGCTGTGGCCTCGACTCTGCTGACTGTGCTGGTGGTCACACCAACCGCGTACTGGGTGCAATTGCGCCTGCCGCAGGCGCGCGCGGTGATGGATGTGCTGGCGCTCGTGCCTTTCGCGGTGCCGGCAATTGTGATGGCCTTTGGTCTAATCGAGGTCTATAGCAACGATAATACTCTGATCGATGTGCTCTCACTGGGGATTGCGCCGCTGCTGAGAGATTCGCTGAATATTGTCGATACGCCCCCGTTACTGATTTGCGCCTATGTGATTATCGCGCTGCCCTTTGTCTACCGGCCCATCGACAATAATCTACGCGCCATTAATACACGCGTGCTGAGCGAGGCTGCGGCGAGCCTGGGAACCGGCTGGTGGCGCACATTTTTGACGGCGATCCTGCCCAATATCTGGCCAGGCGTGACTAGCGCGGCCCTGCTGACCTTCTCGACAGCCATGGGCGAATTTACGCTGGCCAGCCTGTTCGGACTGTACACTTTCCCGATTTTTCTGAATGTCACCGCGCAGAACGACGCTCACAAGGCTGCGGCGCTGACCATTCTGAGCTTCCTCATCACCCTACTCTGCGTGCTGGCGATTGTGCTCCTGGGGCGCGTGCGCCGGGCTGGCGGTGGGGCGCAGCGCGTGGATATGATCGCGGCAAAATAGAAAGGAACTGTAGATGGCTTTTCTTGAACTTGAGGACATCAGCAAGTATTTCGGGCGCAGCGCTGCGGTGGAGGCGATTGATCTGACGGTCGACCAGGGTGAATTTCTCACACTGCTCGGCCCCAGCGGCTGTGGCAAAACAACCATTCTGCGTATGATCGCCGGCTTTGAGACGCCCAGCACTGGCCGTATTCTGCTGGATGGCGAAGATATCACCGGGCGCGGCGCGAATAAACGTCCAATGGGCATGGTCTTCCAGTCCTACGCGCTTTTCCCGCACCTGACCGCTGAACAGAACATTGCCTTTGGCATGCAGATTCAGAAACAATCCAGAGCCGTGATTATAGAGCGCTGTGCGGAGTTGCTGGAGCTGGTTGGTTTGGGCGATAAGGGACGTAATTATCCACATCAGCTCTCCGGCGGACAGCAGCAGCGCGTAGCTCTGGCCCGCGCGCTGGCGGTCGAGCCCAAGGTACTTTTGCTGGACGAGCAGCAGTTGAAGATGACGGCCATCTATGTCACTCACGACCAGGAGGAGGCGCTGGCCATCTCCGACCGCATCGCGGTAATGGCGAAAGGCTGCATCGAGCAACTGGACTACCCGGAGGAGATCTATAGTCATCCGCGCACGGTCTTTGCCGCGACCTTTGTGGGCAATAGCAATCAGTTCCGTGGCACACTGACTTCATCCGCCGAAGGCATCTTCAGCAGCGCCGGGCATACCCTGCATGTGCCGACCGTCGGGGATCTGCACGACGGCGATCACGTGCTCGTGCTGGTACGCCCGGAAGGCGTGACTCTGCACGACGCTGAGGTCAATGATAGCGAGCAATCCACCAGCCCATTAGATAATCAAATCGCGGGTGTGATCGAACTGCGCACGTTCCTGGGCCCTTTCACGCGCTTTCACGTGCGCGTCGATGAGCACACCACACTGACGGCGGACATCCCCAGCCAGCAGGCGCGCGACTTCGCCGGGGCACAAAACATCCTTGTCTCGTTCCCCACCTCAGCCTGCCAGGTTCTGCTCCTCGAAAAAGCGGGCGCAGAACAGAAAGAACAGGAACTTTCACTAACCTCCGTTGAGGAAATTTAGCAGCCTTTCTAAACTCAGGCAACAGGAGCAATTCATTCATGAGACCAATCCAACTGGTCGTTTTTGATCTGGCCGGGACAACAATTGAAGATGAAGGCGGGGTAGTATTGCAGAGTCTAGTGGAAAGCGCGCAAGCATATGAGCTGCCGGGTACGCCAGAGGAATTGAACGCGCTGATGGGCATGAATAAACGCGAGGTCTTGGCACAGAATACCGCACGCTTTTCCCGCAGCACTTCGCCGCCAGCGGGCTGCAAATCTGCAAACTGCAAATGCTGCGCACCGTTCCCCAGCCGGGGCCGCTGCTACCACACGCCCTGCTTTCCGGCCTCTCCATCCGCCGCTACCCGGCCTTCAGGTCGGTCCCGGCATACGCTGAACTGGAGCAGCAGGGGATGGATCAGCGCCTGCGCGACTACGGGATACATCTGCTCTTCAAGCAGAACATAGACAATTCAATCACTATCGGCGACTCTCACGAATACATGCCCTGTCAAAACGCCAGCGTCTTCGAGGAGCGCACCAATTGGGAAATCAATGAAATCGTTCTGGAGCAAGCCCGGCGTATTTTAAACCTGCCCGATTGGCGCATTCAGCACATGTGGAACGGCTACTATATGGTTAATCCACGAGATGATATCTATATCGCAACCATCGCCGCCTCCATCCATATCGTGACCGGCATCGCCGGCAAAGGCATGTCCACTGGTCCCGGCTTCTCCCACTACAATATTGAGCAAACGCTGGGATAACGCGGGGACTTCCCCCCTCCAGGCAGATTAGTGTTTGAATGCCGGTGAGACGAGAAACACAGGTGGGTGGAAACGCATCACGCGTTTCCACCCACCTGTGTTTCTCGTCTCACCGGCATTCAAACACTAATCTGCCTCGACCCCTACCACCTCAGGTCCGCCTTCACTGATCTTATACGCGTCGACATCCGAGATATCGGCATGCGAAAGCTCTTTCAGGCCCAACACCGAGAGGAAGGAGATCACACAAAGGACGAGTATGTATACCGAGACTGCTTGCCAGGAGCCCGCGCCAATGTTGACAACGACGCCGCTAAGGCCCAAAGCGGAGAGGCTCGTTTTGCCATTGAGCAAGAGCAGTGCAATGATCGGCGCCAGGCCGCCGGCAAAAGGAGCTGCAAGCTGATAGCCCAGCGAGGCACCGCTGTAGCGTGAGCGTGTTCCAAAGCGCTCGGCGATAAGCGCGGCCTGCGGTCCATATACCCAGGCATGGCAGAGGGCTACCGAGAGCACCACCGCCAGGATAAACAGCCCCTGCGACCCGCTATTCATGAGCAGGAAATAGGGGAAAGCAAACGCGGCCATGATTACACAGCCGATCAGATACCAGGTGCGCCGGTTAAAGCGGTCGGAAAGCGCCGAGAAGAGCGGAATGGTAAACAACTCGACAACGGCAGCGATTGTAATGGCGTTCAGGATCAACGTTCGTTGTAGGCCAAGTTTATCTACCCCATAGGTAATCACGAAAGTCGTGAAAAGGTAGAAGGGAGCCTGCTCAACGAAACGCGCACCAGCGCTAAGCAGAATTTCGGGCGTGCTATGCTTGAAGGCCGCGAGGACCGGCGCCTGAGCCTTGCGGTTGCGCTCTTTGACCTGCTCAAAAAGCGGCGTCTCCATGACGCTCAAGCGCACATACAAGCCGACGATAATCAACAAGGCGCTGATAAAGAAAGGTATACGCCACGCACCTGATAGAACACCAGAAGTGGCGAGAAAGCCCGCGCCAGAAGCTGATTGCACAATATTGACAATCACGGTTGAGAGAATCAGCCCTATGGGTACGCCCATCTGCGCCCAACTGGCCCAGAAGCCGCGATTGCGCCGGTGGCCGTACTCCATGGCCAGCAGCACAGAGCCGCCCCATTCGCCGCCAACTCCAAGGCCCTGACCCAGCCTCAACACCACCAGAATCAGCGGCGCGGCAATCCCCAGCGTCGCATAGCCAGGCAAGAAGCCAATAATCAGGGTCGAAATACCCATCAGGAGCAACGTGGCGATCAGTGTAGACTTGCGGCCAATCCGGTCGCCCAGATGCCCAAAAAGCGCGCCGCCAAAGGGACGAGCAATAAAACCAACGAGGAACGTAAACAGGGAAAGTAGCGTGCCCACTAATTGATCAGATGTGGGGAAAAAGACCTTAGGGAAAACCAGGGTCGCCATGGTGCCATAGAGGAAAAAATCGTACCACTCGATGGCAGTCCCAATTGTGCTTGAAAAAATGACAGGCCCCATAGATGAACGAGCGGGGGTTTCGCGGTTAGTCGCCATAGTTTCCTCCAGTACAGGCCCAGTCAGGCCCGATGTACTAGTACGACACTACATTGTGGAAAACTGCGGTGAACGACGAGAAATGCGCCCTACCTGCCCTTAGCAGATCTGGCCATATGGAGCAATATCTGCCCTGCCTACCCGGCAAAGCGCATCTGGACAGGCAGCAAACTCGACAGGAGCATGGCAAATAAAACCATATCCTTTAGTATACCATAGAAACTCTGAAAAAAAGCATCCCTTTCAAGCCAGCAGGGCTATTTAATAGTCGCGCCCAAACCTTGCCAGGCCCCTCCCCCAGAGTTTAAGAGAGTTGAGCGGAGTGGCGCCGCAGCGCCACTCCGCTCAACTCTCTTGTTGAGATGGGGTGGGCGGGCGGGGCAAAGAACTTTTCAATGGCCCTGTCAGGCCAGGCGCCCATATGCTCGCAGAGTTACCAGTGCTTCAATAGTAATACACCCGCGCCATTCCAGGGCTGCGGCAGGCGTCCAGGCGTGCCAATTGATGGGCCAGCCACCATCTTCCTGCTGAGCAGCGACAAGCGCATCCAGGTGCGTTTCGATGATCTCGTTTGTGAAGAGACCACGCGCCAGACTTTGCGGGTTGGGAGCGAAGCTGAGCGGTGAGTGCGTCTCTTCCTGCGCAGTGGGCGCCAGCGCAACCAGTTTCTGCTCCAGGATTTTCGTCCCCACGCGGGCAAAGACCCCTTGCGCGCGCTCACGATCAGGCACGTATTCAAGAAAAGGCAATACCGCGCGCATTTCATAGGGACTGGTCTCTCCCAACCTATCCAATGCCTGCCAGCAATAATTGGTCGCCTGATCCAGCCACTCGTGTACGACTCCATGCTTATGCAGCAGCGCGGCAATAGACGCGGTAGGGTTAAGCGAGGCCGGCGGATGATCTCCAGTCTCCCACCAGGGCGCACGCGGATAATCACGCACAGAAGGCAAAACAAAGGGAACACCGCCATCAGAGGTTGTAATAGTCAGCAGATAAGCGCAAATCTGCTGCACGATAGAATTGTCAAAATCTCCAGCCTCATCGAGAACGCAGAGCGCTGTCCATGTTGGCACCGGCTGGCTGGAAGGAGCGCGCACGTCTGGCTCCAGCGCATTGCCAAAACCACCATCAGCATTCTGGTACGGGCGCAGCGCTGCCAGCACATCCGCTGGACTCTTATGCAGGAAAAGATGCGCGAAACGTCGCCGCTCCAGCAACCTGCCTGCTCGCCAGATAAAATCGGTCGCCTTTACAAGATCCGGTGATGCTGTCATGAGATTTTTCTCCTCACTTCCTGGTGCTATCTTTTTTCTGAAATGCCCGAGATATCTGGCACTCAAGGAAAGTGTAAGGTATAATATGGTCGGAAACGGTCCTATTTGAACGCAGTTTATACTTGAAAGGGAAAAATTGACCTACACACCTGTAGCGCGGCTACTGACGACGCTCGACCTCCTACAAGCGCGACCGAGCGTTACCGCAGCCCAGTTGGCGGAGCGGCTGGAGGTTGAGGCCCGCAGTGTGCGGCGCTATATTACCATGCTGCAAGAAATTGGAATTCCTGTAGAAGCTGAACGAGGGCGCTACGGGGGTTACAGGCTGCGACCAGGTTTTAAGCTACCACCGCTGATGTGGACCGAAGATGAGGCCCTGGCTATCGTTCTGGGCTTGCAGGCCGCGCGCCGACTCGGCTTTGCGCAAACAGCTCCCATCGTGGAGAGCGCATTGGCCAAAGTCGAACGCGTACTCCCGCTTGCCATGCGCTCCCGCATCCAGGCTATTGAGGAAACCGTGACACTCAATCTGCCCACACAAACAAAGGTTGAAATAAGCGAGTTTATCCTCTCTTTGAGCAGCGCCGCGTCACAGAGCAAACGAGTTCAAATGTGTTACCAGGCCAACGAAAGCGAGATCAGCACACGTCTTTTCGACTGCTATGGCTTGCTCTATCACAAAGAGCACTGGTACTCCATCGGATATTGCCACCTGCGCCAGGATACACGCATCTTCCGCGTGGACCGCATGCTGGCAGTTGAGCCACACGCGGAAAGCTTCATACGCCCGGCCCATTTCGATTGCCTGACCTACGCTATCCAGTCGTTCGCTGAAATTCCCTCGCGTTGGCTTGTCGAAGTCTTGCTTCAGGCCAGTATGGAAGAGGTCCGCCAGCACGTACCCGCTGAATTCGCCAGCCTTGAAGAGACTTCCACAGGTCTCTTGCTGCGCGCCTACGACGATGATCTGGCACACACAGCACGCTTCCTGGTCAACCTGGGCTGCCCTTTCCATGTGCTACAACCGCCCGAGCTCGTGATAGAATTGCGCGCCCTCGCAGAACATATTCTCGAAATGGCTATATGAAATTTTCTAAGAAGCACACACTTACCAGATCGGGCGCAGGCGCGCGGGCATGATGCCGTCGTTAGTGAGCAATGCAAGCCGATAGAGGTCCAGAGGCGGATCTCAGTGAAAGCATCGTGCTCCCCTGGATTGGGCCAGCACATCCCATTAATCGCTCATTTGTGGTCTGGCACGAGATTGAGCACGATCTGCATCATGGGGGTGAAATCACCCATGCACTGGGCACACTGGGTCTGTCAATTCATCTTCCGCCACCACCACCGAAGGATTAAAGGCACAGATGGAAAAAAGGTGTGATTATCGCAGGAAAGGAAAATCGTCGATTTTCCTTTCCTGCGATAATCACACCTTTTTTCCATCTGTGCTTGAAATATCTACAATTTTCGCGCCAGAATGACGCCGGTATTCAGGCCAATGGTGTGGAGGCCGCCGAAGAAGCGGGCGTGCTCCATTTTAATGCAGCGATTCTGGACAAACTCCAGGCCGGCGGCGATGGCCTGGCGACCAATTTCGTCGTTGCGAATACCCAGTTGCAGCCAGAAGACCTGCGCGCCAATCTGGATGGCTTCCCGCAAAACTGGCTCAAGATCTGACGGCTTGCGGAAGACATCGACAATCTCAATCTGTTCGCCTGCCGCCTTCGCCTCGGTGAGCGAGGCATAAACGCGTCTCCCCAACACCGTCTGCCCGGCGTAACGCGGATTGATCAGCACGATATCATACCCTTCGGCCTGCAAATAAACCGCGACAAAATGGCTGGGCCGGTAGGGGTCGGCGGAAAAACCGACAATCGCCACATGTTTATACGCGCGCAAAAGACGCAAGCGGCCATACATATCGGGCATTTCCAGCGCCGGCGCGGCTTCTGCGCTCGCGCTCCCTCGGGGCTTGATCTCGCAATGTGGACCGGCCGCCTCCAACTCTCCCTGGACCTACAACGTCTATCCAGCTGCAACAACCGTGCCCTCCTCTATAAACCTCCCATGTCCGGTTGTTTCGCCAGATGACCATAAGAGAGCGCATAGCGTTCCAGGAGAGATTGTTGTTCTTTGATCTGCTGGCGCAACTGGTAAGTAGAAAGAGCACGGGATAGAGCGGCTACAAAGTCATCGCGTTCAATGGGCTTGCGAATATAATCATAAGCTCCTGCCTGGAGCGCCTGGAGCGCCATTTTGCGATTGTGATATCCGGTGATGAGCAACACTGGAATATCAGGATACTGCTCCTGCACATGCGTGAGCAATTCCAATCCATCCATACCAGGCATCTTTATGTCGCTGATGATAGCGCTATATCTGTGTTTTTGTAACAGCCGGAGAGCCTCTTGAGCCGAGGTAACGATCTCCACATTGACAGTGCTCATCCGCAGCTCTATGGTCTGGGAGAGTGCGCGTAAAAGCACCTCATCATCATCTATAATAAGAATCGGTTCAGTATGCATGGAAGCAACCTCCTCCTATTTACTGAACACTTTGAAGAACGTGTCTGAAACGAAGACCTTGATTTCCTTACATATTCCTCCCTTTTCCGCTGAGATACGTTTTAGATATAACACTTTAAAACGTTCTCTCGCGTTTCAATATGATCGTATATCCTATAACATATAGATAAATAGATATACTATATTCTTATTCTTATCAATAAAAGATCGTTTCGCAATCTTAATTTCTCCTATGTAAAGCGCTAAGGCGAGCATTCTAACAAATATGATACCATAGACGACAGCCAGAGAAATCTTACATAGAGGAAAACAGACCATGCCAGAAATTGACAGCGATCATATCTTTGGGTTCGATACGCTCTCGATCCACGCGGGACAGCGGCCTGATCCGGTCACGGGCGCGCGGGCGGTGCCGATCTACCAGACGACTTCGTATATTTTCGACGATACCGACCACGCCGCGCATCTCTTTGCCTTACAAGAAATGGGGAACATTTATACCCGCATCATGAACCCGACCTCGGCGGCTTTTGAGGAACGGGTAGCCGCGCTAGAAGGCGGAACCGGCGCGGTTGCCACGGCTTCGGGGATGGCGGCTCAGTTGACAACCATGATGACGCTGCTGCGGCCCGGCGATGAGATTGTCTCCTCCAGCAGCCTGTACGGAGGAACGCACACGCAGTTCGACATCACCCTGCGCACCTGGGGCGTGAATACGGTGTTTGTGGATAGCTCCGATCCTGAAAACTATCGCAAGGCGATTACTCCGCGCACCAGAGCGCTCTACGGCGAAACCATCGGCAATCCGCGCGGCGATGTACTGGACATTGAAGCCGTTGCCGCAATCGCGCACGAGGCGGGCGTACCGTTGATCGTTGATAACACCTTCGCTACTCCCTATCTCTGCCGGCCCTTCGAGTATGGCGCGGATATTATTGTGCATTCAGCCACCAAGTTTATCGGCGGTCATGGTACTTCGATTGGCGGTGTTCTGGTTGAACGAGGCAAATTTCCGTGGGATAACGGCAAGTTTCCTCAAGTGGTCGATCCCTCACCCGGCTATCATGGCGTGCGCTTCTACGAAACTTTTGGCGATTTTGCTTTTGTTATGAAAGCTCGCTGTGAAACAGTACGCGATATGGGGCCATGCATCAGTCCTTTCAATTCTTTTCTGCTGCTCCAGGGACTTGAAACCCTCTCTCTGCGCATGGATCGTCATACGCAAAATGCTCTGCGCGTGGCGGAATTTTTGCGCGAACATCCCGCCGCCAGCTGGGTAAGCTATCCCGGCCTGCGCGACAATCCCTCATATGAGATGGCGCAACGCTATCTGCCACGGGGCGCTGGCGCGATTTTCACCTTTGGCGTCAAAGGCGGCTATGAGGCAGGCAAGGCGGTCATCAATCATGTTCAGCTCTTCTCCCATCTCGCCAACGTGGGAGACGCGCGCAGCCTGATCATCCATCCAGCCAGCACCACGCACCAACAGCTCTCCGAAGAGGATCAGCTCGCCGGAGGCGTCACCCCCGACCTGATCCGCCTCTCGATTGGACTCGAAAACATCGAAGATATCCTGTGGGATCTCGATCGCGCGCTCATGCAGAGCCAGCGCTGATTCTGGAAGAGAGAAAAAGAGTGAAGCGAGCGCGAAAAAGCGGGCCGCGCGGCCCGCTTTTTCGCGCTCGCTTCACTCTTTTTCTATAAGAAAGCCCGGAGATACACTGCCGCGTGCGGCAGGACAATTTCCGGCTCGGCAAGGTCAGGGTGCCACTTCTTTTCCCACTCCAGCGACAAATAGTCCGTGTAGCTGCTTTGTTTAAGTACCGCGATGATCTCACTCAGCGGCACGTCTCCTGTGCCAGAAAGGCAATAGGTCCACTCGCCAGGCCCGGTCAGGCGGCTATCCTTAATGTGGGCATACGCAATGGCGTCACCCAGCAGGGCCAGCGTCTGAGCAGGCGCTTCCCCGAAGCGGTAGGTATGATGCGTGTCCCAGAGCACTTTAAACGCCGGGTGAGAGACGGCCTGGAGC
>WNFN01250357.1_pt2 | contig 16473 bp, 18 predicted proteins | sample 5400161 | NCBI WGS metagenome assembly WNFN01 (sample SAMN13153353, study PRJNA577476) | soil metagenome | isolation source: 80 cm saprolite on Douglas fir-dominated hillslope | place: USA:California | collected 2013-09-17
AATCTCGCAAGGCGGCCCGATTGCGGCTGAAGCGCGTAAAGAACTGGAAGCCATCAACGCCAAGATCTCAGCTGAGATCAAAGAGTACAAGAAGCTGGTGTTGGAGCAAAAAGAGACGCTGCTTGCGGCCCAACGCCCGCCTGTTCCTGGTGGCTATCCTGGCTCTTCCGCGGGCTCCTATAAGCCGCCCGCAACTAAGGCCCTGGAAAAGTGGATTAGGAAGGGCGGCGACTCAACCGCATTAACGAGGGAAGAACTTTCCTACATCTCATTCAACCACATGGACTACGACCAGTACACCCCTGAGCAAAAAGTTATGGTTTCTGCTGCTGCTGACCTGGGCGGGTTCTTTGCAGGGACTGACCTCTCGGATAAGTTTATCCAGAAGCTATTCCTTATATCCCCGCTGCGCGCCTATGCAGACACGCAGACCATCGGCGGCGAGAAGCTTTTGATCCCCAGTGAGGGTGCAACGGATACGAACATCTTCTGGTCCGACGAGCAAAGCGGCTTCCAGGCCAGCCCTGACCCCAACCTGGGCATGATCGAGGTGTTCGCCCGTGAACTGAACGGCTACTTGAAGCTGTCTCGGCAGAACCTGGAAGATAGCGTCTTCGATGTCGAAGCCTATATCCTCAAGCGTCTTACCCGTCAATTCGCGCAAAAAGAGGGCACGGCGTTCATTCTCGGCAACGGTGTGGCGCGTCCTGAAGGCATCCTGACGGTGGCGGCAATCACCAGCCCGGTGGCCGGTGGCATGAACCAGTTTGTCGGCACTGATACCACCAACCACAAACTCTTGCCATCCGACCTGATCTCCCTCATGCACGTTGGCAAATCAGGCTACCGCGCTACGGGCACGTGGCTGATGTCGAACTCCACCATCGGCATCTGCCGGCTGTTCGCAGACACCACCACGCGCCCGATCTGGACCATGTTCGGAGATGTCTTCTCCGAAACCCTCTTCGGCCGGCCCATCGTGGAGATGCCGGACATGCCCAACCAGGCTGGCACCTTCCCGGCATTCACCGCTGGTCAGTTCCCCGTCATCTTCGGTGACATCGGGCAAGGCTACCAGATCGTTGACCGTGTGGGTTTGACCTTCCAGACCTTGAAAGAACTGTTCGCCATTCAGAACCAGGTCGCCTATCTGGCCCGCGTGCGCGTCGGCGGAAAAGTGGTTCTGCCTGAAGCGATCTCTGTCCTGAAGATGGGTTAAGCATAGTTGTCTTTTTACTGCTGATAAAAGAGCAGACAAAAGACAAAGGAGAATAGAACACATGTCTTTTATTGGCCCTACCGGAAAAAACCCGTCCAGGTACTTCTGGACGATCCAGATGCTTGTGCCTGCAGCGCACATAGCCACTGCGACGAGTGCCAGTGTTGACCGCTACCGCAATGGTGGCTACGCGGCCTTGACGCTTGAACTGTGCCCTGGCCTCTGGACAGACGGCACGCACGCCTTCGTGATCAACGAGTCAGATGATAACTCGACGTGGACGGCGGTCGTGGCGGCTGACCTGGTGCCTAATCCCGAGGTGGGCGTGTACGGCACAGCATCTACATTCTTGCCCATCAATGCCGCGACAGCCGTGGTGCAGCGCATCGACTATATCGGGCGCAAGCGCTACGTGCAGGTCGTGACAACCGAGACAGGAACCACCGGCGCGGTCTATGCGCTCCTGGGTCACCTGTTCGCGCCGAACATCTTCCCGGCTGCCTAGGCGTAAAGAGAGGCGTCGTCCATGAGCGATAGCTTGAAACTTGACTGGCAAGTCACGGTCCCGGTGGCAACAGAGCCTGTATCGCTGCCTGATCTGAGATCAGTGTCCACAGGCTCCTACCTGCGTGTCGATTTCACCGATGACGACACGGTGCTCACAGCGCTGATCTCGCAGTGTCGTGCAGACGCTGAGCGCATGACGGGCAAGGCGTTCGCGCCACAAACCATCCAGGCGATGTGGACGATGCCGCAAATCAACGCCGGCAGCCTATCGGGCTTCAAGCTGCTGTACGACCAGGACTTTTACCAGTACAACGAGAGCCTAGGCGCTAACCCGTTCTCACCGGCTCCGTTCGTGCTCTCGTTGCCACAGCCGCCCTTAACAGCGGTGAGCCTGTTTGAGTACAGGATTACGGTGTTCAATGCCTGGCAGACCTGGCCCGCATCGGTCAATGGCGTGCCGAACTACGTCGTGGATACGCTGCCTATTCCGGGTGTGGTGCTCTTGCAGTACCCGCCACCGGCCTATCAGTACCGGCTGACGTTCACCTGTGGGTATGCGACGTTGCCGCCTGAACTGAAGTTGATGTTGTTGCAATACATTGCCTGGAAGTATGAGAACCGGCTTGGCGAAGACAAGGGAGACGAGCTGCGCAACATCTTCCTGGGCAGAAAGAGTTGGGTGCTGTAATGCCATCGCTCTCAAGTCGCAAACAGGTCAGCGCGACCGCTTCAGGCCGCAAGGTGTATGTGAAGTTTCAGACGCTCACCGGCACACCCAACGGCCAGGGCGGCTTTGTGAACGGCGGGAACTGGGTAGATGTGGCAGGGCTGACAGAGGTGCCTGTCACGATTAGAACGTGGTCGCCGTACGAGAAGTTTCTGGCACAAGCGCTCTATCCGGGCGTCAGTTCCAGGGCATACATGCGCTGGCGGCGCGGGACGAACGTGAGTGTGACGATGCGCATGATGTATGGCAACCACATCTACTGGATACGCGGGGTAGCGAACTACGATGAAGCCAACACGGACATCATCTTGTATCTGGAAGAATGGCAAGCAACAGGGACGATACGATCATGAGCGATGAAGTCACGATCAGCGGCATGGACGAGGTATTCGCGCAGATCGACGCGCACTATCAGCGCCTGGTCAATCGCGCCAATAAGTTCGTGCATCTGGCCGGGTTCACCTGTCAGAAAGTCGCCAAGATCAACTGCCCGGTGGGCACACCAGAGTCAACGGGCATCAAGAATTATCACGGTGGCAGGCTGCGGGCGTCCATCCAGGTGGATAACTCAGTGTTTCTTGAGTCTACCATTGGAACAAACGTCTACTACGCCTTATTCGTGCATGAGGGTACCGTGAAGATGCGCGGGCGACCGTTCTTGCGTCAAGGGTTCGATGCCGGGGCAAAGCAATTGCAGGCTGATCTGGGAGGCGGTGACATTTGAGTGCGCAAACATCCTTGAACGAAGTCGATACGGCGGTCTATGCCAGGCTCACCGGCGATGCAACGCTGGTGGCGCTGCTGGCGGCTCCCATGATCGGCACCTATGCCGTGTTCGACTTCGGGGCCGTGCCTGAGAACCAGCCGTTCCCGTACCTCACGCTCGGGGATAGCCACGAGGTAGGCGGGAAGATGAACGCCTTCGGTACGCGCGGCTATCTCACGATGGTGAAATTGCACATTTGGGATAGTCAGTTCGGCGGCTTTCAGAAGTCACAGCAGATTCTGGCACGCATGAACGTCCTGCTCGATCAGCAGCCGATGACGCTGGCGACGCAAAAGCTGGTCTATATGCTGTACCAGGGCGCTATCCCGATGAATGACCCAGGGGACAATAAAATCTTACATACATCGGTGGAGTACGAGAGCTTCACGCAAGAACAATAGTAAGGAGATGCCATTATGGCTGTAGCCGCCTATCCAGCGACGCTGAAAATCGGCGCCAACGCTGTCTTAGATATCATGACCCATGAGTTGCCATTCAAGATGGGTACCGTGGAAACCACGGCGTTCAGCGGCTCTGGTGGCGCTGCTGTGGGCACCAAGACCTTTGTCCCGACCTTGTTGGAAATGCAAGCCAAAATCATCGGCTCGTGGAACAAGGCCGACACGAACGGGCAACTGGTGATCGAGACGGCGTTCTTTGCCAGGACGCTGACCACGTTCATCTTCTCGCCCAACGTCACGAACACGTACACGTTCAGCGCCTATATCATCGATTACATCATCAAGACGGACCCGAAGTCAAAAGTCGACGTCGAGTTCACGCTGCTGATGAATGGCACCGTTACCCTGACCTAATAGCGCAGAAAGTGAGGCCATGCGATGGCTGTAGCTGGATATTCAAGCCAGGTGCTAGTAGCGTCCCTGCCTAGCGTGGCCTTGACTGACGATGCGACCACGACGGTGGACTTGATTACGTTTATCACGTCGGTAGCAGCCCACCGCTACCTGGACAAATCGGTGCCGGTGGTGGTGCAGGCGCAGTACGACGAGACGCAGCAAATCGCGATCACTGGCGGTCCGCCGACAAGTGGCACGTTCACGTTGGTTTTTGGGGCTCAGACCACAGCGGCGCTCAACTGGAACTGTACCGCCGCACAGATGCAGACGGCGCTCACGGCGCTTTCGAGCATCCTTGCGGGCCAGGTGGTCTGTAGCGGTGGCCCGCTACCGGCAACGCCCATCATCGTAGAATTCACGGGCACCATGGCAAAGACGGCTGAAGCGCTGATCACGGTTGGCACTAACAGCTTACTGGGTGGTGTCTCTCCTACCCCGGTTCCTAGCAGGCTGCAAGGCGGCGCAACGTGGGCCACCATCACATCAGGGTTCACGCTGTTTCGGGCCAACGCACGCGTGGTGTTTGCTGCTATGCAACTTGCCGGAACGCAGGTGAGGTTTCATTCAGGCAACTACTTCCCGTATGCGCAGATTGCCGAAGCCGCTTCCTGTGAGTTCAATGGCAAGATGAACACGGACGACACCACGACATTCCAGAGCGCAGCGGCTTCTGGTGGTGCTAAGAGCTTCACGCCAACCACGCTCGAGGGAACACTCAAGTATGGAAGCTTCTGGATCAACATAGCCAGGGCGCAAAGCCTGGTGGCGCGTGATTTCTTGATTGTGTCGTTTCAAACGCCACCAGGCAACCGCTACGAGGGCTTCTGTTACGCGGGCGATTGCAACATCAAGACGGATGCGGGCAAGGTCGTGACGCAAGATCTGGTGTTCCAACTCACGGACGAGTTTTTCAATTCCTAATAATATTATCAGTAAGAAAAGGACAAATCTATGCCACATAATGCAGCGGAGGCGCGCGCTTTACTGTTCAATCGCAAACTGCAAGAGAAGCCGGTCGAATTCTCGCTTCCTGGCTTAGAGGAGCTTGACGGTGAACTGTCCGTGCTGGAACTCAAGGCGTCCGAACTCAAGCAGTGCGAGAAGCTGTCTGAGGGACCAGACAGCGAAACCGATGAAATCCTGATGATGGCTGCCGTGGTGTGTAAGTCGCTGGTCATGCGCTCCACCAAAGAACGTTTGTTCAGCGACACGGATATGGGCACAACTACGGGTGAGGGCTCTGGCGTGGCTACCTTTGGCCTGGTGGTGCTGAAACCCTTGTCTGATCTTGCGTCTGAAGCATCGGGCATCGGCGTTGATTTGCTGGCCGAAACGAAAAAAAAATTGCAAGCAGCCCAATCAAACGGTTCTCAAAATTCCTCTACCGGGAACTCGGGGCAGCCGGATCAGGGCTTACAGAAGATGAATTCTTCGAGCGCATGACGGCGACGGAGTTCCACGAGTGGATTGTCTTCTACCAACTGGAAAAAGAGGACACCAAAGCAGAGGTAGCAGCAGAGATCGAGGAAGCCAAACGCAAAGCCAAAGAGGAAGCAGGTAACGCGTGAGCACTGTATCAGTAGGCGACTTACTTGTGAAATACAAGGCAGATGTGTCTGATTTGACTTCGAAGGTCAAATCGGTCAAGTCCGAACTGTCCTCCGTGGGCTCAAAGGCTGAAGAGTCGGGTAAAAGCCTCAAGAAGACGGGCGAGGGTGCCAAGGAGGCGGGCTTCGGCTTTGGCGAGATGATCAAGCACGCCCTGGCCTTTGCCGCAGTCGATGAAGGGTTGGCGACCATTGGCGGGGCGCTCGGCTTCCTCAAAGAGCAGACGCTTGACGTGATTGGTGTGACCGAGAAGCACGCGTTTGTGGCAGCGCAGACGGTCCAGGTCTTGAAATCCACCAAAGATGTGTCAGGCGAAACCACTGCCTCGCTGAATGATATGGCTGACGCGCTTTCGCAAACAACGGACTTTTCGCATGACACTGTGCAAGGCGGCGAGAACCTGCTCTTGACCTTCACCAACATTGGCAAGGGCGTGTTTCCTCAGGCGACACAAAGCATTTTAGACGTGTCGCAAGCCATGGGCCAGGACTTGAAATCAAGCGCTATCCAGGTCGGTAAGGCATTAGGTGATCCAACACATGGAATGACCGCTTTGCAGCGTATTGGCGTCACCTTCAGCGCGCAAGAAAAAGCGACCGTCAAAGAGATGATGGCGCATAACAACATCATCGGCGCGCAAAAGGTCATTCTGAAGGAACTGGGGACGGAATTCGGGGGAAGCGCGCAGGCCGCTGGCAAGACCTTCGGCGGCATGATGAAGGAACTTGGAAATACGATGGAGGATGTGAAGATCAAGATCGGTACGGCCGTCATGCCTCTCTTGATACGGCTTGGGCAATGGTTTATGGCAAACGGCATGCCGCTGATCACGAATTTTAGCACCATCCTGACGACCAAGCTCATTCCTGGGTTTGTCAATCTCATCACGATCGGGAGCAACGTGGTCAACTTCTTCAAGCAGAACGAGCTCGCGATGGATGGGCTCAAAGCCGTGCTGGCAGGCGTGAGCATCGTCATCGCGGTGGCACTGGTCAGCGCCTTCATTGCCTGGGCTACAGCGGCGTGGGCGGCGGCTGTAGCCACCATTGCCGCAACCTGGCCTATTCTGCTCATAGGGGCAATCGTGGCGGCGGTCGTGTTCGGTATCATCCTGGCAATCCAGCACTGGGGGGCTATCGTGAAGTGGCTAGGTAATCTGTGGGCGACGGTGTCCGGCTGGATTGGTGAGCGCTTCTCCTGGCTTGGCGGTGTCGCGCACGTGGTGACTTCGGCCATAGGTGGCTTTTTCTCTGGACTGGGTGACCGTATCCAGTTGTGGCTCTTCGCCTGGCGATTGGCCTTCTCGCTTGCAGGCGCGGCATTTTCAGCATTCGGCTCGTGGATTCAGTCCGGCATCAGCGCCATCGGCAGCGCATTTTCAGGCTTAGGCTCGCTCATCTCCGGCATATGGAACGGCATCGTAGGCGATATCAGGCAAGCAATCAACTGGATCATCGGCATGATCAACGGCTTCATTGGCGGTATCGACTCCATCGGGATAGATATAGGCCCGGTGCATATCCACCCAAATATCCCACAAATCCCGTACCTGGCGTCAGGCGGGTACATCGAGTCAACGGGCTTAGCGATGGTGCACGCAGGCGAGAGCGTGGTTCCGGCGCGTGCGAGCTCTGGCGGCGTTGGTGGTGGTCAGACCTTTGTCTTTGAGTTCGATCGCGTGGCATTTGCACAGGCCATGAGCACGACCACTGACCAATTGGTGCGGCTCAAACTCGGACCTGGCGGGAGGTCTGCCTGATATGGGTACGTTAAGCGTTGCCATCAACAGCGTTCCTGTACAAATCCTGGAAAGCTCATTCCAGGAAAGTGACGCGATCAGCGCTGTATCCACCCTGATGTTCAAGGTGAAAGATGACAGCGGCGCAAACCACTATACCAAAGGCCAGCCCGTCAGCATCACCGACAGCGTGAACGGCCTGCAATACACCGGCTTTGTGAGTGCGGCGATAGAAGATCGGGTAAGCCCAAACACGCTCATCATTACCGACATTGGCGTGCGCGATAACCACTACCTGGCCGAGAAGCGCACCTACGACGGGCCAGAGGCGCAAAACATCTACGCGGGCGTCATGTTCTGCCAGTTGCTCAACACGCTTGCAAGTGAGGGCATCACGGCTAAATATGCGTTCAGACGGGACACGACGGCCACTGACTTCAATGCAGGAACGCTTACCGGTGTTGTGGGTGCAAGTAACGTCGATGATGGCGATCTGGAGCTGGTGCCAGCAGGAACGAACGTCACACAAACCGATAGGGCAACGGCTGATTTTGCCGCTGGCACGCTCGTATCAGTAGATGCGCGCAACAATCAATTAAATCTGAAGGCGTATAACGCCATCAAGATGACGGGCACCTGCGTGATCTCAGGCTTGAACGCGTTCTGCTATTGGAAGATTTGGAGCGGTTCCTATGGTCCGCTTGTATCTGGTAATACCTATGTCTTTGAATATGATGTGTGGGTTTCCTCTAGCAGCCCACTACCCATGGCGGGAATCGATGTCGTCTGTACCGATGGCACAACCTTGCGCGACGCCGGCATCTTAGACCAGTTTGGCATCAATGCGCATCCTGGAACCGACCTTGGCGGATTTGCGAACGACCAATGGTATCATCGCAAGTTGAACGTCAGCCAGCCTTGGGCCGCTGTTAGCAGTAAAACGCTTAGTTTCGTGGATATCGCCTTAGAAGGCGACAATGTTGGGAATTACCAGGCGTACTTCAGGAATATCAAACTGACCGATGGCGCGGCAACGACGTATATCACCTTTTACGATTCGACCACGCATCCTTACGACCCGATCAACGCGCCACTTCAGACGAACGCGCAAATTAGTAACAATGGCTATTCTAACGTAAAGGTACAACCGATAACCGCATATGACCAGACTGGCTCGCGCATATCGCTGGCGATCAGCATTGATGCTGCAAAGGTGGTGAATTCTTCTCAAGTGTCCTGGTCCTCAGTCGTTCCAATGGGGATTGCTCCCGCCTCTCAGGTGTCAGGGGCCAATGCGCCACCAGTGCCAACCGGAACCACCATCACGATTTTAACGTCGATAGACAACCAGGTGACATTCCAACCAGCTTCATTTAATGCGCCTATTCCCGACTTGCAGCCAGGTTTCAATATCGCCGGCAGGAGCCTCTACACGCAAATCGCACTGGCGATCACAGGCACCACGCCAGAAGTGACGCCGTTTCAACACTGGCACCAATAGCAATACGCAAAATTGGGCCTATGGCTCAGGCCCTGGTTCGCCAGCCTCTAACGGAGAGGTGACACTCAAAGGAATGTTCTACAACTGGGCCGTGCCGCTCGATACGTTTGGCGCGCTTCCAGGCGAAACATTGTATGGTAACACGCCAGGACAGGCGAACGTCAGGCACCAATTGAAGCTGACGTCCAGTACAGGGACAGATGTGAAGTCCAGGCTCGATAGCTATGATGTTGGCGCGAACAGCTTTCAGAACTTCACGGCACAAGTCACCGTGCAGGTTCCGGCTGGTAACATGAATATCGGCCTGGTGTATCGAACAACAGGCTGGGTCAACGGCAACGACACCTACGCCTACACCGCTAATATCGCGACAAACATCGTCACGTTAGGACGGGGAACCAATGGCGGCGCCTCCACATTCACGTCAATCGCTACAGCAGCGCTGACCTTAACGGCTGGCAACTGGTATACGCTCAAGGTTATAGTGAACGGGAGCAATCACCAGGTCTTCATCGATGATGTCTTATACATCAATGCAAACGACGCGACCTATGCAGCGGCTGGTCAAATCGGACTACGCGGTTACAATAACACTGGCGTTGGGCTCGGCTTCCTGTTCCAAAACTTCGGCGTCGTCTCGGCCTTAACTGGAACCTGGATCTCGCCGGCGGTCAGCCTGAACGCGCTCACGACCATCGGGCAAAGCGCGGTCTTCTGGAATTCGCTTGTGCCTGCTGGTGGGGGCCTGATTTGCGAATCTACTATCGATGGTGGCTCTACCTACCAGGCCGTTGCGCAAGGTGGGCAGATCAGCAACCTGCCGCCCGGTACGAGCGTTGTTGGGGTGAATGTGCAACTGCGTTTCACCTTCACCTCACCCAACGCCAGCGTCACGCCTGTCTTGCAAGCGGTGAGCATTTGGGCGACGAGCCAGGTGGCCGCATCAGGTAACCGCATATCCCCTGCGCTGGCACTGACGAATGTGGGCAGGCTTGGCGGCTCTGTGGCTGCCTGGAATGCGCTCTTACCAGCAGGCTGCACGCTCGGGGTAGACACACGCATAGACAGCGGGCCGTGGATAGACCGAACGAGTTCGTCGGGTGAAGCTATTCCAGGGATTACGCCACAGCCAGCGCCGTTTTTCGATACGTTCGCAGCAAACAGTGCAGCAACCTATACCCAGGGCAATTTTGGCACACCTGCCACCTGGACGTGGGATACGGCCAATTCGCGCCTGACCGGGGCCGGCGGCAGCAACGCCACGCTTGTCTCTACGGGACTTTCCGCCACTGACGTGGATGTGCTGGCCGACCTGGATCAAGCCGATAATGCTGGACTGGTCGCGAGAATGACGGCCGTTTCCACAATGTATGCCTTGTATCTCTACGATGCACAAGCTACGACCTTCGGCCTGCACAATACGTATTTTGTGTATGCGATTGTGGCAGGCGCATTTACCCAGCTTGCGACGGGATCACTTGTTTTCCCGCGTGGCTCCTACCATCGATTTCATCTTTCTTGTGCAGGTACAACAATCACAGCCACAATGGATGGCGCAACGCTGTGGACTGGTACAGACACGCATATTTCCAGCGCGGGGCAAGCAGGGCTCCTTTCCGGCTCGCTATCGCGCTTCTACTCGATCATCATCCAACCGCAAGGCCAGGATGTTTCTAGCCACACCGTCCAAACACGGCAGCGACTGGCTACGACCAACCCGCAAGCCACACCGCAGGTGCAAGATGTGTCGGTAGCTGTCTTTGGCACGACAATCGCGCTCGGGGCGCTTATTCCGCAAACCAACTATTTCCACAAGTATGCCGATAAGGTTGCTGATGACCTGGCGCAGCGCTCAAACTTCTGGTGGTACTTCGATAAGAACAAAGTGCCATACTTCCTGCCGACCAACGGTGTGCCAGCGCCCTGGGTTGGCTCCTCGACGCCTGGCTGGATGGATAATGGCGTCCTGGCTGCCGACTTCCAGGACGCCATTATCACGGTGGAGGACTCTTCAGACCTCTATCGCAACCGGCAAATCATTGAGAATGTGCTGGCGCCAGTGACGATCAACGAGACAAAGGTGGGAGACGGTGTTTCAAAAAGCTGGACATTCGGCAACCAATGGGCCGGGCCACCAACTATCCTGGTGACTGTCAACGGCGTGCCTACTACAGCCACGGTGGGCGTGAAGAATGTTGATACGGGCAAACAGTTCTATTGGGCGTTGGGTGATCCCACGATTACCGAAGACAGCTCAGGGCCAGTGTACGATGCAACGTTCTCTATCAACTTCTCAGGGCCGGGACAATATCTCACCTATTCACAGGCCGATGATCTCGCAGGGCAAGCAGCGCGGGCAGCCATAGAGCTCACATCGGGCATTGTCACGATGGTGGAGGATGGGACAGGGCTCACGAAAGCGCAGGGTGATGCGCTGGCACAAGAGCGGCTGACGCAGTACAGCAAGACGGGTCGGCTGCTCAAAGCCTCAACGCGGCGCTATGGGCTGGCACCGGGGCAACTGCTCAATGTCTTCCTGCCGGAGCACGGCATCAACGATGGCTTGTTCTTGATCAGGCAAGTGCAAACCAAACTCACGACCGAGGGGCCCACGGGCGCAATGGTGCAGCAGCCGTGGAGGACGATTGAGGCTATCTCGGGCGCTGACGTGGGTGATTGGACGAAGCTCTATCAAAAAGCGCCACTGCCAGGATTTAACAAAGGCAAGAATACGGGGAGGATACCCATGACACTTTCGTTTAATGTGCAAAATGCGCCATATAACGCCGTGGGCGATGGCGTGAACGATGATACGACGGCTATTCAAGCGGCACTCAATGCGGCCTCTGTGATTGGCGGCTACGTCGATTTGCCGCAGGGCACCTACAAAACATCGGCATCATTGGTCATGACCGGGGACAACGTGATTATCCGAGGCTCAGGTTGGGGAACGGTGATCAAGCCGGTGAGTGGCGCGCAGTTCGATGTGATTAGCACGGCTATCCCTGGGAGCGCTGGCCTCTCGGGCTTTATCCGCAATTATCTCGGCATTGAAAACCTGAAGATCGATTGCTCTAGCATGACCGGGACGACAGCGGGGCAAGGAAACGGTATCCACTGGTATGGTGTGCGCTACTCCTACATCCGCGATGTGTTTGTGCTGAGCTGCAAGAACTGGGCCATCCTGCTCGATGGAGACAATACCGGACCAGGCAACAACTTCGGCTATGACTGCCAGGTGTTCCGCTGCGTGTTCGATTTGTGCAACGCTGGCGTGTGGAATACCAATTCTGAAGCGCATGACATCATAGGCAATCGTTTCAAGTGGGCGGGCGCGGCTACAGCAGCGTTACAGCCGGCACTGGGAACACAGGATACGAACGCGCTACACCTGCGCTGCTCAGGCGGCTATATGTCGATTACGAATAATGTGCTTGGGAAGGGCGGCACGTATACCACTGAGGCGATCAGACTATCGAATAGCGGCCCATGCAAGGTGATTGGCAACCGCTTCGATCAGGTGCGCAACCAGGCCATTGTGGTGAATGGCGGGGATAGGCTCAGCGAAAAATACGATAGTCGGGAACAAGTTCGATATCACAGCAGGCGCGATGAACGCCACCTATGCCATCGCTGAGGCGGGTGGGCCGTTTGCCGATAACATCATCGCAGACAACAACCTGCTTACGGGCACCACCGGCTTTATCAATCAGAACGCAACCAGCACGAATAAAGTCCATCACAATGCCGGCTACAACCCGGTCGGGCATGCCGTGGCGCAACCTGCGGTACCGGCTACAACGGTGGCCGCAACCAACAATTCAGGAGTGGATTGTACGGTAATTGTGACCGGTGGAACGGTCAGCGCTATAGCGGTGGCGGGAACAGCGACAGGCGTGGCGCTGACTACGGGGCAAATCGCGCAATTCCGGGTACCTGCTGGGAGCACCATAACGTACACCTACACAGTGGCCCCAACTCATTCCTGGTATGGAGACTAAGGAGCACTCATGGATTGGATTTTCTTTATTCGACTGATCATTCTTATCACGTTCTTACTGATTCTGGCATGGGATGTGACAGCCATCATCCTGATACGCCGGTTCTACGCACGCTACGTCGTCCGGCATCGTGAGTTGGAGGTACGGCTAGAGGCTACCGAGCGGCGCTTACACCTGCTTGAGGGAACAATCATATGATCAACTGGACGGCCATTCTCGCTATTCTCAGTTTCTTCCTGGCACTCGTCGGACCCTTCGGTGTCGCGCTGGCCTTGCGTGGCAGCAAACTGCACGAGGAGCAAGCCATCGCTGAGCGCGTCAGGGACATGTACCACGACGAAAACACACTCTTACAAGCGCGGGTGCTGCGCCTGGAAGCAGACAGTAAGCACTGCACTAAAATGATGGAACTCATTATTGACACATTGCAAAAGGTCAAGGGCATCACGCTTGAGGTCGAGGACAGCATCATCACGCTGCGCGACGGCACAAGCACGCATAGAAGCCGCATGAGCGACACAGGCCCGCTCAGGGCAGTATGAAAGGAATGAGCCATGACGGATTATGGAGCCCAGGATACCAGCACCACGACTCTTGGGACGAATCAATTCCCGATCAGTGAAGGCTGGACGCCCAATGCGGGGTTCAGCGCAACAGAGGCTGGACCCCAAACGACGGACTCGGGCGGGAAGAAGTCAGCTCCGGTTTCGGTGTATACCAAGGATGGTTCCGATGTCACCCTTGGCACCTCTTCAGATGCGAATACCGTCGCATCGGTCATGGGGCGCTTAACGAAGATCAGGGACTTGCTCAACGCGACGCTCTCCGTGGGCGGGACCATTACCGAGGCCAATAGCGCGGCCATCAAGACAGACCTGGATGCCCTCAACACGGCCATAGGCTTGATATCCGACGCGGCGTGGAGCGGATCAGGCAGTGGAAGCGAGATCGCTATTCTCAAAAAGATTGTAGCGGAACTCGCGGGGACGCTTACCGTCTCAGGCGCGGTGACGACATCGGGAACGGTCACAGAGGCAAGCAGCGCGGCAATCAAGACGGACGCCGATAGCATCGTCACCAACACCAGCAATATCAATACAGCTACAGGCACAAAGACCGATACGAAAGCGACGGATGGCTCGACTACTGCGTGGTCAGTGATTGCGTTGCTCAAAGGCATTATAGATAAACTGCTCTCCACATTGGCCGTGACGCAATCAGGAACCTGGACGGTACAACCAGGAAACACGGCGAATACAACCGCATGGAAGGTGGATGGAAGCGGTGTTACGCAACCTGTCTCAGGCACGGTCACAGCCAACGCCGGAACCAACCTCAACACCTCGGCGCTCGCGCTGGAAGCGGGCCACCTGGCGACCATTGATAGCCACATCCCCGCGCAAGGCCAGGCGTTGGCGGCGGCATCGGTGCCTGTCGTGCTTCCTGCGACACAAATAACCACGCTCACACCGCCCGCCGCCATCACAGGATTTGCGCTTGAAGCGGGGCATCTCGCCAACATCGACACCCATACGCCAGCGCAGGGGCAGGCCACGATGGCGAATAGCTCGCCTGTCGTGATTGCTTCCAACCAGTCTGATCTGCCGGTGAAGGGTGATTTCGCGGAGCAATCGGGCTTATCCGCAGGCGCATTGAACGCTGATCTTGTGCCGAGTACCGACGTGAGCGCCTACGCCTGGCTCTCGCTGCACATCACCGCCGTTGCGGTAGGCGCAACGATCACGTTTCAGGCATCCAACGACAACTTCGCCACACAGGTGGAAAGCGTCAACCTGGCGCGTGTCTCTAGCTCCACGACCATCTCTTCGACTTCTACCACGACGGGCATCTTTGAGGGCCCGGTGAACTTCCGCTACTTCCGCGCGCGCCAAACGGCCTGGACATCGGGTAGCACCACAGGTGTGCTTGAACTCTATACAGTGCCCAAGGCGCTCAATACTGTGCCATCGGCAGCGTCTCAGGCGGGCACGTGGACCGTGCAACCGGGCAACACACCCAATACGACGCCGTGGCTTGTCTCTGCTGGCCCGCCCGCTGATCTGACCCTGCTTGCATCAGGAGCGCAAACGCTCACACAAACGCTTGCCGACCAGACCAACTTTTACGGCAAAGGGCTGCGCGTGGTACTGGACATGACCGTCGTAGGTACTGGCTCGGTGACGCTGGAAATTGATGCAAAGGATGTGGCGTCAGGGAAGTATGTGGCGCTGCTCACCGGTGCGGCAGTGACAACCAACTCAACCAATGTGTACGTCATCCATCCCGAACTGACAGCGGCGGCGAACTCTATCGCTAAAGACGTACTCCCGCATACGTGGCGGGTCAAGGTCGTGGCAAACAACGCGAATAGCGCAACGTATAGCGTCGGAGCGTCCTACTTGAATTAAATGGTCGGAGGAATAACGCATGGCAACTATCACCGTCCCACGTGTCTTCGGAGGCACCTTAATCATAACGTACACGCCAGGGGCGCCACCGGCACCGAAACAGTACAAGGCTGCCTTCGCGTCTCACAACACCTATAGCGTTGCCTTCGCGTCTCACAACACGGACAAGGTTGCGTTCGCGCCTCGGGATAGGTACAAGGTGGCGTTTGCGTCGCGGAACATGTATAAGGTGTCTTTTGCGTCTGTGGGCAAGTATAAGGCTACGTTCACGGAGGCCATCCCATGATTTTACCGAACTCCACCATCCAATCGTCGGCCACGGTCACCGATGCCAATGGCACCGCGCAAACAGCACTGACCGGGACGGTGACCGTGAGCTTCCCTGATGGCACCACATCCGGGGCGCTGACACCGACCAACGCCGGGGCGGGTGTCTACACGCTCACCTATATGACCAAGGGGCCAGGGCTGCATATCGAACTGTGGAGCTTTGTCGATGGCTCAGGCAACACGCTGACCGACAAAAATATCCTACCGTGCGCTTATTAAGGAAGGAGGTATCTATGTCAATTGTCGATCCGCCAATGGTGAACAAGCTCATGCTTGTGCCAGAAGGCAATACGTTCATTGGGGCACAGCCCGGCAGCGCGCTTGTGATCCACAAGACAGCATCAGGGGGAACAGCGGAGGACGTTGCCAACTTTTTCATTCATGATCCAAATGGGGCATCCAGTCATTTCGTGATTGGACAAGATGGCGAAATTGTACAGTGTGTTCATCTCATCAACGGAGCTGGGGCTAACTGTTGCGTTGAAAACGGGTTCGATCCATATTGGCAACAATTTAACCCGATGCATGTAGGATCATCTACAGGGACAAACCTCAATACGATCACTGTTTCTATTGAGCATGTTGACCCTGCTTCAGATAACAGCACGCCATTGACTAGCGCGCAAAAGGCATCGTCCTTCAAGCTGGTCAAGTGGCTTGTCGATCAATATGGCTTTGATATCACGCCCGATGGACATGGGCAGATGGTTGACATCAAGGGGCACAACACGATTGACCCGATCAATCGGGCGCGCTGTCCCGGCAATTATCCCTGGTCTGAACTACAGACCTACTTACAAGGAGGTGGAAC
>WNFN01035813.1_pt1 | contig 16467 bp, 14 predicted proteins | sample 5400161 | NCBI WGS metagenome assembly WNFN01 (sample SAMN13153353, study PRJNA577476) | soil metagenome | isolation source: 80 cm saprolite on Douglas fir-dominated hillslope | place: USA:California | collected 2013-09-17
AGGAGGATGACCGCGTCGAGGTGGCCCGGCAGACAATCCTGCACGACGAGGAGCACCCGTCGCGCTTGATCCTGCCGGTTGTTCCGGGGGTGAACGCTCCCGGAAGGTAGCTACGTTGGGCTTAGAACCAGCCCAGTACAAGATAAAACTTTATCAATGACAATGGTTCGTTCCCAGGGGTAGTGTCTCACGCGAGTAAGCGCGGGGAGACGCGCTGTTACCTGAGGGGACGGCAAAATGAGAATATGGCAGAGGGCTTTTAAGCTCGCTTCTACACTTCTCTTGTCGGTTGGATTTGCAGCTGCACAGACTCCACAGACGACGCCGACGAGACAAGACCAAGCTCCTGAGACCGGAGGGATTCCGGTCACCCGGCCAGTTGAGGGCGAACCAGCCCCTGGTACAAAGCCGATGGAGGAAGAGATCCTTGTCACCGGCTCGCGGCTTCGGCGCAAGGACCTGACCACCCCCGCGCCAGTGACGGTGCTGACGCGGCAACAGTTGCAGGAGAGTGGGAGGGTAACGATCGGCGACTTCCTCCAGCTCCTGCCCGAGCAGGGCAATGCGCCGAACTTCCAGCTCAACAATGGCGGCTCGACCTACAGTGCCGACGGCTCCACCCGCATCAGTTTGCGCAGCCTGGGTGTGACGCGAACCCTGGTGCTGGTCAACGGCCGGCGGATGGTGAACGCTGGCCTGGGCGCATCCTCCGCGGTGGATCTGAACTCGATCCCCACCGCGGCACTGGAGCGGATCGAGATACTCAAGGATGGAGCGTCGGCAGTCTATGGCTCCGACGCAATCGCCGGCGTCGTCAATATCATCACTCGCAGGAGGTTCAACGGCACCGAACTCAGTGGGGAGTATGGGATCAGCACTCGCGGCGACGCCGAAACGATCGATGTGCAGGGGGTCATGGGTCGCACCGGAGATTGGGGGAACTTTCTCGTGGCGGCCGGCTACTTCACCCAGGGAGAGTCCTGGTTACGCGACCGCGACTTCAGCAAGTTCGCGTATACCTACGATTACAGCGTCCCTGAGCAGCAACCGGGCGGAAGCAGCCGTACCCCCCAGGGCGTGATCCAAATGCGAAGGCGGACAGTTGGCGGAATGCCAGTCCCAGATCCAAACTGTACCCCTGGCACGCTGTGCAGACGTCTCTTCGACGCCTACCCAAATTCCTGGTTCAACCGCTTTGTCCGGGATCCCAATGGCGATCCCAGCATTGGGGTCAACCTGGGCTGGCGTCCGTTCGTTGGCGCGGACCGGTACAACTTCGCCTCCGAGAACTATCTGACCATTCCCTCGGAACGAATCGAGGCCTATGCGAGCGCGGACACGAAGGTCGGCATCGCGCGCCCCAGAACGCCGCCCCGATGCCGCTCAACCCAGGCGACTACAACTTCCCCGGAACGAACAGGGCGCTCTTCGTATCCAAGGACAGCGTCTACAATCCGTTTGGTGTCGATCTCACTTTTGCCGGCCGCCGCCTGGTGGAGTTTGGCAGGCGGTACTATATCCAGGACTTGAACACGTTCCGGATCGTTGCCGGGGTCGACGGCACCTTGCCCGAGGCGGCAGGCCCGCTTCGGGGCTGGTTTTGGGATGGGTCAGTGAACTTCGGCCGCACTTCCGGGACCTTTACCACCCAGGGCGCGATCCGCAACTCGCGCATTTCGGACAGTATCGGCCCAAGCTTTAGAGATGCCACCGGAACGCCGCATTGCGGGACCCCGGCCGCTCCGATTGCCGGTTGCGTGCCGCTGAATTTGTTCGGTGGACCGAACAATGGGTCGATCGATCCTAACCAGATCGCCTCCCTCGGCTTCGTCGGAACCTCACGGGCGTTGGATCAACTGTTCACGGTCGACGGCAACGTCGGAGGTGAGCTGGTCCGGCTCTTGGCCGATCGGCCGCTGGCGATCGTGTTCGGGTACGAATACCGCCGGCAGTTGGGAGCGCAGGTTGCCGACCCGATTGTTGCGTCCGGAGACTCAGCCGACTTCAACTTCACCTCCACCTCGGGTCGGTTCAGCGCCAACGAAGCGTACGCCGAGCTGTCGATCCCGATCCTCTCCGGCGCGCCATTTGTCGAAAATCTCGAGGCGAGTGCAGCTGCGCGCTACGTGAACTACAGCTCTTTCGGCAGCAAGTGGACCTACAAGTTCGGCGCACGATACACCCCAATTCCGGACTTTACAGTGCGAGGCACGTACTCCACCGCCTTCCGTGCACCGAGCATCAGCGAGCTGTTTTTGGGCAATGCGGAAACAGCTCCCACGGTCCGAGACCCCTGCGCGGACCTCACCGCCGCCTCGCCCGCACTGGTGAGCCAGTGCACTGGCCATGGCGTTCCGGCCGGCGGCTCGGGTGACACCGGTAACCAGGAGTTGGCGCATGTCGGCGGCAACCGGAACTTGAAGGCCGAGACGGCGAAGATTTTCACCGCTGGAATTGTGCTCGAGCCGCAGATCCTCCGGGGCCTCTCGATCACCGTCGACTACTACCACATCACGGTTGACGATCCCGTAGGTACCATCGGTCTGGCGACGATCCTCAAGGAATGCTATCCAGCATCTGTTCCAGGGAACGCGGGCACCTCGTTCGAGCCGTATTGCGATCGGATCCACCGGAATACCGACGGCCAGATCCAATCTGTCGATGACTTCAATACCAACTTGAGCCAGATCCGAACGGCAGGAGTTGACTTTGCGCTTCGCTACTTCCTACCGACGGAGATCGGTCGGTTCGGCTATGCCTTCGATGGCACCTGGTTGAATTTCTTTAACCGCGATCAGCCTAACGCGCCGACCATTCATGGTGCGGGCAACTACGACCTCGGCGCACTGCCCAAGGTGAAGTTCAACACCGGAATGACCTATTATTACTCCGGATTCAACGCCGCTATCCTGGGACGGTTCATCGGCTCGTTCCGGGAGTGCGGCGCGTTCGACTCCAGCGGCGACTACCTTTCTCCGGGAGGCCTTTGCTGGGTGGATCCGAACGCCCCGCATCGCGACGTGGGCGCTCGGTTCTATGTGGACGCAAACGTCGGCTACAACTTTATCACCCCGATCGGAAGCACCTACGTGAGCGCCGGCATGAACAACATCTTCGATAAACAGCCGCGGTTCGTCTATGCCGCGCCGCTCGCCAACTCCGACCCGAGCGTCTACGACTTCGTTGGCCGCTTCATCTACTTCCGAGTGCAGCAGAGGTTCTAGGTGAACGGATAACGGTCTCGGGGCCTGTCCCAGGACTCCGGCGCGACGCTCCAAGCGCAGGCGACTTGCGGGCGAGCGGCGTCAGGAGTATGCACCGCCAGTTGCAGGCAATCACCGGAGCTCGTTGCGAACGTAAGCGCCGATGTCTAATTGGTAGAGAGAGTTACCACGCCTCGTCCGTCAGGAGACCATGAGAGAACGCCGAGCCCAAAAGCGGTTCAAGCGGCGATTCATGGTGCGCTACGGCGAAAAAGATCTAACCCACTCCGGATTCACCAGCGACATCTCCAGCGGAGGCGCGTTCATCGTCGCTCCCCAACGGCCGGCACTCGACGCTTACGTCCACTTGCACCTGTTCACGGACAAGGAGACGTCCGTGTATCTCGAGTCCACTGTGCGGCGGCACAAGATAGTTCCTCCACAACTCAGAACGCTCGAGAAAGGGGGCTTCGGCGTTCGATTCCGCCGGCCCGACGAGATACTCGCGGACATCTTGTTCGAATCAGGCGCCCGATTGCAGGTGGCATACGTGACTCAGGACGACCTGAAGCAAGCCTACGACAAGGAGTTTCGGCACGGCGGAGTTCGATGCCTCGGTCGTCCAGGTCTTTCTCGACCGCTCCATGCGGGGGATCGGAGTCATCTTCAAGGAAAAAAAAGACGTCGAGGAGACCATTACTCCTCTCCTCCAACCCCAGGCTTGAAGATCATGCCTTCGCTGGTCCTACCGTTCATCAGGACGAGAAGCGGTTCGGTGAAGCGGAGATGACGCACGCACCCGATTTCTTCGACCGCGGGTTGCGAAGCGAGCCATGGCCAGTCCAGCGATCCCTCTCCAGCGTCTGGATTGACGGTGAAGTAGCCGACCTGGAAGGTGGTGAGATTCTGGAAGAAATGGCTGCCCTGTGAGGGAGTGACACGAAAATCTCTGAAGCCGGCTTCGACAATCACGCGAGCGCCGGAGATTTCGTCCCACCCAACCTTGATGCCAAGCCAGGGGTCGTTGGAACCCCAGCGCCCGACGCCGATCAGCAAGTAAGGGCGATTTGCTTCGCTCAGCTTCGCGTTGAACTGAGCGACCGCCTCAGCGACTTCCCGGGTGCGACCCCGTTCGAAGCGCTGAGAGTCTACGACGACGACGTCCTGGAGATTCTGAATCCGGCCGTTTCCCAGAACCATGCCGCTTCGACAGATCAGCTGGGCCGGATCGACATCCTCCATCCGCAGCTCTGCCCCCTCGCGCGACAACACCAGCGGCCGAATCTGGAGGAAGCCGAATTCGGACCCTTCGTCCGGAGTGCGAGCGAGTCGAACTGCGAACTCGATTTCAACTGGTTGCCCGAGTGCGTCTTCGCCCACCCTCATCAGCTCGTCGAGAAGCGGAGCGAGCGGAAAGACACTGTGCTTGAGGATCGGCGCGAAGCTGACCACGCGAACGCCTGGGCGGCTCAGGCCATCATAGACCGCGTGATTGTCGATCGAGTAGGTCGAGCCCACCGCTTGCAAAGTGCCATCCGCTTCGGCCGCATCAAGCCCAAAGCGCACCTCGCGCAGGTCCGCCGCGGTCCCCGCACGATGCGGAGGATCGAGCTCCAGCGCCCAGAAGTCGGACTGCGAATTCGCGACGATGTCCTCGACCGCGGAGAACTGCACCAGATGCCGCGGATAGCGCGGGCAGAAGGACAGACACTTCCCGCCCTCCACCACGGTACGACCTAGGCCCAAAGCGACCGCGGCGATGCCGTCCTCGAAGGTCATCGGGGAGATTGGATAGAAGTTGCGGCAACGCACGACGCCAGAAAAGTCTGGATAAAACCGCTGGCCATGAAGCGCACCTACGACTTGCTGAAGGATGACGGCCATCTTCTCTTCTTCGAGGGAGAACGGCATGCCTCGCAGGTAAGCCTTGGCACGCTGGCTAAAGGCGGACGCATAGACCAGCTTGATCGCCTCCATCAACTGCTCGAGACGCCAGTGAATGGCTGGTTCCCGGTTGCCCACCATGAACGTCTCATAGACGCCGGTGAACGGCTGATATTGAGAATCCTCCAGCAGACTGGACGAGCGGATCGCCAGCGGATAGTGGACCTCGTCCAAGAATGCCAAGAGCTCTTCGCGAACCGAATCCGGTAAGGAGGCGGCGGAGAAGCGCTGCTGGATTTCTGCATCCTTTTGGCATTGGACGGCGAAATCCAGAAGGTTGTTCTCGCTCATGAAACGGTCGAAGACGTCGGTGGCCAAGACCACCGCAGGCGGCACGGTGACGCGGAGGCCGGGAAAGCGGGCGACGACGTTGCGCTTGCGCAAGAGGTGACGGGCAAACGCCAGCCCGCGGGCCTTGCCCCCAAGCGATCCCGCTCCAATCCGCAGAAAAAAAGAGTCCGCCGCCTTGAAGGTCCCCGCCCGGAAGTCGCCGATCAGGGTTTCGCTTTGTTCGCGGCGATACTCACCAATCGACGCGATCAGGTTTTGTCGCAAGTCCTCGAAGGTTGCGAAATCGGAAACCTTACGCGGCCGCAGCTTGCGAGCGAGGGCGAATTCCGTCCTCGCCATCAACCAGTGGGAGAAGTGGTTGCGTTGGCCGTGATACGCGATGCTTTCTGCCGGGACGGTGTGGAGAAGTTTTTCCAGGGAGTTCAGGTCGGTGGCGCGCGCCACTGCATTGCGATCGAGGGTGCGGAAAACGAAATCACCGAAGCCGAATTGCTCGGTCCTCAGGCGGCGCAAATCCCGCAGGAAAGTGGGCGAGCGTTTGTGCAAAAACGAGAAACCCTCGGCATGGGCGCGGGCCCGCACATCGGCGCGGCTGGACTGCAGAACGACCGGCAGATCGGGGATCATCTCGCGGACCCTGTGGGCCAGCTGGAAGCCGGCTTCGGGGTTGGTCACACCATCGCGAGCAAACTCCAGATCAGAGACGATGCCGAGAAGGGTATTCTGGTAACTTTCCACCTGCCGGGCCGCTTCTTCGTAGGTAGAGCAGAGCAGAATCTTCGGCCGCGCCCTGATCCGCATCAGCTTGTTGGCCACGTTTACACTTTCCTGAATGACGCGGTGCGACTGCGTAATCACTTCGGTGTAAATCGTGGGAAGAAACGAAGAGTAGTATCGGATGTTGTTCTCAACGACGAGAAGGACCGGCACACCCATCGCACTGGTATCGTGCAGGACGTTGCGTTTGTCCTCGATGTATTTGACGATCGCGATCAGGATGCGCGCGTTTCCTTGCCAGAGAAAAATCCGATCGATGTCGTTGACTGGATTCCGAGCGATAAAGTTCTTCACCTCACCATAGTCGTACGCGAGCACGACCACTGGAACGTCCAAACCGGAGCGCTTGATCTCACTAGCCAATTGGGCGGCGTCCATCTCTCCCACCGCAAGATTGGTGACGATCAGATTGAAGTGCGGCTGAGAACGGGCGATGGAAAGCGCTTCCGAGCAGTTGGAAACGTGGGTGACGCCAGGAATTTTCTGGAGGTTGAGCTCGAGGGATTCCTCAATGATTAACTCGTTGAGACTTCCGTCTTCGCGAAGGATGAAGGAGTCGTAAAGGCTGGAGACCAGAAGGATCTCCTGCACCCGGAAGGGCATGAGATTCTCGAACGCTTCGAACAGCACCTCCTCGCTCGGAAGTTGCTGCGATACATCGATCAAGCTCATCGAGGCGCCCTGAGCGTATGCCAACAACGGGTGGAACGGGAATCAGACCAGGCCCTGGTCCATCATCGCATTGGCTACCTTGAGGAAGCCGGCAATGTTGGCGCCATTGACGAGATTTGCCGGGGTGCCGTACTCGGCGGCGGTTTCGTAGCAAGCGGTGTGGATCGCGATCATGATCTTTTGCAACCGGTCATCCACTTCCTCGCGGGTCCAGTTCAGGCGCATGCTGTTCTGGGCCATCTCGAGTCCGGAGGTGGCCACGCCGCCCGCGTTCGCGGCCTTGGCCGGACCGTAGAGAATTCCCCCTTCGAGGAACAGCTTGGTCGCCGCGAGGGTGCTGGGCATGTTGGCGCCCTCGGCGACCAGTTTGACACCATTCTTGATCAGATTGGTCGCGTCACTTGCGTTGATTTCGTTCTGAGTAGCGCTGGGAAAAACGCAATCGGCTTTGACGGTCCAGAGCGGATTGTAGTCCAGCTTGGCATCGACCGGCTTGTAGACTGCTTTATTGAAGCGCCCCACGTATTCCTCAATCCGACCCCGGCGGACGTTCTTGAGCTCCATGACGTAGGCGAGCTTCTCACGATCGATGCCGTCGGGATCCAAGATGTAGCCGCTGGAATCCGACAGCGTGATCGGCTCGGCCCCGAAGTCGAGCAGCTTCTCCACCGTGTACTGGGAAACATTTCCGCTCCCCGAGACCAGGCAGAGCCTGCCTTCAAGGGTTTCCTTGCGGGTCTTCAGCATTTCATTGGAGAAGTAGACGCATCCGTATCCGGTAGCTTCAGGACGGATGAGAGAGCCGCCCCAATTGAGTCCCTTGCCAGTCAGCACGGCGGGGACATCGGTATAAGGCCCGATATGCCGCCACAGCTCGGTCATGAAGCTCTGGCAGAAACGCATCACCTCATTGTCGCTCTTACCCTTGGGATCAAAATCCGATCCGCCTTTTCCGCCGCCCATTGGGAGAGTCGTGAGCGAGTTCTTGAACACCTGTTCGAATGCCAGGAACTTGAGGATGCCGAGATTCACCGACGGATGGAAACGAAGCCCTCCCTTGTAGGGCCCGATCGCGCTGCTCATTTCGATGCGGAATCCGCGATTGACCTGCACCTCGCCCTGATCGTCGAACCAAGGCACGCGAAACATTAGGACGCGCTCGGGTTCCACGATGCGTTCTAGAAGCCGCGCCGCTCGGTATTCGGGCCGTTTCGCAAGAACCAGTCTGAGAGAATCGAGGACTTCTTGAACCGCTTGGTGAAATTCCGGCTCCGCGGGATTTTTTGCCTTAACCGAGGTGATTACTTGCTCCATGTAGTCGCTGCCCGGCCTGCCTGTCGGTGGCGCCAAAACACTCGCTGTCATCGCTTCACCCTCCCTGGTTACCCATCAAATCAGATCACCGGACAGGCGGGCTAGAAACATTGCGAAGTGTTCCGACTCGTCAGGCAGGCTTGGCCAGTAGAGCGTCGAGCGCGGCGTACCTCTGGTTGACGCCCTGTTCCATGCCTGACCTCAGCATGCCGTCTCGCTCCTCCGTGGTGTGGAAGAGCGACGGGGTGACGACCTTGGTGCGACCGTCGCCGAGATCCTCGAGCGTCATCGTATTGACCGCGACATGACCCGGCATACCGTCCCACTCGAAGGTCAGCGCGAGGCGTTCCGGCGGCGTCACCTCTCGGTAGCGTCCTTCGAACCCGTGAACGCCGTTGGGAGAGTGCTCGATGAATCGCCAGTGGCCGCCGCGCTCGACCTCCATCCGCTTGATGACGAGTTTGTTTCCACGACCCCACCACTGCGCGATCAGCTTGGGGTTGGTGAATGCGCGCCACACGCGCTCGCGGGGTGCGTTGAAGACGCGCTCGATATGGATTTCCCGGTCGGTCGGTGTGGTGATCTTCGATGTACTGATGGGTGTTTTCAAGGCTATCTCTGGGCTGGCTGGAGCACTGCGAAGAATGCTCCTTCCGGATCGAAGAACATCGAGAAGCGGCCGACGTCGGGAATATCGGTCGGCGGCATGACCGCCTTGCCTCCCAAGGAGCCGACCTTCTTCGCGGTCGCGTCGCAGTCGTTGACCATAAAGTAGACAGTCCAATGCGACGGCACGTTGGCGGGCGTCTGCTTCGACATTGGCATCATACCCGCACGAGGCTCAGCGCCCTGATTGAATAGAGTGTACGTCTCGACGAAGACGCCCTTCCTCGTTTCTGTCTTCCAGCCAAACAACTTCGTGTAGAAGGCTCCGCACGCGTCGACATTGCGAGTCTGCAGCTCGTTCCAGACCAACGCGCCATGCTCCCCCACCCTCCCCGCCCCGATGTGCTTCTTGGCTTGCCATAGCGAAAGCTCAGCGCCAGAAGGATCCTGAATCACCGCCATCCGACCCAGGTCCATGACGTCCATCGGCGGGGCGAGGATTTTGCCGCCAAGCGACGTTGCCTGATTGGTGGCCTCGTCGACGTTCGCGACCGCCACGTACGAATTCCAGTGCGGCGGAATCCCCTTCTCCGCCATCCCCATCAGACCAGCGATGTCGCCCCCGTTGATTCGAGCAAGGGTATAGGCGCCGCCGCCTGGGAGCGGATTGTCTTGCGTCTTCCAGCCGAACAGCTCGCTGTAGAAGCGTTTCGCGGCCGTGGGATTCGTAGTCGCGAGATCTGCCCAACAGAAGGTGCCGGGCTTGTAGCTCTTGACTTCGGTCATTTCAAACTCCATGCAATGGGTTCGCTGCTTAGACGCACGTGACAACAAGAATCATCGGTCCGCCCGAAAAATTGCGCCGCCAGCGCCAGCGCTGGGCCGCTATCGGCTGTGGCCACCGCGTTGAAGGCTTCGGGCAACGGTTGCGCCGCTTTTGAGAACATAAGGAGGGTGCGTGTGATTGATTAGCAACCCTATTCGATCGCGGGTTGAGAAAAAGCTCTCACGGATCGCCGTGCGGAGTGCCAAGGTCTCGGCGCCCGCCGCCGTAAGCCGCAGAGCCGAACTTGACGCTGGCAAATCGCAAGGGGCCCAGTATTCTCCGCCTCAGCTTAAATTACGGAATTGGCAAGGGAATCGTGGACATGGACACCTCTCTGACCCGCAGCGGCTTTGGTCAAACGGCTCGTCCGGACGCGTGGTGGCTGCAGCCAGCGGTGGTGTTCCTGGTTCTCTCCTCATTCGTCGTCTACGCAACCTGGGCAGCTTTCCAAGGGACGCACTACACTTTCGGGCCATACCTATCGCCCTTCTACTCTCCGGAATTGTTTGGAGACTCGCCGCATCCCTTCTCTCCAGCGTTGCTGATCCTCGGCTTGCCGGCCGGCTTTCGCCTCACCTGCTATTACTATCGAGGCGCGTACTACAAAGCGTTTTGGGCAGACCCTCCTTCCTGCACGGTGGGTGAGCCGCGCAAGCGCTACCGAGGCGAGCGCTCTCTGCCCCTCGTGCTTCAGAACGTGCACCGCCTTTTCCTCTATGCCGCGCTGGTGTTTCTCGTCTTCCTCGCGCATGACGTTTGGGGCGCGATGTGGTTTGCCGACCCGGGCACCGGCCAGGCCAAGTTTGGCATTCGACTCGGAACGATTGTGCTCGCGACCAACGTCGTCTTGCTCAGCGGGTACACGCTCGGCTGTCACACCCTGCGTCATTTGATCGGCGGATTCTTGGACCAGTTCTCGAAGGCTCCGGTGCGCCGACGTCTCTACAACTGCGCGAGCTGCTTCAACCGGCGGCACATGGTCTGGGCTTGGTGCAGCCTCGTCAGCGTCGCGTTCGCGGACCTCTACGTGCGGATGTGCTCAATGGGCGTCTGGTCAGACTGGAGAATCTTCTAATGGCGCAGTACCTGACGCACGAGCACCAGGCTCTGATCATTGGCGCCGGGGGCGCCGGCCTTCGCGCGGCGATCGAAGCTTCTGCGGCTGGAGTGAGCGTGGGGCTGGTTTGCAAATCGCTGCTCGGCAAGGCGCACACCGTGATGGCCGAGGGCGGAATTGCTGCGGCGCTGGCGAACACGGACGAGCGAGATAACTGGAAGGTTCATTTCGCGGATACCACGCGCGGCGGCCAGTACGTTAACAACTGGCGCATGGCCGAGCTGCACGCCAAAGAGGCCCCGGCGCGGGTGAGGGAGCTGGAAGCGTGGGGAGCCCTCTTCGATCGCACCAAGGACGGTCGCATCCTCCAGCGGAACTTCGGAGGGCACAGGTATCCCAGGTTGGCGCATGTCGGAGACCGGACCGGGCTGGAGATGATCCGGACCCTCCAGGATCAGGGCGTGCACCAGGGCATTGACGTGCACATGGAGTGCACGATCACCACGTTGCTCAAAGACGGTGAGCGGGTCGTCGGAGCTTTGGGATACGACCGCGAGAGGGGCTTGTTGCACATTTTCAAGGCGCGAGCGGTGGTGCTAGCCACCGGCGGCATCGGCAGAGCGTACGAAATCACCAGCAATAGCTGGGAGTACACCGGAGATGGCCACGCGCTTGCGTACCAGGCCGGGGCCGAGTTGATGGACATGGAGTTCGTTCAGTTCCATCCCACTGGAATGGTCTGGCCGCCCGGTGTGCAAGGCATCCTTGTCACCGAGGGCGTGCGGGGCGAGGGAGGAGTCCTCCTCAACAAGGAAGGCCGTCGGTTCATGTTCGATGACATTCCCGAGATGTACCGAGCCCAGACCGCAGACAACGAGGAGGAAGGTTGGCGGTATACCCAAGGCGACAAGAATGCCCGCAGACCGCCAGAGCTCCTCACGCGCGATCATATCGCCCGCTGCATTGTCCGCGAAATCCGGCAGGGCCGCGGCAGCCCCCATGGCGGTGTCTTCCTCGACATTTCTTCGATCAAGCGAAGGCTCCCCAACGCGGCGGAGCACATCAAGAAGAAGCTCCCGGGCATGTACCACCAGTTCATGAAGCTGGCGGACATCGACATCACCCGAGAAGCGATGGAGGTTGGGCCGACCACCCACTACATCATGGGCGGAATTCGCGTCGATGCGGAGACACAGATGTCCACCGTCCCGGGCTTGCTGGCAGCCGGAGAGTGCGCCGCCGGGCTTCACGGAGCGAACCGGTTGGGAGGGAACTCGCTGTCCGATCTGCTCGTGTTCGGTCAGCGAGCAGGTCAGTTCGCGGCGAAGTTCGCCAAGGAGAATCCCGATGGCGAGATTCGCGAAGATCAGGTCCAGGCGTCCGCCCGGCAAGCGCTGGAACCATTTGATCGCCAGGCCGATCGGGACGGCGAAGGCCCCTATCGTGTTCAGCAGGATCTTCAGAAGATGATGCAAAGCCTGGTGGGCATCGTGAGGACGGAGCGGGAGATGCTGGAGGCGCTCGAGCGACTCGAAGAGCTCGGTCAGCGCGCCTCTCGCGTCCGGGTGAATGGCAACCGGAACTACAACCCGGGCTGGCACACGGCGCTCGATCTGCGGAACCTGCTTGTCGTTTCCGAGGCGATCACCCGCTCAGGCCTCGAGCGGCGGGAGAGCCGCGGCGCTCAGTTTCGGGAGGACTATCCGAACCAGGACTTGGCGCTCGGCAAAGTGAACGTCATCGTCCGGAAAGGACCGGACGGGCGGATGCGCGTATCGCGCCAGCCAATTCCGACCATGCCTCCGGAGCTGCAACGGATCATCGAGGAGATGAAGTAATGCCCACCGCGACACTCAAGGTCTTTCGAGGAGATCAAAGCGGGGGCGGATTCCAAGAATACAAAACGGAAGTCGCCGAAGGAATGGTGGTGCTCGACGCAATTCACCAAATTCAGGCGGAGCAGGCCAACGACTTAGCGCTGCGCTGGAACTGCAAGGCAGGCAGGTGCGGTTCCTGCTCAGCCGAGATCAATGGATTTCCTGGAACTTCGAGGTGAAAAAGAAGATCAAGAAGTTCAAGCCGCGGCCGCCGGATGCCCCGGACGGATCCTGGCGCATGCTGCCGGAGGATATCGAGCGGGTTCAGGAATTCCGGAAGTGCATCGAATGCTTTCTTTGCCAGGACGTGTGCCACGTTCTTCGCGATCACCACCTCCAGGAGCAGTTCATCGGGCCTCGTTTTCTGATCTATGTCGCGGCGCTCGAGATGCATCCGCTCGACACGGAAAACCGCCTTGACCAGCTGCGGGAGGCCCATGGGGTGGGTCTGTGCAACATCACCAAGTGCTGTACGCGAGTGTGCCCTGAGGAGATCGCCATCACCGACAACGCCATCATCCCTCTCAAGGAGCGGGTGGTGGACCAGCACTACGATCCCCTGACGAGACTTTGGAGAGGGCTTCGAGGTGGCAAAGAGGCGACTGCTGCGAAGTAGCCTGCCTTCGCACAGGAGGGGAACATGTTTCAATTCAAGCGGATCACTCCGGAATCGGTGCCGAGGGCTCTCGCCAAGGCCGAAAGGTACCGACTCCTCAACGAACCCGAAGAGGCCGAGGCGTTGTTCACCTTGCTTCTCGCCATCACCGACACCTTCCAACATAGCTCTGCCGAAGCCCTTACCCGGGCCAGAGCACTGCTTCCGCGCCTCAAAGAACCGTATTATCGAGTCTATTATGAGGGGATCATTTGCGAGCGGCGGGCCAAAGCGCAGTACAGCACCCAGCGGCCTAGCCCCTTCGTCTGCAGTGTTCTGCGCGAGGCAATGCAACTCTACGAGAAGGCCGCTGAGATCAGTCCCCCGGAAAATGATGATGCCGTTCTGCGCTGGAACGCTTGCGCACGGTTCATCAAGAACAATCCGGACCTGAGAGCCGATGTGGAGAACTTGAGTCCCGAAGTGGGCTTCGGAGACGAGGTTCCACCCCGGTAAAACAAAATCCGTGACATCTTTGGGGTCCGACCGCCGCCACTTTAGAGGGCAAGCGCGATCGGATGGCTACGAGTGTCCGGCGTGCTCGAAGGAGGCGCTGGCGAACGCATGCGGGCGAGATGCCCAGAGTCTTCGCCACCTCCTCTGTCGATGCGCCTTCGAGCTCCCGTAGCGCGAACACCGTTCGGTAGCTTTCACGAAGCTGCTCGAAGGCCTCCCGCGCCTTGGGCGCAAACTGTTTCCGCTCGATGAAGTCATCCGCGCAAAGTATCCGTTCGGGGTCGGTGGTCCCGAGTGAGCCGGTATCCTCGAACTGCTGGAGCAATGCATGCAACGACTCGGTCGGTTTCCGGCGCGCGGAGCGCCGATGCATCCGCACGCCGTTGACTGTGATCCAGTGTAGCCAGGTGCGAAGTCGCGCCTTGCCATCGAACGACGAGATACATCGCCAAGCGCGCAAGAACGTGTCCTGCGCGATGTCCTCGGCATCACTTCGATTCGCCAGCAAACCGCAACGCCAGGCGATAGATATCGGTCTGATGGCGCACCACCAGGACCGTGAAAGCTTCATCGTTTCCGGCGCGTGCGCCGTTCACGAGATCTTCATCAAGGCTCGTGAGAGATAGGTGCATGCCTCGCGCACTCGCACCTGCCGCGCCGTGCGCGGACCGATGCAGATCAGGACATTGGGTGCAGATGACGTTTAGAGATTCGGCACCCTGCCAAGACTTCAACACCTGCGCTCACTCGCTTGGCGATCGCCCAGGCAAGCCGGGGTTACAGCGTGGCCTCCGGTGCCCTCGGTGAATGACCCGCACCTCGAGCGAGAGGGAAAAACGCACGGAGGGTCCGTGACTCCACGCAATGGGGACAGTAAAAGGGTGTAGTAAAAGGTGGGTGGGAAGCGGGGCCATGGACGTCTCAACGCTCGAGGGGACCCTCGGACTGGTAAGCCTCCGGATGACGAGCACCCGCGACCTCGGCGGAGTGCTCTCCGAGATCACCCGCGGTCTGGTCAAAGATCTCGATGCAGCGCTCGCACGGATCTGGCTGCTTGGCGCCGGCGACCTGTGCCCCGACTGCATCCGGGCGCCGATCTGTCAAAATCGAACGAACTGTCTGCATCTGGTGGCAAGCGCCGGTCTCTCGGAACGAATGGACGGGGTGTACCGTCGCGTCCCGACGGGCGCTCTCAAGATCGGCCGGATCGCGGAAGCGCGCGAGGCAGTGTGCACGAACGATCTCCTGGGCGATCCCCGAATCGAAGACAAGCAATGGGTCCAAAGGGAAGGCCTGGCCTCGTTCGCGGGATATCCGCTCAGCTTTCGCTCCGAGATATTCGGGGTGCTCGCGATGTTCGCGCGCCGTGCCTTGCTGGAGGTGGAGTTTCAGCGGCTGGCGATGTTCGCCGCGCAGGCCGCGATCGCGATCAAGAATGCCCGACTCTTCGAGGAGATCTCTCAGCTCTCCCGGCGGCTCGAGGCGGAAAATACTTACCTAAAGGAGGAGTTGCGCGCGAAGCAACCGACCAGCATCGGCATCGTGGGCGAGAGCCTGGCAATCCGCCGCGTCCTGCACGACATCGAGCGAGTGGCTCCCACGCCATCTACGGTGATACTGCTCGGTGAGACGGGCACCGGCAAAGAGCTGCTCGCGAGGGCGGTGCACGAGCTAAGCCCGCGCCGCGGGCGCGCGCTGGTGACCGTCAACTGCGCTGCCATCCCGCCGACGCTGATCGAGAGCGAGCTCTTTGGCCACGAGAAGGGAGCGTTTACAGGCGCACTTCAGCGGCGAATCGGCCGATTCGAACAAGCCCAAGGGGGGACGCTCTTTCTGGACGAAATTGGCGAATTGTCGCTCGAGGCGCAGGTGAAGTTGCTGCGCGTGGTCCAAGAGCGGGAGCTTGAGCGCGTCGGAGGTACGAAGCCGATCTTTGTGGACGTCCGAATCGTTTGCGCGACCAACCGCGACTTGGAGGTGGAGGTCCGCGAAAGGCGCTTCCGAGCGGACCTCTTCTCCCGGCTGAACGTGTTCCCCATCCACGTGCCACCGCTCCGGGAGCGGCGTGAGGATATTCCGCTGCTCGTGGCTGCGTTGGTGGGCACGCTCAGAAAGCGCCTGGGCCGTTCACTCGACGGCGTGGATGAGAGCGCACTGCTCCTCCTCCGCAGCTACGACTGGCCGGGCAACGTCCGCGAATTGCAGAATGTGCTCGAGCGCGCAGCGATCCTCGCGCGGGGCAGGGTCATCGTCCCTGAGGATTTGCCCGATCTCGGCGTCCAGCTCCACGAGGGGACCGCCGCAGACGGCACCACCGAGGCCACCCTCAAGTGGCGCGTTGACTCGTACGAGCGGTCGCTCATCGCGGAAGCGCTGCGCCAGTCGGATGGCAACCAGTCCGAGGCCGCTCGCCGCCTCCACACCAGCCGCGCCACGCTCCTCTACAAGATAAAGGCCTATGGTCTGGGTGCCGTTGAAACCTCGGCGCCATCCGGCCAGGACCTGGGGACAGTGCGCACTGGACAGTCCTAACCTCCCGCCGCTGCCTCGAGATCGCGGCGGAACGCAGTTTAGCGCCGGCGCGAGCTCGGCCACGTCGGCAGAACACCGCCGGTGTCACGCAATCGCCGCGACGCCATCAGTGGGAGCACAAGCGTCGAAAGGAGAGCACTCCATGATGGCCCCCCCAATCCGATGCAGTCATGAGGGGTGTCAACTTGCGGCTGACGTCGGGATCTCGATGGCGATTTGGACACGTAACGGGCGCAGGAACGGCGAGACATTAAGCC
>WNFN01253132.1_pt1 | contig 16463 bp, 14 predicted proteins | sample 5400161 | NCBI WGS metagenome assembly WNFN01 (sample SAMN13153353, study PRJNA577476) | soil metagenome | isolation source: 80 cm saprolite on Douglas fir-dominated hillslope | place: USA:California | collected 2013-09-17
GTTAACAGCCGAATGCTCTACCATTGAGCTACCGGGGAACATTTCCATTTTCTGATGTTTACGCGGCGGTTGCAAGCGGGAGTTGGGGGACATGCCTGCAGCAATCGCGGAGAATCACATTTAGATACGCGCGCAAAACGGGCGATCGATTTCGGTGCTAACTTGCATGCGAACTTCGGTTAGCTCGTTTTATCAACATCAGATCACAATTCCTTCACTCGTCCTTGTCATCGCGGCAGAGCATGGGCTCGAATCCTTCGAGCGGGCTAACATCCGATTTCTTAACAGCTTGTACAGCGACGAGCATTCGGTTCGCGTCCGAATGGTTGCCGTGCGAAGCGGAACAGTGCCGGGACGAGCTGTTCCCCGTTAAAACGATAAGCATTTGCTACGATTTTCTCGCGGTGAGGAATGCCTTTGGTTCTTCTATTTACATCTCTTTTCTGCTATAATTACGTTCGTCATATTTTGTCATAATGGTTGTCTTCGACGCATCTACGCTGATCCTGATCGCCAAGGCCGATCTTCTTGACCTATTTCTGACCAGCGTCAACGTACCAGTGGCCATTCCCGGTGAGGTTGAGAAGGAATGCTGCGGTTCCAAGAAAGCGTTGGATGCAGTAATCATTCAGAAGGCGCTGGACGAATCAAGAATCAAAGTCTTCGCCCTCAGAAATCGTCGGCTCGTTGCGAAATTGCAGACAGATTTCAGCCTGGGCAAGGGCGAAGCCGAAGCCATTGCACTAGCGCTAGACGAAAAGGCCCAGGTCGTCGGCATCGACGACAAGAACGGGATCGATGCCTGTACAGTGGTGGGCATTGCGTTCACGACGGCTGTGGGTATCCTGATTCGAAGCCGGGAAAAAGGATTGCTGGAAGGTTCCGATGCCATTGCCAAACTTGCGCTACTAGCAAAGCACGGACGCTACAAACATACAATTATCGAGGATGCAAGACTGAAATTGGAGGCAAAGCGATGAGCAAGACGATGAGCATTCGCATGGATCGCGACAACTATGAGTTTCTTCACGAAATCACAAAGGAAGGGCGGAGTGACTTGTCCAAGGCTGTTCGGGACCTGGTCACTCGGGGAAGAATCTTGCTTGCTGTTGAGAGATACAAGAAAGGAGAGGCCTCCCTCGGCAGGGCTGCGGAGCTTGCCGGGCTTCCTCTCGGGCAGATGATCACGATCCTGACTGAATTTGGAGTAGAGAGCAGGCTAGAAAAGGAAGACTACCTCCAGGGGATTAGGAATCTCCATAAAGTATGGTGATAACTCGCGGAAGATGGAGCTCCTCGTCAGCCAGTGTGCTCTCGCTGTCCCCGTGCCGCAGGGCGATATAAAGTAGGCATATGAGCACTGATGCGGTTGCCACTACCATTAAAAGAGCGTGGTGGATGCATCCGCTTCTTGGGGGTACGCGACAGGGAGCATGGAATTGAAGGAGATTATAAGGCGATGCAACAGAGTGGAGTTCACGAGCTGCGGCTGGTCGTAACGACGGAAGACTACGACCGGGCGCTTCATTTTTACCGCGATGTACTGGGGCTGAAGGAGCGGGCGGCGTTTGCTTCCGCAGGCGGGCACGTCACGATCCTTGAGGCCGGCCGAGCAACATTGGAACTGACTGATTCAACACACGCCGAGTTCATCGACAAGGTCGAGGTCGGACGCCGAGTTGCGGGGCATCTTCGCGTCGCGTTTGAGGTCGATGACTCAACGGCCGGCACGCGCGCTCTTGAGGCCGCCGGCGCGACGGTGCTGGCTGAGCCAACGCGAACTCCGTGGAACTCGTTGAATGCGCGATTGCAGGGGCCAGCGGGTCTCCAGTTGACACTCTTCACCGAGTTGGTTAAGTAGTCGAGCGAGAGCAGGGCAAGGCCAAGATCGGAAACCAAATACAGCGATCTCGCTGGGAGAATAAGCACATGAGCACTGACGCTTCGCCAAGGTCTAATCGAAATATTCCCACGCTATACGACTGGCTTGGTGGCATTGATGCACTAAACCGGTTGACAGCACGTTTCTACGAAAAGACCAAGGACGATCCGTTGATCGGGCCTGTTTTTGCCCATATGGGCGCTGACCATCCAAAGCACGTCGCCGCCTTTCTAGCGGAAGTGCTTGGTGGTCCAGCGATGTACTCCGAACATCACGGAGGCCATCCTCACATGATACAGCAGCATCTCACTCGCAACCTGACTCAAGGTCAGCGTCGCCGATGGGTGGAAATGTTGCTGGAAACAGCCGACGAATTGGGATTGCCGGATGACCCGGAATTTCGGTCAGCGCTTGTTGGGTATTTGGAGTGGGGTTCGAGACTGGCGGTAATCAATTCGCAGCCGGGTGCGAAGGTCGATCAGGAAGCTCCAATGCCCAAATGGGGCTGGGGAGAAGTGAAAGGCCCATACACAGGATGAGTCGTCTTGTTCCGGCCTTGGTTAGAGGTGAGCGAGCGCACGCTGTGACAGTCGTCACCTGCCACATCCCTTTTTTTGACTTCGAATGCGCCCCTTCACTGGTTGCCTTTCAGCTGCTGCGGTCATGGAGCATTCCCTTGGCCACATGCTTCAGAAACTGCCTCTCCAGAGACAGCTCTGGCATTAGGCGCTCCAACTTCGCGTTTTCCCGCGCCAACTCCTTCATCTTTTTTCATTCTTCCCATTGATTTACCAAGTGCCCCTGCTCATCAGGTGGCGCTAGGCGGCCAATAAAAGCGGCGGATTGCTGGGGGACATATAGGGGACAAGAAAAAGGCTAAATGGGGATGCCGGAAAGCTGTTAACTGACGCTAGAGAAACGAGTTATTTGATTTACATTCCCCCTTTAACGGCCGAATGCTCTACCATTGAGCTACCGGGGATTTGCACAACATATTTGTTTTCATTGTAATACAGCCATTTAATTTGTGCTACTTCAACGCGGGGTTGTGGCCCCGGCACTTACGAGGTTTGTATTGGATCCTGCCGTCCACTTCCACTGGCCTATTTGCGATTCTGACCATCGTCGCCTTGGCCGGCACATCGTCCTGGTTGTTTCTAGCTGGGCCGGTACGGGAGGTAATGTGATAAAAGAGGTGAGCGGACTTACTCGCTCCTTGGAAAAACTTTCGTGAAAGCGAAACTGGCGTTATTACTTAGGATGTGCTGTCTTCCCCTGGCGATCTCCGCACAGAAGTCGCCCGTTATTCCGCTGGCTTCCGAGCCTCATCATCATCTTGCACTGCACAACGAATACGTGAACGTGTATGAGGTCGAAGTCGCTCCCCGGAGCTCGGTTCAATTGCACCGGCATGAATTTGACGCGATTAGCATCATGATGAGCAATTCGGAAGTCATTGTCCGGGCTCCCGGCAAACCGGACCTACGCCAGAAACTCTCCGAGGGTCAAATGCGGCTTCAGTCGCGCGGCTATGTGCATTCGACGTCGATCGAGGGCGACGCCACCTACCGCAACGTTACCGTGGAGCTTCTTTTCCCTCAACAAGGAGCGCGCAATCTCTGCGCTGCTGTGATTGCCACCCAGGGGTTGAACTGCCCCAGGTCTGAAGCACTGCCGCAGGCCACAACGCATATTGATCAAGCACAGTTTGAGACCCACCAGACGAGGGTGACGCTCATTCGCCTGCTGCCCCACCAGAGCATGATCGTGGGCGACCCTAGCCGTTCGGTACTAGTCGTTGCACTTGACGACGCACTCTCAACTTTGAGTGGAGAGGATTCGAAAAGTTCGTTGCGGCCTGGGGATTTTGTGTGGCTCGGCAAGGGGACGCCAGCACGCGCACTTAGCAACACTTCGGAAAAGGAGGCACGGTTGATTTCGTTCACCTTTGAACGTTGATAGTCTGCGATAAGCGGAGTTCGGACTGCAGGATGGTCAACTGGCCTAATTGGATCCACTCACTTGTACAGCGATTGCCGCCCCCATGTCCTCGGTCGCCTAGCCTGGAGATTGTGCTGGCCCCTGGGATAGATAAAAGCAAATTAATGTGACGTTAAGCTCGCATCCCGACAGCTAAGGTATGCTTTGCCCCGCTGGCTTTCCTAGAGGAACGTTCTTGCGGAGGTTTCCACATGAAGCTTTCTGATTTGCTCCGCCTTGGAGTGTGCGGTGCCGTCCTGCTCCTGGGCGGGCTTGCCCTCGCAAGTCCCCCGGAGGGCGGCTACCACTTGCTGAAGAAATACGAACTCGGCGCTGCGCCCGGCGGCAAAGAATACTGGGACTACATCACGTTCGATGCTTCCACGCGTCGTCTCTACATCTCGCACAACACGGAAGTGAAGGTCGTGGATGCTGACAGCGGCGCGATCCTCGGCAGTATTCCTGATTTGAAGAGAGTCCATGGAATCGCCCTCGTCCCTGATCTTGGCCGCGGTTTCATCAGCGACGGTGGCGCGGACGAAGCCGTTGTTTTCGACCTGAAGACTTTGAAAGTTACGGGGCACATCAAGACGGGGGGCAATCCGGATTGCATCTTTTACGAGCCGGCCTCCAAACACATCTTCACGATGAATGGTAAAAGCAATGACGCCACTGTGATAGACCCGGCCACGGCGACCGTTGTAGCCACAATTCCAATGGGCGGCCGCCCCGAGTACGCCGTGGCTGACGGCAAGGGGATGATCTACGACAATATCGAGGATAAAGACGAGGTCGTCGTCCTGGACTCCCGCACGAATACTGTCAAAGCCCACTGGCCCAGCGCTCCGTCCGGAGGGGCCACCGCCATGGAAATGGACCTCCAACATCGCCGCCTCTTCATCGGCGGGCGCAACAAGGTGCTTGCCATTATGGACGCTGACAGCGGGAAGGTTCTCCAGACGTTTCCCATCGGTGATGGAGTAGACACGAACATTTACGAGCCTGAAACAGGTTTGCTCTTCACCGCCACGCGCGAAGGCACTTTGCACATCTTTCATGAAGACACCCCTGACAAATTCAGCGTAGTTGAGAACGTCAAGACGGAATTTGGGGCTCGCAACATGGCGCTCGATCCCAGAACGCACAGACTTTTCATTGACACCGGGGATTTTGCTCCCGCTGCCGCACCGACTGCGGAGCAGCCCAAACCGCAACCGACCCCAGTTTCGGGGACGTTTCGATTGCTAGTCTACGGCCGCTGAGCCGGTAGCCGCTCCCGCTTTGCTGGATCAGAATGTGACATCGCAAAATAGGCGCACACTAAGTTTGCTTGTATTCGCTGCCCTAGGTATCTCCGCGCTAGATGCCGGCGTCAAGCGTTCGACTGCATTGCCTTCGCTCGTAGGTCCAATGCCGGTGCAAGAGTCGCAATCGAATTCAGATCATTCGGCGGCAGGCGTACAAAGGCAATCCCCTCTCAACTACGAGGAGTACCGCACTCTCGTCGAGGCGGTCTTTCTCAAGAAGCGTGAAGGCGGAGTGCGCTGCTACGACTGTCATTCCACACTCACCACTCGCCTTCGACTGCAACCCTTCTTGCCCGGGGATTCTTCTTGGACAGAGGAACAGTCACGGCAAAACTTTGAGTTCGTTTCCCAATTGGTGACTCCCAACGATCCGCTAAGCAGCCCTCTCCTGCTCCACCCTCTGGCACAGGAGGCGGGCGGTGATCCGGTACACACAGGCGGCAAATTCTGGAAGTCGCAGGCCGACCCGGAATGGGAAATGCTTTCCGCCTGGGTTCGCCGCGGTTCTCCTGGCACCCTGGCGACGCAACCGGCTTCTGCGGCGACGAATGCTCTTAATTTCCAAATTTTCGAATCGAGAATCGAGCCTATCTTCCTGAAAGAAAGGCCAGGACACGCCCGCTGCTACGGCTGTCATTCGGAATACAACAGAAGCTTTCTCCTGGAGAAGCTGTCACCAGGGGCTGCGAATTGGACAAAGGACCAATCTCAGCGCAATTTTCAGAACATTCTCCAGCACGTTCTCCCCGGAGATCCCGGTTCAAGCAGGTTGTTGATCCATCCGCTTGCGCCCGAGGCAGGTGGTGATCCGTTCCATTCCGGCGGCCATCAGTTTCAGTCCCAGAATGATCCCGACTGGCTGACGATTGCCGAATGGGTGCGGGGTGCGCGAACGGAAAGTAATCCTGACTCCTCGCCCAAATCTGGCGCACTCATCTACGTCACCAATAGCGCGGGAGATACCATCGATGTCATCGATCCCACGTCCAACACAGTCGTGCAGGTGATACATGGCATTGAGCTGCCGCATGGAATCACCTTTTCTCCCGATGGCGCGCGAGTCTATGTCAGCAACGAATCAGAGAGCGTGCTCGACGTCGTGGACCAGAAGGCCGGTGAGATTCTCCGTAAAGTGCCTCTGAGCGGTCGGCCGAACAACGTCGCCATCACCAAAGATGGCCGGCAAGTTCTTGTAGGGATCCGAGCGCCGCAGGGTGCTCTCGATGTGATTGACACAGTCTCACTCATCCGCGTCAAGAGCATTCACGTCGATAGCGTGCACAATGTCTATGTCACGCCTGACAGCAGATTTGCGGTCAGCGGTTCCCTGGAAGGCAAGTCGGCCACAGTGATTGATCTTCAGGCCGATCAAATCGCATGGAAACTGAATTTCGATCGCCCAGTGCGCCCCATGGCTTTCGAAACAAATCCCGATGGGTCCACGCGTCGTATCTTCGTCGAGCTTTCCAACTTCAACGGATTCGCCGTCGTGGATTTTGCGAAGCGCAGCGAGGTAGCCAGGATCACCCTGCCAGATGAGCCCGGCGGATTCGGGATTGCCGAGGGTCGCGTGAACACTCCGGCGCATGGCATAGGGGTCGCGCCGGATGGCAAGTCATTGTGGGTGAACAGCACTCTCGCGAACGCCGTCTTCGAATACTCCCTGCCGGATCTGGAGTTGGTTGGGCACACCGCATTGCCGCTCGTTCATCCCCTGGGACACGCCCCCACTAGTTCCGTTCCCGAGTGGATCACCTTCACGCCGGACAGTAAGCACGTCTACGTCTCGAACTCCGGCGACCGCTCGGTGTCCGCCATTGATACCAAGTCTCGCAAGCTGGTGGCCGTGATCCCGGTGGGCGAAGTGCCCAAGCGCATCAATACCCTGGTACTTCGCGCTCCCTAATTCAAAATCTCAAGACTTCCTCCGAACTGGCCCAGCTTGCCTCGTTCGATCACCCCCAATCTCAACTTTTCGCAGGAAGCCGCCCAGGGAGCAAGCGCGCGGGGTGAATCACGCTACACCCCAAATCCAAATTAGAACTCGAACCGGCTATTCTCGGCCCAGTCCGCTCCCATCCGGATGTCTCCGTCCCCGGCAAACCGTGAACGCTCAGGGCATTACGTCGTAGACCAATATCTTGGCTTCTTCGATGGTTGCTTCCTTTGATTGGGGAATGGGAGGAACCAGGATGACGAGCTTGGGGATAGCCGCGTAAAAACGCTTGAGCTCCGGCACCAGCAGCGTGGTCTTCGCAATCGGCCCGGTCGCAACTCTTCCCAGACGCTCGTAATGGTCCGCGTCAACCTGTTTGAACACTTCCACGAAGCCGGTTGTCCCTGTGTAGTAGATGCGTTTGCTCGGCACGTCAAACACGACTTCGTCCACACCGCCCTCGGTGTCGATCGCATCGATCACTTTCCCGCTGTCCGAGTCCATCACCACAAGCTTCCCTGGTTTATAAATGTGTGAGCGTTTCACCCGGCTGCCGATAAACAGGCGATGATGGGCGGCGTCCAGCGCCACGGCATGGGGCTCCGGCCCCCCGGTGATGGGCCACGTGGCGATCACCGTGCGCTTTTCGCGGTCAATGACCACGACCTGGCTTGTGTCACCCATGACTACAAACAATCTTGGCGACGCCGGATCGAGCGCGAGGCCAGCAGGATTCAGGCCGTCGACCTCGATGCTTCCCGCGAGTTTGCCGTTCTTTATGTCGACGATTTCGATCGACCCTTTCGCACCCTCTTTTTTGAGTCCATCGGCTCTGTCACCCAGATAAAATAGATGGGTGGCCGGATCATAAACCCCGTTATCGGGCACCCTCCTCGAGTCTTTGTCCAGCTCATGGCCGGTCAACGGAATGTTTTTGACGAGCTCGTACGTATCCCCGCTGAATGCTTTGCACGTTGCATCTCCGTCGTCCACCCAGATTTCGTTGGTCTCGGGGAGATAGATCGTTTTGCGAGGATCTCCTCCGAACCCTGTGATCGTGTGGATCACTTTGCCCGCGCGCAGGTCGATAACTTCGATCGTCCTCTGGTGCTCTCCTGGAACGAACAGGCGCTGCCCTTTGATGTCCACCGCCATGTGGTCGAAATAACCCTCAACATTCGGCAATGGGATGCTCTGGATCTGTTTCAGCGGCGCACCGGTCTGACACTGCGCTCTCGGGATCAAGACCATGCACAAAGTCCAGACTACCGCCAGGTACGTTTTCATTCTCTAGCTCCTCATTTGGCATTTCTTAATCTTCACTCCGTTCCTGAGCCACCTCAAACGTGTCTTTAAGGAACGTTTCGCTCCATCAGCTCCGTTGAAGCGCCGTCCGAAGTTCGCGGATGTCTTTCACGCCCTCCAGAGCTAGCACTTTCTCGATAAGGATCGAGCAGTTTGCAGCGCCGAGCACCGGTGTTATGAGGTCACGCGCTTTCGCAACGACTTCGTCGCGGGGCATGGGATTATCCGCCGTCCCGCGCACATCTCGCACCCACTCGCTCATTTGCGTGCCGTCGGCGAGCGTCACCTCGACAATGGCCTCGCGCTTCGGACGTCGCGCGTCAATCCGCGGGTCGGCGACGACCTCTACCTTGGCGCGCTGCCGCATCACGGCAGGATCTTTCATCCGCGCCTTGTCATGAGCTGATCCGAATGTGGCCGTTTTGTCCAGTAACATCACCGCGACCATGTACTGCAAGCAGATGTCCGGCATGTCGCGATTGCTCACCGTGTTGGCCTCGTCGCTGGCGATCCGCACGACGACCTTTCGTACATCGTCGGCGGTGAACGTGCGCTGTTTGAAGAATCCCGCGAGTGCGTCGAGCGGAGCCTGGATGGGCGAGCCCACTGTCCATTTCTTGATGTTCGTCCGAGCTATCTCGTAGCGCTCGCCGAGCTTGTCGCCGAGTTGAGTCAGATCGGCCTTCATCACTCCGTTTTCCCTGGGGGCATAGGCCTCAAAAAAATTGTCCGGGCCGGAGAAAACGTCATCCACGCCCGTCCAGCCCGAGCGGATCAGCATCGCGGCAGTGACTCCGCCCGCCGCGGGCTTCCCTCCAAAGAGGAAAGCCTTCTCCATGTGCTCGGCATCCCGGCTCCAGGCCCCAATTCCCGATGTTTGTTGAGCGCTGTAATCCAGCAGCAAACGCATCTGCTGCGCTCCAAGACCCGCGGCGGAGCCGGCGGCCGCGCCAGCCGCGAACGTCGCGACGGTGCCGTGCGTGCTCCGGTGCGTCATCGCCTGGTAGCCCGGCCCACCCATGCTCATCGTCACGCGCGTCCCGACATCATAACCGAGCGTCACGGCGCGCAAGAAGTGCTTCCCGCTGATTCCAAACTGCTCGCCGGCAGCCAACGCCGCAGGAACTACCGAGACACCGGGATGCGAGCGGGACGGGCCGTGCGAATCGTCAGTCTCGTCAGCGTGAGCAAGCACTCCGTTCGCCAGCGCTGCTTCGATGGGACCGCACACGATGTTTGAAGCGACTACCGTCGCAATCTCCTTACCACCATACGCACGGACAAACTCAATCGCTGCGCGTCCCGGGCGTATCTCGGAGCCGGAAATCATCGCAGCCAGCGTATCCAAAATGTGATGTTTCGCCTTCTCAACAACTTCGTCCGGCAGCGCTCGCTCACTTGCTTCGCTCATGTACCTGCTGAGCTTGTCCATAACTGGACTCACGCCTTGCGCCGCCTCATCTTCGCTGGCGGCTGCCTTGGCAGCGGCCACGCCGGGCGGAAATCTTTGCCTTCGCCATGTACCATGTGCGTTCTTCTCCTCCGGGCACTTCGCGCTGGACTGAATTTGCTCAAGGTTGTCCGGGCAGAGTGGACTCAACCGCGCAACCCAAGTTATGTCATTAACCGAATCAAATGCCTGAAAACAGTATTAATTCTTTTTAACTTGAGGAGACACGTTCTGTTCGATTCGAATGGAGATCACCTAGTTTTCCGCCAGCGCCTTCATAACGCGAAACATTTCGCTCTTCGCCTCAAACCCGACACCGGGAATCTCTGGCAGCTTGACGTAGCTGTCTTTGACCGCTATCCCGTCGGCAAATCCACCGAACGGCTGAAAAATTCCAGGATAGGATTCGTTGCCCCCCAGCCCCAAACCGGCCGCGATGTTCAACGACATCTGATGCCCTCCGTGCGGAACGCAGCGAACCGGCGACCATCCATATTCCTTCAACATGCCCAGGATTCGAAGGTATTCGACTAGTCCGTAGCTCAACGCGCAATCGAACTGCAAGATGTCGCGATCTGATCGCATCTGCGCATAGCGAATGAGATTTCGTGCGTCCTGCAGGGAGAATAGGTTTTCTCCCGTCGCCATGGGTCCCGGATAATAATTCGCGAGCTTGGCTTGCAGTTGATAGTCCAGCGGATCACCTGCTTCCTCATACCAGCGCAGCCCGTACGGGGCGAGTGCCTGCGCGTACGCGACGGCATTCTCCAAATCAAAGCGGCCATTTGCATCCACAGCCAATTGCTCCGGAGTCTTCAGGATCTTGAGCACGGTTTCTATGCGCCGAAGGTCCTCCGAAAGCGGCGCTCCACCGATTTTCATCTTTACAACGGAATACCCAAGATCGAGATACCCTTGCATCTCATTTTGCAATGCCGACAAGTCTTTGTCCGGATAGTAGTAGCCACCCGCCGCATAGACGAATACTTTGTCGTCGAAGTGGCCTCCACGAAAACGGTCTGCGAGTAGACGGTAAAGCGGCAGCCCGGCGATCTTCGCCACAGCATCCCATACCGCCATATCCAGCACCCCTACGGCCACCGATCTTTCCCCGTGTCCTCCAGGTTTCTCATTCCGCATGACGACATCCCAGACTCGAACCGGATCCAGGTTTTCGCCGCCTTCGTCGACCAGCGCTCTAGGCTCCGCGGCTCTAAGCCGGGGAATAAAACGATCGCGCAGGAGCCCGCTAGGCGCGTATCGGCCATTCGAATTGAATCCGAAGCCGACCACAGGCTTGCCCTGACGCATCACATCCGTGACCAGCGCCAGGACGCTCACGGTCATTTGGCTGAAATCAATGTAGGCGTTGCGAATTTCCGATTTGATGGGCACTACCGTCTCGCGGATATCTACAATCCTCACCACTCTGTTCCCCCCGGGAAAACTTAATTCGTTCAGGCCCGCTGCAGTAGCGGCCGCAGTTCTCGGATATCCTTCACTCTATCCAGGTTTAGCACTCTCTCAATGAGGTTCGCGCATTGTGCCGTGCCGAGAATCGGCGCTATCAAATCATGGGCTTTGGCAACAATTTCGTCGCGGGTCATGGGATTCTTGGGCGTGCCCCGAACGTTGTCAACTCGCTGTGTGAGATGCGTTCCATCCGTCAGTTGCACCTCCACAATCGCCACGCGCAAAGGCATGAGGCGTTCTAACTGGTCATCCGGAATTAATTTCACCTTTTCGCGTTCCCGGAGTGTCGCCGGATCTTTCATGCGCGCTTTGTCATGCGCCGTACTGAACGAAACCGTCTTGTCCATCACCATCACCGCGACCATGTGCTGCAGGCAGATGTCCGGGATCTCGCGGTTGTTCACGATCGCTGCCTCATCCGTCGCCAGCTGCACGCAGACCTGCTGCACTTCATTCGAATCGAAGGGACGGTGTTTCCGCAGGATCTCGAGGGCATCGAGTGCCGCCTGGATCGGCGAACCTACCGGCCATTTCTTGATATTCGTTCGCGAAATCTCATAACGCTCGCCAAGCTTTTCGGTCAGTCCCGCAGGATCGGCATGAGGGTTGTACGCCTGAAAAAAATTATCTTTTCCCGAGAAGATGTCTTCGACACCGGTCCAAAAGTGGAATGCTTTCTGCATGTGCTCGGTGTCGCGGTTCCATGCGCCAAGGCCGGAGGATTGATGGGCGGTGTAGCTCAAAAGAAATCGCATCTGCGCAACGTTAAGGCTCGCCGCGCAGCCCGCGGCCGCAGCCGCGCCGAAGAGTGGAGAGATGCTGTGCGTGCTCCAGTGACTCTCCGCTTCGAACTGCTGTCCACCCAAGGTCATGGTGACGCGAGGTCCAACATCGTAGCCGAGCGTCACGGCGCGCAGGAAGTGTGTCCCGCTGATGCCGAACCGCTCACCAGCCGCAAGGGCAGCGGGCACCACAGCACACCCTGGATGCGATTGCGACGGGGCGTGCGAATCGTCGGTTTCGTCGGCATGAGCCAACACCCCATTCGTCAGCGCCGCCTCGATCGGGCCGCACACTATTTTCGAGGCCACTACCGTCGCGACCTCTTTGCCACCATAGGCGCCGGCGAATTGCAGCGCTGCGCGACCGGGTGTTAACTCCGAACCCGAAATCATCGCTGCGACTGTGTCCAGGATGTGTTGTTTCGTTCTCTCAGTCACCTCGTCGGGCAGCGCGCGGCCGCTGGCTTCGCTCATGTATGTGCTGAGCTTGTCCATGACCGGGCTCACCCCTTGCCCGGTCGTATCCCGGCTGGGGGATGGTTTGGCCGTCACCGCTCCGGGCGGAAGCGCCGCAGTCGCGGCAGCCAAGCCCGCGAGTTCGAGCAGGCTGCGCCGGGAAAGTATTGCCGGGCCGTTCTCTGCCGGCCCGCATTTGTTTCGATCGTCTTCCATACTCTCCCATTCCTAGGGCATTTTGCTCTGGGCTGATCTTGCTCAGCTGTGGTCGGGCACAACGGATTGGCGCGCGCCATGAAAGTATGTCATTACCAAAATCAGATACCTTAAAACAGTATTAATTCTTCTTTAGCCCAATGATGTATATCAACTATAAGGGTTAGTCTAGCGAAGCCTATGCAAAATTGTCAGCGAAACACTCCAGCTGCATCCATTTCTCTGTTTCATAACCTTGACATAGCGGCATTCGCGTTGTTAACTCCCCCGCGCGAGGAGGCTCTTTCCAGTGACACCTAAGGTGCGAATCGTTGCCGCTCTTGCGGCCGCAACTCTGACGTTTGCTTCAAGCCCCGCCCTCTGGGCGCAGGATGCGTCTCACAAACTCACCGCCCTGGACGAGTTCCAGCTGCAGCTTCCCAGCGACCCGCAGATCTCTCCCGATGGAAAGAGAATCGCCTATGTGCGCCGCTTCGCCGATCCGATGACCGACAAGCGCTATTCGAATCTGTGGATCATCAATACCGACGGAACGGACCATCGCCCACTCACCACCGGCAACCGCAGCGACGTTTCTCCGCGCTGGTCGCCGGACGGCATGCGCTTAGCATACCTCTCCGATGCCGACGGCAAACAACAGCTCTACGTCCGATGGATGGACACCGGCCAGACCGCGCGCATCACCAATCTCGAGGAGGTCCCCGACGCCATCGCCTGGTCTCCTGACGGGAAAACGCTCTCCTTCTCGGCTCTCGTTCCGGGCAAAGGTCCGCACATCGCCGATCTGCCCGCCCCGCCCTCCGGCGCAAAGTGGGCTGATCCTCCCACCGCCTACGATCGTTTGGTCTATCGTTTCAATGGATCGGGGTATCTCAAACCCGGCTACATGCAAATCTTCGTTGTCGATAGCGAAGGCGGCGCCCCGCGGCAAGTGACGAACGGCAACTTTCCGAATGGCGGCAACGAATTCGGCCCCACTCGCGCGTCCTGGGCGTCGGATGGCAAGTATCTGCTCGCTTCCGTCAATCGCCATCCCGAATCCGATCACGAATTCCTCGACAGCGAAGTCTACGAGTTCAGCGTGGTCGACGGCTCACTTCGCCCTCTGACCAATCGCAAAGGCCCCGACAATTCTCCCGTGGTCTCTCCCAACGGGAAACTCATCGCCTATACCGGCTACGATGATCGCTACCAGGGCCATCAAACGACCAAGCTTTACGTCATGAATCGCGACGGCGGCAATTCGCATTCTCTCTCCGATAAACTCGACCGCGACATCCAGGACCCGCAATGGGCTTCCGACAACAGCGGCGTGTACTTCCGTTACGACGATCAAGGCGACTCCAAGATCGGTTTCTATTCGGTCGATGGCATTTTCAAGAAAATTGCAGATCATCTTGCTTCTACGACCGGTGCCGGCGGCAGCGGCACCTTTTCCCTCGCCCACACCGGCATGATCGCCCTCACCTATGGGCGTCCGGACAATCCCGGCGACATCGCTATCTCCAACAATGGTGCCATGAAGGTTCTCACGGCGCTCAATCAGGAATTGCTCGCACAAGAAAAACCGGGCCACGTCGAAGAGATCTGGTTCGAATCATCGAAGGACAATCGCAAGATTCAGGGTTGGATCGTCCATCCGCCGGATTTCGATCCTTCCAAGAAATATCCTCTTGTTCTTGAAATTCACGGCGGTCCTTTCGCCGACTATGGCGACCGTTTCGACTTCGAAAAACAGGTGCTGGCCGCCAGAGGCTACGTTGTTCTCTATGCGAATCCGCGCGGCAGCACCAGCTACGGCGAAGAATTTGCCAATCTCATCCATCACGCCTATCCGGGCGACGATTTTTACGACCTCAACAGCGGCGTCGACGCCGTTATCGCCAAGGGCTACATCGACACCAACAATCTCTTCGTCACCGGCGGCAGCGGCGGCGGCGTCCTCACCTGCTGGACCATCGAGCACACCGAGCGCTTCCGCGCCGCGGCTGCGCTCTATCCGGTCATCAATTGGTATAGCTTTGCGCTCACCTCCGACATCCCCTTCATTACCAAATACTGGTTCCCGGGTCTTCCCTGGGACAACACCGACAATTACATGCAGCGCTCGCTCACCAATCTCGTCGCCAAAGTCAAAACTCCCACATTAGTCATGACCGGCGAGGCCGACTATCGCACGCCCATTTCCGAAGCCGAACAGTTCTACGAAGCGCTCAAACTCCTCAACGTGGATACCGTCCTCGTCCGCGTTCCCGAGGAGCCCCACGGCATTGCCCGCCGCCCCAGCCACCACATCGCTAAAATGCTGTATATTGCTGGCTGGTTCGAACAGCACAAATCAAAAATGTAGCCAAACCCCCGGCATTCATCTTGTGTTCATCTTCGTTGCTGTATAGATGGCTATACCCGGACTCAAGCAAAAAAATAGAAATTCAAAGAGAGAAAAAAACATGCGCAAACGCTTCACGCTTCTCACCATCCTTGGTTCACTCGCAGTGGCAACGATCTTTTCTGCGGTAGCATTCTCGCGCCCCGCCGCTCCGGCGCCCGGCGCCAGCGGCTATCACATCATCAAGACCGTCCCGGTCGGCGGCGACGGCGGCTGGGATTACGTTTTCGTTGATAGTGCCATGGAATCGCCGTCGCTTCCGATCTCGGCCGCGGCTTCACCAGCAACGGCCGTTCGAACGATGTAACCATCTTCGATCTCAAGACCCTGAAGTCCCTCGGCACCGTCAAAACAGACGCGAATCCCGACGCCATCATCTACGATTCCGTCAGCAAGCGCGTCTTCACCTTCAACGGCCGCGGCAAAAACGCCACCGCGATCAACGCCGCGGATGGCACGGTTGTCGGCACGATAGCTCTGGGCGGCAGGCCCGAATTCGCCGTCGCTGACGGCAAGGGCCCTGTCTATGTGAACAACGAGGACACCTCCGAGCTCCATCATCTCGATGCGCAGACCCTCAAGGAACTCCACCGCTGGCCTCTTGCGCCTTGCAAATCGCCTTCCGGTCTCGCCATGGACCTCAGCAACCGCCGCCTGTTTTCCGTCTGCGACGAGAAAGTTATGGCCGTGGTGAACGCGGATACCGGCAAAGTCGTTGCCACTCCGGCCATTTGCGATGGGCCGGATGCCAGCGCCTTCGATCCCTCTACTGGTTACGTGTTTGCCTCTTGCGGCGATGGCAACCTTACTGTCATCCACGAAGATTCGCCCGACAAGTACACTGTCGTGGAGAATGTCCCCACGAAGAAGTCCGCCCGCACCATGGGTCTCGACCTCAAAACTCACAACATCTTTCTCCCGGCCGCCGACTTCGATCCGCCTGCTCCGGGTGAGCGCCGCGGCAAAATGAAGCCCGGCTCCTTCGTCTTACTTGTCGTCGGGAAGTAACCGAAAATCGCGCATTCCAGGTTAGCCAGCGCGCGCGTAAATCCGCATAGGGGGAGCGGTCGCCCGCTCGCCCCGGCCACACCACCCGACATGCGGGTCCGCATCGGGCGGTTCAGAGGGTTACGCTGGACCGTCGAGCAAGGAAGGAAGTCCAAGCCATGCGAAGTAAGCATTGGGTACCGCGACGGCCAGCGCGAGACTGTTAGCGAGACGCCAAGGACCGTGTGCACTGCCTGCTGTCTTGGCAGCCAGGCCCACGCTTACCTCCCGTCGTCGAAG
>WNFN01077696.1_pt2 | contig 16457 bp, 21 predicted proteins | sample 5400161 | NCBI WGS metagenome assembly WNFN01 (sample SAMN13153353, study PRJNA577476) | soil metagenome | isolation source: 80 cm saprolite on Douglas fir-dominated hillslope | place: USA:California | collected 2013-09-17
GCGAGGAGGAGTGCAACCGATCCCAGATCAAGAATGATAAATGCCGCCTTTAACGCCGCCGGGTGATACCAGAGGGCGCCGATGGCGGCAAACGTCCATTCGGCGACGGGCGGATAGATGGTCCGCAAGTCTTTCTCATTCATTCCCGCCCAGTAGGCGTCACGTTGATCGGCCCACTCCGGAGCTGAAGCAAGAAGTGCGTATGGGTCGTACCCTTCTCTAATCAACCGGCCTTCCCACAAGTAGCGATTCACATCGGAGTCAACCGGGTGAGGAGCCAGCGCCAGGCGCACCACTAATGCAAGGAGCAGAATTCCGGCGGCTTGAATGCGGGGCCGACCGGTTCGCGGCCAGCTAAACGTCACGGCCAAACACGCCGGTAGCAGTAGAAAAAATGTCACGGTCCGCCAAGTAGGATTTCCATGAATCTGCGGGAGTTGGCCGATCGCAACGCAGAGTATCAGGAGGCCTATCACGGCCAGTAGAAAGAACGAATGCCGCCAGCCGAAACGCGGACCGCGATTCACCTTCAGCCTCCCGAAGCCGCCCCGTGGTGGGGCGACCCCTCACATTCGAATGTCGAAAAATGGCCTTTCACAGGACAGGCACTCCTACCGCTGATATCCTTTTTTGAGTTTCGATGACGCAGAAATATTCCGAGAGCTAATATAAACCGCGAGCTCGCTCCTTAGCCGGAAGGACTTCACTGCATGTGGTCCACCAACCTGTCCGGATTGTCTCGATAAATTCTTCAGGCAATCCTTCGGAAGCCATCTCGAAAGCCAAGCGCTCGAAGTCGTAACCCAATCGAACGAAATCGACTTTAAGCTGGCAAGCGTTCTTAGCCTTCTCATCGCTCCCGGCGTTCTCCGACTTCGCTCTGTCGTCCGAAACTCCAGAAGCTTCGTCGGACAAGCCGGCGTTCTCGGCGTTGATGATGGTGTACACTACCGTTGCCTGACCATCGTTGGGCGGCCGGCCGATGGCGCCGCAGTTAATGAAGTGTTTGCCTGGCGACGTTTCTCTGTGCCAGTGCAGCCCGGTGTGTGTTCCCACAATAATATCGGTGTTGTACTTCTCGAATAACCAATTCAGAAACGCATCGGACGTAGTGGTTTCCCATAGAAACTCGTTCATTTTCCTGGGTGATCCGTGGCAAAGTAAGATCCGGTATGGTCCGAGTCGGATTCGAATCTCCGGCGATAATTTCTGCAACCAGGCTTTGTTGTCGTTGCTCGTGTGCTGAAAAGTGTAGTCGTAAGAGAGCTTCGCAAAATAGTTATCGCGCGGATCGGTATAACCGCATTGGCAGTCCGCCAGTCCATTGCCGATCGAGTTGTCATAATTCCCTTGGACGATCGGAATCCTGGTCTCGCGCAGAATCTGGCAAACTCGATCGGGGAACGGGCCGAACGCACCCAGATCGCCGAGGCAATACAGGCGATGGACGCCGCGCCTTTCTGCGTCTTCGAGGAGAGCCTCTAGAGCGAGATAGTTGCTATATACTCCACCGAAAAGGCCGACGCATTGCGGGCGGTTGGGGTTCTGCGATTTTGGACTGTGTGAATTGGTTCCATGCACGGTGAATCAGATCGATCTAGGGCGTGATAATCGTGTCTTTTCGAAGCTGGTTGCAGCTGAAGAGGCATTTGAACACAGAGCTCCATATTGGTAGCAGGTCATGCACGCCTGGTGTCTCAGCTCGAACGCCTGTCGTGCAGTGGAAATGCGTTCCCCTAAAATTGAATTGGGTTGATCGACTAGGATCGGACAAACGTGAACGCCCCGGGTGCTGACAATCCGGCTGTTGGAACACATCAGCTGGCTGCAGTCGTAACCCACCATCATTGAGGTAGTAATGTAATCGTGCTCCGAATAGCCGCGATCGCGCAAGGCTTCCTGGCCGATTCTTAACGATGGTAGAAGCTTGATCCGTGGATACCGGTATCCCACGTTAGCCAGAGAATTTTTGAACCCGTAGAGCTGAGCTTCATCCTGTTCGATTGGCCAGCTGCGCATCGCGGTGATGATCGGCAAAAAGCCCTCATCCAGCAGAAGTTTGATTCCGCGCATGGCGCGCTTAAAGGTGCCGGGTCCACGGATGGGATCGTTAGTCTCGGGTGAAAATCCGTCGATGCTGACCCGCAGTTCGAGGGAATATTTCGAGGAATCTCGCATCGCTGCCAATTCCTTCACCAGCTCGGCATTGAAGAGGGTGGCGTTGGTCAACACCGTGGCTGGACCAATCCGCAGTGTTGCCTCCAGGATTTTGGGAAGATCCGGGTTAATGAATGGTTCGCCTCCGGTAAAATAGAATTCTTTGACACCGATTTGGATCGCTTCTGCCAGATAGGGAAGGATCTGATCGAAACTCATCAACTCGAGGGTGTGATTCTCCGGTGAGCAAGAGATGAAGCAATGGTTACACCGGAGATTGCAAAGAGTTCCTGCGACCTGGAACCAGAGGGTGTCGAGATGGTCGAGTTGCAGTATTGGATGATCAGAATGCATCGGCTGAGCGTTGGTTTTTTGGAGAACCACTCCATGACTATGGGAGGCATCTGGTCGCCCATTTTATTCCGCCTCGTTAGCGCCAGCGAATCCGCCGGAATAACCTTTCACCGTTCTGCATCTTATTACCTAGAAGAACTGTCCTGAAAAAGCCGGAAGAACCGGTATCTATGAGACGCACCGGGGATACAGCCTTCGCAGTGAGCGTACATTACGAAGCTCACACAGGTACTCTGCGCGTTAACCTTAAATGGCAAGGCGAGCACGACGTCTCTGCTTTCGATCTGGATCGCCTCGGCAGAGTTGTGCATTCTGAAACTGAGACCGAAGACACGGGCTGGGTGATCATTGAACCCCATAATCAGCCAAACGCCTACGCGGGGGAACTTCTGGTACCTTTCGGGCCGTCGACATTCGAGCCTTCGCTTCCTATTAGCGCTGGTGACACCATCCTTTTAAGAGATAAGGGCCCGACCGTATCGAAGAGTTCGAGCAACTTTACCTGTTTTTTGCATTGTGTGACGGTTTGCGCAAAGCAGAGAGGTTTGGTGACGATGGCAAGGTGCTTTGCTGAAGAGCTGGCTAAATGCTTCCGCGAAAGCGGCGTGACAACCAACACGGCTAACCGGCAAATCTCACACCCTTGGGCAGAGTAACCGCTGATTGCGGGTTAGAGAGCTCTTAAACAGATTAAGCAGCAGAACGGTACCGCGTCTGCGGGACCGTTCTGCTGGCGGAGTTTTTATTGCTCTGTCCAAGCTAATAGCCGTCTCTAGTGCACCAAGTCAGGTGACTTGGTGCACTAGAAGTGGAGAAAGTTTCGGATCCAGTCCCAGATCATTTGGTTTCGGCTGTAATCTCTGCCGTGATCACTCTGATCATTAAGCCCCCAGTTATAAGGCAGATATTCGACTTCGTAATTGCCTGCCGCTACGAAGTCGCGGTATTGCCCCGGCGCATATTCAACGAGGACCTTTCCTACGCCGCCAGGTTTGTCGAAGTCGCCCTTGAACCAGTTGAAGATGCTGGATACCTCGACTTTTTTCTGGTCAGGCAAAAATTGGTTCAAGTCGTCTCGCGCGAGCCATGCTCGGTAGGCGGCATCGATTTGCTGATCAAGCTGCGATGCCGTGTATGCAAAACGCTGCAGCGGCGGACAGCTGCGTGCCGCACAAACCAGCACCGCGTGGGCGCGGTATCCGAGCAGCGGCCGCAGCGTGCTATTTTCGATGTCATCCAGCGACGCTTTACGGCCACCGATGTCGTGACGCTTGGCGTTAAATGAATTCTGAAGCGCCATGATGCTCTCTGTCGGATAATTGGCAAGAATCCAGCGGATCGTAGTGGCGTTGTAAAGGTTGATCAACGAGGCGGCCGCATCGTTGCCGCTCGCCGGTGTCTGGGGTTTTTCGGCGAATTGTTTGAGGTAGCTATCCAGAGCATCGACGTCAGATTGGTTCTTCTTCCAATCGGCGTACGCAACGAGACCGCGATCATTCACGTATTTCTTTAGCAATGTGTCCCAAGTTTCCTGTGCCACATTTGCCGGTACCGCCACTCCTTCGTCCTCGGATCCAAGAACCGGGGTTATAAAAACGGAGAGAGAAGAGACCACGACCAGCAATTTAGTGCATCGAGTCATGGTTGATTTACTTCCGTTTTGCGTAACTCTCGACGGGCGATATATGTAACCCAGACGGTCACCATCACCGTCGCGATGAGCCCGACGCCGAAAAACAGATACTCCCAAGGCGAACGGCCGGAGGTCTGGCCCGCGGCGCCGCTCAAGCCTGCTTTGCCCGCGGCCCCCAGATAAACATAGAGCAGGGTGCCGGGAAGCATGCCAATCCAGCTGGCCAGCACATAGGACCAGAATTTTACTGAGGTTAAACCGTAAAAGTAATTGCTGAGGTTAAATGGAATCAGCGGGCTCAGACGCAGCAGAAAGACCAGCTTAGCGCCTCGTTCGCCGATTGCTCGGTCGATCCGCTTGAATCTCGGGTTGTGAGCTACTCTGTGCTCAATCTGATCGCGGGCCAGATACCGGGCAATCAAAAATGCCAATGCTGCTCCCACCGTCGCGGCGATCGACACAATAACAGTTCCGAGCAGCACGCCGAAGATGAAGCCGGCGCCGATGGTTAGTATGGAGGCGGGGAAGAATAATACCGTGGCAAGAATGTAAACTAAGATGAAGAGGAGAACGCCCCAGACACCGAGATGAGCGACCCAGTAATTGAATCGGGTGAGCCAATCGGTGACAGGCAGAGCTCGCGCTGCGATTAACAACGCGAGTATTACAATTGCCAAACCAATCCATTTCCAGGGAACCGCTCTTTTCGTGGCATAGCGCGCGCCCTCAGCGTCCGGTCCGTTCATGATTTAAAGGTCCATCCCTTGACGTGCAAGTCACCGTGCGTCATGCCCTCTTCGGAAAAAACGCGCCGCGCTTTGGCGAGGGTGTTTGGGTCGGCTCCCACTAGATATCGAAGCGTCAGCGACACATCCACCACTGTCGTAAGCACTTCTCCCCGTGCTTTAAAGCGGCGCGACGAAGAAGTAACGGGTGGGAATAACGTCACTACGCTACCGGCTTTCGCCATTCGCCTTGAAAGATCCAAATCTTCGAACAGATCAAGATCTTGAAAGCCGCCTAACCGCTCGAACGTCTCCCGACGGATAAATATCGCCTGATCACCCAGAAACCATCCTGCCCACCGTGTCCGTAGCCCTGCCAGTAGGCACGTTATCCGCAAGAACCACGAATTTGAATCGTACCTTCGCGCAAATCCGCCGCCGATGATTTGATCCTTCGCGACAGACGATTTGATATGATCGAGCGCTAACGGAGGCAGAACAGTATCGGCATGGAGAAAGAGTAAAACGGATCCATGAGCATGCTGTGCGCCGAAATTCATCTGGTGCGCACGCTGTCTCCGTGAACTAAGTAAAACGTTCGAGGCTCTCTGTTCTGCTAGCTCGCGAGTACCATCCACGCTGCCGGCATCGACTACAATGGTTTCCTTTTGAGCATTGCTATCCGCAACTGAATCAAGCGTCGCAGACAGATAATTGGCCTCGTTGTAAGTTGGGACGACTACAGAAATCATCTGGGTTGATCAAGTCTTCTAGACTTCCTCCTGACTTCCTTCGCTTTCCTCCGATCCGATATTCTGCCGTTCCCGAACGGACGCGGGACCGGGCGGCGAAGCAGCTCTTGAACGCTGGTAAAGCCAGTTGAAAACCCTTTTCACGAATGGGGTTAGCCGTTGTTTATTGTAATAATCGCCAACTTTTCGCGCCAACTCAGCGAAGGTTGGGTAGGCGTGAATGGTGGTGGCAAGTTGACTAACGCCAACGCGATATTTCATCGCTAGCACAAACTCGTGCAACAGGTCGCCGGCGTGCGCCGCTACGATGGTGACACCGAGAATTTTATCGGACCCTTTACCGATTAGCACTTTGATGAAGCCGGCCTCTTCACGCTCTAGAACAGAGCGGTCGAGCTCATCGATTCGTAATTTAATCAGGTCATAACCGATGTTCTGCTGCTTTGCTTCAGTTTCGTTCAGCCCTACCCGCGCGATCTCTGGATCGGTATAGGTGCACCATGGCACTACGGAGTAATCCATTTTTTGGCGCAGCAACTGATACGGCATGAGGATGTTCCTTACTGCCACTCGTGCCTGTGCATCCGCGGTATGCGTGAATTGAAACGGACCCACTATATCGCCTGCGGCGTAAATGTGCCGCTGAGAGGTTTGCAGGTACGCGTTAACCTCGATCCCTCGCCGGCTGAATCTCACTCCGGCCGCTTCCAGATTTAGGTCTTCTACATTGGGAAGGCGTCCGGCCGACACGAGTAGGCTATCGCTTACGATTCGCTTCGACTCCGCTTCGTGCGCGCCGCGCGGTTTGCGAACCAGCTCAAACTGCACTTTGCCGTCACTAATAGCTACCCGCGTTGCTTGCGACGAGCGAAGCACGCGGATGCCTTCGGTTTCGAGGCGCGTTTCCATCCAATCGGCCACATCACTGTCCTCTTTCGGTAATATTTGGTCGAGCACTTCGATGATGGTGACCTTGACGCCAAGACGGTGCATTACCTGGCCGAGCTCACAGCCGATCGGCCCACCGCCAACAACAATCATGCTGTCTGGCTTTTTACGTAGCTCATCAAAGATCGTCTCGTTGGTGAAGAACGGTACGTCTCCTATTCCCTCGATCGGCGGGATACCAGCACGCGTGCCGGTAGTAATCACGAAATTCTTTGCCCGTAAGCTCTGGCCATTAACTGTGATTTCACGGGGCGAAACAAAGCTCGCTTCGCCGGAGAACACATCGACCCCCAGCGTTTCAAATCGCTCGACTGAGTCGTTGGGCGCTAGTTTAGCCCTCCGCAACCGCATCGATTCGAAGACTTTCTCGAATTGGAATTGCGGCTCCTGCTCATTTAGTCCCCACCTTGAAGCGTGCCGGATGCGATCGATCATGCGTGCAGAAGCGATGAGGGCCTTGCTCGGGACACAGCCGTAGTTGAGGCAATCGCCTCCCATCTTGTTTCGCTCAACCAGCGCGACTCGGCCGCCAAGTCCGGCTGTACCGGCAGCGGTAACTAGTCCGGCGGTACCGGCTCCAATAACGATGACATTATATAGGCCGAGGCCTTTCGGTTCGGGCATAACGAACAATCCGTAAGGACGATTTCCAATGCTCCTAGTGCACCAATATCTCTAAGAGCGCTTGGAACCGAGTTCTATTCCATAGGCGAGATTCGGCCTTCAGTTGCGACGCTGGAATAGCCTTCCCGAGTAACGACTCGAAACATGCGGACTCCGGCTGGATTATCAGCCGTAGCCAACAACAAAGATAGATGCCTGATGTCGCTTGGATACGGGCGATTTGCTGAAGCGGCCTCCTTGTCTTCCACGCCTCCGTCCGCATCCACGAGGGACAAATGTTTCTTCCTTTTGATACAACTGGGAATAATTCCGCGCGGCGGTGCGTTGTCAGTCATAGAGGAATTCCTTGTGCACTTCTGTAGAAATTATCAATGGCTGACCGCAAAAACCTGATGTCCGGAAACGCTAACGACGCTTACGCAGAGGCAATGTTGGGCTGTTTTGAAGCCCTTTATCGGACCGCTTTTCGCCTGATTGGGAATAAGTCGCAAGCCGAAGATCTGGTTCAGGAAACCTACCTGCGCGCTTGGCGGTCACTTACGCAGCTTCATAGCCTTTCGGGGGTCCGGCCCTGGATGTTTCGAATCCTTAGGACGACCTTTGTTGACCAGCTCCGGAGAGAGTCAAGCAGGCCAAAACTGGTGATCGACATCGAGAAAATGTTAGCCGCAGTCGACAAGCTTTCGCCACCGGAGATATTCAACGTCAGAGACCGGGATAAGCTCGATCACCTTGATGAGCTCTTTGACCAGGAGATAGTCAGTGCCATCGCTGAACTTCCGGACGAGGAACGTTTGGCGCTCGTTTTTCAGGCCGTCGGTAACCTCACCTATCGAGAGATAAGCGAAGCGTTGGAATGCCCCATCGGCACCGTGATGTCTCGGCTGCACCGGGCCAAACGCTGGTTACGCCTTCGGCTTGCCGAATACGCCGAAAATTGCGGCTTTATTCGCTCAACTCCAGGAAAGGAGGATCAAAGCGGTGCCAAAGCTTAGTTGCCAAGAAGCCCAAGTCTTGTTGGAGGCTTTCCACGACAATGAGTTGGATAGCGTGAACAGTCTATCGGTACAGGAACACCTGGATGATTGTCCAGAGTGCCGCCGGCACTGGCGCTGGCTTTGCGAGGTCGAGGCAAGTCTTCAAAGACTGAACGAGACAGTGCCTTCGCCAAGCCTAGATTTACGTTCTCGGCTAACGCGACACCCGGTCAGGCAATCCGGTCGTTTGGTGGCGTTTTTTCGCGCACGGAAAAAACTGACCGGAGTGGCCTCGCTCGGTTTGCTCCTCGCGTTGGGCGTTTTCATTATGTTGTCCGAAAGAACCGGCGCCGACGTGATGCTGTTTGTGCGGGATTCGGTGGAAGTGGTGAGAAACGCTGCCCCGCTTGAGTTGCGCAGTTCGAATGCCGAAGAAGTCGAACAATGGTTAAGACAACAAATTGGCTTTGCCCCTACGATTCGAAATCCTTCGGGGTTCAGGCTGGTTGGTGCTCGATCTTGCCATATCAACGGTGAACCTGTCGGCTTTCTGTTGTTCGAGCGCGATAGCCAACGAATCGCCTGCTACGTAAGCCGTTCTTCGATGACGGCGTTGCACGGATACGATGGTACGACGACAGAGGGGATCAAACTGGGAACTTGTGAAGGCCGGCAGGTTGCGGCCTGGGACGCTGGATACGTCTCCTATCTTCTGGTGAGTGATTTAACCAAAGACGCTTTCGTTGCTGCCGCCAGCGAGGTTGCGGCCGGCACCATTCGATCTCTCAAAGAGTAGCGCCCTTATGAGCACGTCTTCAAACAGATTGCGATTGTTGTCGGTGGTTATAACTGCGTTCTCTCTATCCCATTTTTCTTTTGGTGCAGATCCTCAAGGATCTCCCGAGGCCAAATGGCAGTATACCAACCATCTGATCAACGAAAAGTCTCCCTACTTGCTCCAGCATGCTCATAACCCGGTCGACTGGTACCCCTGGAAGGAAGAAGCGTTTGCTAAGGCTAAGCAGGAGAACAAGCCCATTTTCCTGTCGATCGGCTATTCGACCTGCCATTGGTGCCACGTCATGGAACGCGAGTCTTACTCCGATCCGGCGATTGCCAAGATCATGAATTCCAACTTTGTCTGCATCAAAGTGGATCGTGAAGAACGTCCAGACGTCGACAATATTTACATTACTTTTGTTGAGGCGAGCACCGGGTCCGCAGGTTGGCCGTTGAATGTCTGGTTGACACCGGACCTTAAACCCTTCGTCGGCGGAACCTATTTCCCGGCAACGGAACAGCAGGGTCTCCCCTCCTTCAGGACGGTGCTTTTACGAGTTGCCGAGGCCTGGAAAAGCAAGCACGACCAGATCATCGCAAGTTCCAAGGGCATCACCAGCCAACTTCAGCAGTCTGTCCAGCCAACCACCTCCTCGGGCCAAACCGTCAATCGTGACATCCTGCAGAACGCATACACCGAGTTGGCGCAATCTTTCGACGGCAAGAATGGAGGCTTCGGTAACGCTCCAAAATTTCCGCGGCCCGTCGTCCTGAACTTTCTGCTCCATACCTATGCCGCATCACCGGATTCGGCTGATGGAAAACATGCACTGGAGATGACCCTTTTTACCCTTCGCAAAATGGCTGAGGGAGGTATTCATGATCATCTCGGAGGCGGTTTTCATCGTTATTCGGTCGATACCGTCTGGCGCGTGCCTCATTTCGAAAAGATGCTCTACGACCAGGCTCAACTGGCATCAAGCTACTTGGACGCTTATCAAATCACCCACGATTCCTTTTTCGCTACCACAGCCCGAGACATTCTCGACTATGTGTTAGGAGACATGACTGGACCTGAGGGCGAATTTTATTCGGCTGAGGACGCGGATAGCTTGGTTCAGGCCGGAAAACCGGCTCAGGCTGAAGGCGCCTTTTATGTTTGGAAGAAGGACGACATTGATAACGTTTTAGGCCCCGATCGCGCGAAAGTCTTTGACTATGTCTATGGCGTAGAGGCCGATGGCAACGCTGCGGGCAGCGACACCAGCGGTGAGCTCTCCGGGAAAAACATTCTGATCCGACAACATTCGCCGGATGCCGCCGCCAAAGAATTCAACTCGAGTCAGGAGGAAGTTCGCCAACTTCTTAATGACAGCCGGATGATCCTGCTAATGGTGCGTGACCGACGCCCGCGTCCTGGCCGTGACGACAAGGTAATTACCGCCTGGAACGGCTTGATGATTTCGGCGTTCGCTCGCGGAGCCCTCGTACTTAATGATCCGCGTTATCTTAAAGCGGCTGAACGGGCTGCCGACTTTATCCAAAAAGAGCTTTACCGGAAAACTGATGACACGCTTTTGCGGATTTATCGGGAAGGCGAAAGTAAGATTGACGGATTTACGGACGATTACGCTTTTTTTATTCAAGGCTTAATCGATTTGTACGAGGCGTCTTTTGACATCCATTGGTTGGAATTTGCCGAGACTCTGCAGAACCGCCAGAATGATTTGTTTTGGGACAAGAAGGGAGGCGCCTACTTCACCACGAGCGGCAAGGATCCGAATCTATTCTTGCGAAGCAAGGGGGACTTCGACGGGGCCGAACCTTCGCCTAACTCGATCTCCGCGCTGAATCTCGTGCGGCTTTCCTGGTTTTTTGATAATCAGGATTGGCACCGGATGGCCCTGCAAACAATCAATGCTTTCCAAGCACAATTGTCCCGATCGCCCTCATCTCTGCCGCAGATGCTTGTAGCCCTGGACGCTTCCGCGTCTGCACCGAGACAAGTTGTTATCGCCGGTAAACTTAACGGCGCGGATACTTCCGCGATATTGCGGGAGGTGGCTGCTCGTTTCCGGCCAAACGCAATCCTGATATTGGCGGATGGCGGAGCGGGACAGGCATTCTTCACTCAAAAGATTCAATTCTTCAAAGATGTTCATCCGATCGACGACAAGGCGACAGCCTACATCTGCCAGAACTTCGTTTGTCAGTTACCCGCCAACGACTTGGCCGTAGTGTCCAAGCTGCTGGATGCCGGCAGATCGACGCCAGCCGATAAAGCAGCAAAACAAGATACGAATAAACAATGACAGCAATCGAGGCTAACAAAACAAATCCAATATCTCCATTTATGTTTAGATATGCCCCACGCAATTTGAAAATAATATGTCCCCTGTTTGTGGCTGCTGCCTTCCTTTTGGACGGTGCCTTATGCAGGGCTGCCGGTCCGAAGATGGCTGCTCCGGACTGGCAACTGACCGATGTCGAAGGGAAGCTTGTGAAACTTTCCGATTTTAAGGGGAAAGTGATCATCCTCGATTTCTGGGCTACCTGGTGCCCACCTTGCCGCGCAGAAATCCCCGGGTTTATAGCAATCCAAAAGAAGTATGCAGACAAAGGCTTTACCATGGTCGGTGTCTCTCTCGACGAGCAAGGCCCGTCAGTGGTCAAGCCTTTCATGGGCCGACTCGGGATGAACTATCCCGTCGTCATGGGAAATCAGAAAATTATCGCCGATTACGGTGGCATCACAGCGATCCCGACGACGTTCGTCATTGATCGGCAAGGTAACATTGTCACTGCTTATCAAGGCTTCACAGATCAAGCCACTTTCGAGTCCGTCATAGGACCTCTCTTAGAGAACACTCAAGGTTAGAAAGTCTGTGACCATCTGGAGTGCCATTTACCTCTATTACCTCATGAGCAGGAACGCAGGGATCGCTTCATTTGCTGCGAGAGGTCCTGACCAGATCCCGCCTTCGATCCAAGCAAAGCTCACGAACTACCAAGTTCGCTGGCTGAACAAGCAGTGCGACGAGTTGAAATACAAGAGAGGTAAGATGTTAGCAGAGATATTTGATGAATGGCTGGTTCGTCACCCGGGCCAGAGAAACCAGTCGGGAAATCTCGCTGATCTTGTTAGCTTGGCGCTTGATGAGTTCATCAATCGACATCGTGATGAGTTTCTGCCTGTGGATCTGCAGGCGTAAACTCGATGGGTAAGTCCCCGGAGCACCATTTAAGGATGCGAAAGTTTTATTTTGTAGTTTGGGCCTTGGTGCTGCTGGCGCCTCTGGCAGAAGCGAAACCTTTTGAATTTCCTGCCGATACCTTCTCGTTCTCGAACGCGTTGTATTTTGAATACCGGGTTAAACCCGGCGGCGGACTAACGATTCAGAAGCGGGCGAACGGCAAAGTGCCAGACTATTCTCGCCATTGCTTTGTCCTGGTTCGCGCCGTGCTCCAGTTCCAGAAATTTGCGAAGTTTCGCCCCGACTTGCCGCGGGTTTCGGAAGAAGCATACCGCCGGCGGATTCTTCAGCTTAGCCGAATCCCGGTCTGGAGTTCTGGACCAAAAGAAAAGTTTGAGTTTCCTGGCTACGCTGACTTACACAGCTTTTCGGCCGATCACGCCTTACTCCTGCAGAAAAACCTTGGGCTCTGGTGGCCCTCTTTCTGGCGTCTGGGAAATTGGCGCATCGTGTTGCCGGTTCCTCGTTCAGGCCAGAAGCGATTGGCGTACCGGTTAAGAGAGAACCTGGACCAGTGCCTGATCCAGTCCGTTTATATGACGCGATTTAAGCCGATCAATCATTGCCTGGTCGTCTACAGATACGAGGCGGAACCAAACGGTGATCTGGTCTTCTCGGTTTATGATGTGAATCAGCCGGGGAGGCTGGTTCATCCGCGTTACCTGAGTTCAAACGAGAGCTTCTATTTCGACAAGACCTGGTATTACCCGGGAGGACTGGTTAACATTCTCCCCTTGTATGTGTCGCCATTGACCTAGCCCGCAATTGCTCTTATCCACTCGACCGCAAAAATTCCTATCGAGGGTACAGCCTGTCCGGCTGGAATAAGTTCGGGTTCAACTATCTCATTATCTCGGGACTAAGTGAGGCGGAGATGGAGGGGGATCTGCTCCGGGCGCAGGCGGATTCGCCGGGCCCGCTGAACGATGTGGGACTTATGGAATAAGTGAGTACCGATTATGCGTCTTAATTATATGCCGACGCCCGCGGAAATCGGAGACAGAACTGATTAGTTGTCTCCCCCCAAGCAATGCCGGCGCGAAGGCGACCTGATATCAACCACACACTAAAAAGGTTAATCCATGAAAGCATCCAAAGCAGTGATTGCCGGCGCGGCAGTCGCCGGGCTCTTAACCGGATCCTTAGCCGCACGAACCTACGCCACGAGTAGGTCGACGTCCACGTCGCACAGTCCGGGGGTTTCCCTCCAGACTATGGCTGACACCGAGAAACAACCCCTTTCCAAACACGCGTGCAAAGGGCTGAACGACTGCAAGGGCCAGGGCGGTGGCGAGAACTGGGGCAAAAACGACTGCAAAGGCAAAGGAGGCTGTGCGACCGACGGAAGCAAGCCGCACTAATAATAATAGTCAAATCCTGGCCGCCATGTCGGCGGGTGCCTGGGGCGGTTCCGTGAGGGTGGGACGGTCTCTGTACTTTCCCGCTAGTTTCGTGCTGGCTCCGCGCCGGTCAAGAATAGTGGGAGCGGACGGAAGCTGTCCCTCCCGAGTGTGAAAGCACGATTCCGTCTCGCCGCCCATCATGAATACGCTACGTGATATCATCCGCCGAGCTTACGAGTTGCTCTTAACCGGCGCTAACTTTCTGCGGTCGCCATTGCGTCTCTACTTCTTCTGGCAGCTTTTTCTTACCGGCCAAGGAAAGCTTTCCAATATCGGAAAAGTCTCCGAATTCTTCACCAGCCTGGGAATTCCGCTGCCCACTCTCAACGCATACTTTATCGGATCGCTCGAATGTTTCGGCAGTTTGCTTCTAATCATCGGTCTCGCATCGCGGCTCCTAGCGCTTCTGATCGTGATCTCGATGAGCGTCGCCTACCTCGCTGCGGATTTCGAAGCGGTATCGAACATTCTCAGCGATCCGGATAAGTTTGTTAAGGCGGACCCTTTTCCCTTTCTGCTCACGGCGCTGATCGTTCTCGTGTTTGGACCTGGCTTGTTCTCGATCGACGCACTACTGAAACAAATATTGCGCCGCAGGGAAGCAACGAAATTGGGAGGGTAGTAATGCACTTCCGCCCCGTTGCTGGGCTCCTGTTGCTCTCTTTGAACGTCGCATTTGGTGAGCAGAGGCAAGACAATATCGATTGGCAACCGTGGTCTGACTCAGTCTTCGCGCAGGCGAAGAAAGAGGGGCGCTTTGTTTTGCTCAATCTCGGCGCTGTGTGGTGTCACTGGTGCCACGTCATCAAGATCAGCAACCTGGTTGGACAGCCTCCGAAGAGCGAGCGCAAATGAGACTACTGTTGCGGTGCAGTTTTGTCTGTTTGTTCGCCGGATTGATCCTGATCCCTGCAGAATCAATAATTCGCCGTATGGAATAAGGTAGTGCTGCATTGCGTCTTACCTGTATGCCGACGCACGCAAAATCGAAGATGGAGTGGCTTACTGGCCCCCCCGAGCTATGCCGGCGCGGCGGCAAACATGATATCAACCACACAATAAAAAGGTTAGTCCATGAAACCATCTAAAGCAGTGATTGCCGGCGCGGCTGTTGCCGGGCTTTTAACCGGATCCTTAGCCGCGCGAACTTACGCGGCCAGCACGTCGACGTCCACGTCGCACAGTCCGGGGGTCTCCCTCCAGACTATGGCTGACGAGAAAAAACCCCTTCCCAAACACGCCTGCAAAGGCCAGAACGACTGTAAGGGCCAGGGCGGTGGCAAGAATTGGGGCAAAAACGACTGCAAAGGTAAAGGGGGTTGTGCGACCGACGGAAGCAAGCCGCATTGACTATAGTAATCAAACCCTAGCCGCCCACATCGGTGGGCGCGTGGGATAGTTTCGTGAGGGAGGGAGGGTCTCTGTACTCCCCGCTAATTCTGCGCTGGTCCGCGCCGGTCAAGAATAGTCGGAGCGGACGGGGCCTTTCCTTCCGGAGCGTGAAAGTATAATTCGTCAGGAAGGCAAAGATTATGCCTGAAAATCCCTATAACGGATTCACAGAGTACGGCATCGGGATTGGTTTGCGCGTGCCCCATTATCGGCACATTCTCGCAAAAAAGCCTGTCGTCGATTGGTTTGAGATCATCTCGGAGAATTTCATGGTCGACGGAGGCCGACCGCTCGAGGTACTGGATTGCATCCTTGAACAGTACCGGGTGGTCCAGCACGGGGTGGCGATGTATTTCGGTTCGGCTGATAAACTCGACCGAGAGCATCAAAAACGCCTTAAGCGTCTAGTAAAACGAACAAACACTCCCTGGCTCTCCGATCACCTTTGCTGGGGCAGCGTTGACGGACGTTACACGCACGATCTGCTCCCGATGCCCTATACCTTTGCTGTTGCGCGCCATACTGCGGAAAAGATTCGCGCTGCGCGTGATTATTTGGAGGTGCCGATCTGCGTCGAAAATGTCAGCAGTTACTGCGAGTACCATGCCTCTGAGATGACCGAGTGGGAATTTCTGAGCGAAGTGGTGGAACTAGCCGATTGCGGTATTCTTCTGGACGTAAACAATATTTACGTCTCCTCAAAGAACCACAACTTCGATCCCTACGATTACCTCAATAACATTCCTCACCATCGGGTTGGTCAGATCCATATCGCCGGTCATTCGAAGTTCGAAAAATATATCCTCGATACGCACGATCATCCCGTGCTCGATCCGGTCTGGAAGATGTACGGGCACGCACTCAAACTGGTCGGCAACACCGCCACCCTATTGGAATGGGATGATCGGATCCCATCTTTTGACGAAGTCCATAATGAAGCCCTCAAAGCTAACAAATTCCGCGACCAACAGCTCGCTCCGAGCGCCGCGTAGCATCGACTCTCCCGCCGAACTGCGCGAGTTGCAGCGAGTGATGGCTACGGTCCTGTTTCGTCCGCTCACGCCTCGGTGGCGGATGCAAAAACGCTGGATCGACGGCAGGCCGATGGACGAAGCGGCGGCGGAGTTTATCAAACCGAACGATCGCCTCAGCTCGTTTGAGCGACTGGAGATTTACAATCGTCAGTATTGGTTCCGCGTTCTGGACTGTCTCTGGGACGATTACCCGGGTCTGCGCGCTATCGTCGGGCGACGGAAGTTTATGAAGTTGATCACGGCATATCTGGCGCGCTACCCATCCGATTCCTACACCTCACGTGATTTAGGCAACCGACTGGAGCAATTTCTTCGAGAGGAACCGCAGTGGGCTGCACCGCGAGAAGAATTGGCGCTCGACATGGCCCGATTCGAGTGGGCGCAAATAGTCGCATTCGACGGACCGTCCAAACCACCAGTCACG
>WNFN01107674.1_pt1 | contig 16446 bp, 15 predicted proteins | sample 5400161 | NCBI WGS metagenome assembly WNFN01 (sample SAMN13153353, study PRJNA577476) | soil metagenome | isolation source: 80 cm saprolite on Douglas fir-dominated hillslope | place: USA:California | collected 2013-09-17
AGTGGCCTGTGGTGCTATCCTTGCCAGCAGCAGCCTCGGCCATGCGCCCATACGCGCCCCTGGCCCGCTCGACTGGCGGTGTGCCCAGGATAGGCGTGATATTGCCCAGGCCGATGCTTCCCAGGTTAGGGAGTTCCAGGCCGCCAATGGCCTGGGCGCAGTGCTCCAATGAACTGGCCCCCTCGTCTCCGTAGGCGCGAGCATCGTGATTTTCGCCCGCGCCCACGCCGTCCAAGACGATGAGAATCGCCCTTTTGAGTTCGCTCATGCTTTCTTGATCCTCGTGTGCGCCAGCCGCTGGTAATTCGGCAGCGGTTCGCCGATCAGCGGCTGCGCGTAGTGTAGAAAGGCCGGTGTGACCATCGTCTTGCTCGCGTCCAGAAACTCGCCGGGTAGGAGACGCTGGACATTGGCAACCTGGCTCAGGTCAGCCAGCCCGGTCGTGCAGTGATACTCCGGTCTGTCCTCGCGGTGCAGCACAACCATCTTGTCGGTCGCGCCCTCCATTGCCGCGCGTACCCCGGCCTGCCCGACCAGATACGCCTCGTCGCGATCGACTGACGAGGTGGCGAATGAGGCCATGCGCTGTAAATCGCCCGGCTTATCGAAGCGCGCACGTAATTTTAAACGTTCTTTGACTAATTCTACCAGATATTGTGCCGCTCCGCTCAGCAATGGATGCTGAAAAGCGTCCGTGCCGGCCTGTCCCACCGCGCCTAGCGCCTGTCCCTGTTCGTCGCGCAACGTTTCCGCAGCCACGATCACGACATAGCCAAAGCGCCGATAAGTCTCCTCGACCTGCTTCAGATAACGCTCGGTGTTGAAAGCCTGTTCGGGTAGCAGCAGGATATGTGGCGCGTCGCGCTCGTCGCGTTTGCCCAGAGCTGCCGCTGCCGTTAACCAGCCGGCGTCGCGACCCATCGTCTCGATCACCTTCACAGGATAATGCCAGGGCATAGAGAGCGTGTTCATCGTCGAGTCCATGGTCGCCATGGCGATAAAACGCGCCGCGCTGCCATAGCCGGGACAATGGTCCGTCAGGGGCAGATCGTTATCGATGGTTTTGGGAATGCTCAGCGCCTGGAGATCGTAGTTCAGCGACCGCGCAGCCTCCGCGATGCGGTGCGTGGTATCCGCCGAATCGTTGCCACCGATATAAAGCATCGCGTGGATATCATACTGCTTGAAGATCGCGATAATCCGCGCCAGATCTTCTGCTTGTAATTTATAGCGACACGTGCCTAGAGCCGCTGAAGGGGTATACATCAGCTCTGACCAGATATGGGCTGGCTGCTGGCGCAGATCGATAATATCCTCGTGCAGCAGTCCCTGTATGCCGTGCCACATGCCGTAGATATTCTTAATACGCGTATCTCGTAACGCGGCCTCGACGGCGCCCACCAGGCTGGCATTAATCACAGCCGTCGCACCCCCGGATTGTCCGATGATAATATTGCCGTATGTTCCCAAGCCGAAAATCCTCATCCATTTAGAATGTCGTTATTTCTATGGTCATTATAACAAGCATATGGGTGAGCGTCGAGACGCGGGGACTTTTCCCTTATTCCGCCAGAGTCGCTGCTGGCGCCTGTGGCGAAGCTTTGTCCTTCTGAAACAGAATCGCACTTAGTTGGGAATACAAGAGAAAAGCAGGATTGCAAAGGGCAGCCAGCCCTTTGCCGGGGTCCGGGGTGTCCCCGGAAAACCCCTTTTTCTCTCTTTTTGCCCGCTGCAGGCGGGCAAAAAGAGACTTTGCAACAGCCCTGTACACAACATAATTATCCTTGACGTTTACCGATAAACATTCTATCATAAGAGCAGATATAATTCATAGAGATCGGGGCGCTAAAAAAGACAGTATGGCAACTATTTATGACATTGCACGAGCCATTGGCGTTTCCCAAACGACGGTAGCGAATGCTTTAAAAGGGAAGGGTAATATAAGCGAAGCGACACGCGAACGTATTCTTCAATACGCGAAGGAGGTCGGCTATCGCCCCAACGCCCTGGCACGCAGCTTGAAGCAACGCAAGACCTTTACTATCGGGTTTATTCTTCCCACCATTGCCAATCCATTTTACCCGGAGATTGCTGAGGAGATCGAGCGTATTGTCGGGCAGCAGAACTACCAGGTGTTGCTTTGTAACACACACTGCGATCCCAAACTTGGCCTGTTGCATCTCGAACGCCTGGAGAGCCGTTGGGTCGATGGGATTATTGTCATGGGTATCAGCATGGATGTGGCTGATGTTCAGGCTCGCTTTGTTCAGGGATTGCCTACTGTTCTCTGCGACTGGCAAGAAAACGAGTCGCCTGAGGGCGTTCCCCAGGTCAGTATCGATTTTTATCAGGCAGGAGTCTTAGCTGCGCAACATCTTCTCGATCTCGGCCACAGGCAACTGGCCATTATTGTTGATGAGCCACTGCAAACCTTGCGCCTGGAAGGCTTCCGCGCTACTCTTCAGATGGCTGGCATTTCTCTCTCTCCCGCAATGATTCAGCGTGGTGACTCGACTCTGGACAGCGGTTATCATGCAGCGAAGCGGCTGCTTATGCGGGAACCACGTCCAACAGCAATTTTTGCGGCCAACGACTGGATGGCAATTGGAGCGATGAGAGCCACGCACGAACTTGGTCTGCACATTCCGCGCGACCTTTCTGTTATCGGTCTGGATGATATTGTCGTTGCGGCTCATTATCAGCCACCGCTGACCACCATTGCTATCCCGAAACAGCACCTTGCCAGAGCAGCAACAGAACTTCTTTTGCTACAGATCGAGGGAAACCGCGAGCTTCCTCCCTCGCTAATGGTTCCTCCGTCTCTTCTCGTGCGCCAATCAACGACTGCTCTGCGCCTTGTTGAGGCTCCTGGCGCTGAGTTGGCTTAGTCGTTTGGTCACAGAAGATTGGAAAAAGCACATTTTCCAAAAGATTCTCCCATAACCTCTTGCAATTTACCGATAAACTATGTATACTCCCTATACGTTTACCGATAAACTGATTGAATTTCTTCTGAGTTTACCGATAAACACTGACAGGGAAAGGGCGCTAGACATCATACCCATTGTTTGCTATTTCGGCCTGGGATGAGCAGCTTTTTGGGCTGTTTATCTGGCATGATGGAGTTTTTCTTTTCTCTGTATGCCTTTCAGTCCTTTATACTGGTCGGTGTAGACCAAAGAAGCGCTGGTGTTGTTCGAGAAAATCGCTTATCTAAAGGATATGGTGCATCGTAGCGTAACGAACATTGGCGTGATTTTATTTCGACAAAGGAGTATGTTCAGCATGCAGTATCCTTCTTCGTCCTGGAAGCGGCAAAAGCTCTCCCACACTCCGGCTTTTGTTATGCTCGCCACCTTATTTTTGCTGATCCTTTCAGCTTGCGGTAGCAGCGCAGGAACGACGAGCACCAGTACAGGCAACACGAATAGCGGTAGTATCGTCAACCTGACCTTCTGGTCGTGGGTTCCAAATCTGCAAACGTCAATTGATCTCTTCAACAAAACGCATTCCAATATCCACGTTACCTGGGACTCCGTGCCGTCGGGGGCGAGCGGGACCTACGCGAAGATGTTCACAGCTATCAAAGCTGGCAATGCGCCTGACCTTGGACAGGTTGAGTATCAGTTCCTGCCTACCTTTGAGGCTACTGGAGGTTTGCTGGATCTCTCGCAATATGGTGCCTCTGCGGTCCAGTCCGATTTCGTGCCCTGGACCTGGAGCCAGGTGACGCAGGGTAGTCCGGTCTATGCCATTCCCCAGGATACCGGACCAATGGCAATGTACTATCGCGCCGACCTTTTCGCCAAATACCATCTGCCGGTGCCTACCACCTGGGCAGAGTACGCTGCTGACGCGCTGGCGCTGCACAAAGCCGATCCCAGTGCCTATATCACCGACTTCCCGCCTAAGGAGTCTGGTCAGTTTATTGGCTACATCTGGCAGGCCGGTGGGCGCTGGTTTAACATTAACGGGCAGAGCTGGAAAGTTGGTATCAACGACGCTGCCTCCAAGAAAGTGGCGAATCTCTGGCAGGGGCTGCTCGATCAACACCTGGTAAACACCGACCCTGACTGGACTCAGGGCTGGTACAACGATTTACAGAACGGCCCCGATGCCACCTGGATCTCCGCCGCCTGGGGCGCCAATACCATCATCTCGAACGCGCCTAAGACCGCCGGCAAGTGGAAAGTCGCGCCCATGCCGCAGTGGACGGCGGGACAGAGTGTCGCGGGCAACTGGGGGGGATCAAGCACGGTTGTCTTTAAAAACTCCAAGCATCCCCAAGAGGCTGCCGAGTTCGCCGAGTGGCTCAACAGCAACCAGCAGAGCGTACAGGATATGGTCACGGGCGCTCAACTCTATCCCGCGCTCCAGTCGGCGCTTAATGCCTCGACCAGCAGCAGCACGGCGGCTTTCTACGGTGGCCAGGATATTAACCAGATCTTTAAGGCTGCTTCTGAGAACGTCGATGTCCATTTCCAGTGGGGACCCGTGATGAACGATGTCTTTACCTCTCTGGGCGACTCGTTCAGCAATGCCACCAGCGGAAAAACCACCTTAAGCGCAGCTCTTGATAGTGTGCAGGCCAGCACCGTTCAAGGCATGCAAAAGCAGGGCTTTAGTGTGAGCCAATAGAACTCAGCCACAGCCAATAGCCCGGCTACAGCGGAGGCGCTGCTCAAGACGGTTCAAAGAAGAGGAAACAATGAAGGCAGGATACAAAGAAGCCCTTGCGGTGGGGACCCGGTGGGGAAATCCCCCGGCATGTAGCCCCGGAGCAGCGCCTCCGGGGAATGGCATGAGCGTGGAGGCTTCCCTGGAGGCGCTGCTCCGGGGCTACATGCCGGGGGAAAACCGCCCTGGGTCCTCCCCGGAGAACTCGCCTTGCCCTTATTTGAACCGTCTTGAGGCGCTGCTCCGCTGCTGCATTTCCGGCAGGGTCAGAGGCGCCGCTCTGACCCTGCCGGCCCGTTGGGTCGGGAAACGCGCCTGCCGCCGCCGTCATGACCAGGCCCGCCCGGTTGTGTCAGAGCGGCGCCGCTCTGACACAACCGGGTGTGTAGCAGCGGAGCAGCGCCTCCGCTGTGGCTTCGGTGGCTTGTAATCAACATTTGGCGGCACTGTAGCTGAGTATGCTGTAGCCTGGCACCATTCCATGCGCAAGAGAGGATTTTCACTATGGCGGCTAGCTCTACCATTTCTAAGATTCAGGTTGAGAGCAGGACCTCTACGATACGCCCACGCCGCAAAATCAGCAAACGTATGGGCGTGATCCCTTTCCTTTTTCTGTTCCCATTCGGGATCTTTTTTCTTCTGTTCTTTGTCGTCCCGATCTTTTACGCGCTCTACCAGAGTTTTTTCACCACGCACCGCAGTGGTCTGGGCCTGAGCGCACCCACTACAACTTTTGCAGGTTTGAGCAACTATCACGATGTCTTTCTCGATGCTAATTTCTTTAGCGGCATTGGGCGCGTTCTCCTGTTTGGGGTCGTGCAGGTGCCTGTGATGTTGGGACTGGCCTTGCTCCTGGCGCTCCTGCTTGACGTGAAGGCAGCTCGCTTTAAAAGCTTTTTCCGGGTTTCATTTTTCGTTCCTTACGCGATTCCCGGCGTGATCGCGGCTCTTCTCTGGGGCTATCTCTATACGCCTCAGTTGAGTCCTTTTGTGCAGCTTGCGCGGTCGCTCAATCTCCCCGCGCCCGATTTCCTGGGGGCCGGCACCATTCTCTGGTCAATGGCCAATATTACCACCTGGACCTGGACAGGTTATAATATGCTGATCATTACGGCTGCCTTGCAGGCTATCCCCACCGAACTCTACGAAGCTGCGCGTCTCGACGGCTGTAGCGGTTGGCGGATTGCTCGCTCTATCAAGATTCCTATGGTTGCTCCTGCCCTGGTCCTGACCTGCGTTTTCTCAATTATTGGCACCTTGCAACTCTTCACGGAGCCGGTGGTCCTGAGTTCGATCTCCAACAGCGTGACCAGCAGCTATACCCCCAACTATTACGCCTATTTCACCGCATTTAGCAACAATAACTATACATACACAGCTGCATTATGTGTGGTCCTGGCGCTTGTCTCATTTGCTTTCTCATTCGGCTTCCTCAAGCTGACCCAGCGGTTCTCAGGAGTATAAGAAACATGGCTACAACTACTCAGCAGGCGAATACGGCTTCCCAGGTTGTCAGGCGAAATCCTGGCCAGTTTCCACTGGCCAATGTCCTTGTGATGGGGACTCTCTTTGTGGTTTCGCTTTACTTTTTGTTGCCCTGCTACTGGCTGCTGATCTCGGCGACCAAGACCTCGACGGATCTTTTTAGCACTTTTAGTCTGTGGTTAGCGCCCAATTTTAACCTTTTCAACAATCTGCAAAATGTTTTCACCTACGATAGCGGGTTGTATGGGGTGTGGCTCTGGAATTCGTTTTTCTATGCCAGTACCAGCGCTCTGCTCGGCACACTGTTTTCTTCTTTAGCGGGTTACGCGCTGGCCAAATACATTTTTCCTGGCCGCAACCTCGTCTTTTCTATCATACTGGGGGCTGTACTGGTGCCGGCTCCCGCTCTGGTGTTACCACTCTATCTGCTCATGAGTGGCGTTCACCTGACCGATACTGTGTGGGCGATCATTTTACCCAGTATTGTCAATCCTTTTGGCGTCTACCTGGCCCGCATTTATGCCAGTTCCTCTGTGCCCGATGTCCTGCTTGACGCCGCGCGCGTGGATGGCGCGGGTGAATTTCGCATTTTTTTCACGATGGTGACACGCATTCTTGCACCAGCCCTGGTGACGATTTTCCTGTTCCAGTTTGTCGCCGTCTGGACAAACTTTTTCCTGCAATATGTGATGGTCAGCAGCCCGTCGCTTTATCCCGTAACGGTTGGTTTGCAAACGTGGAACACATCCTACACCAGTGGCGGGCAGCAACAGTTTGTTTATAGCCTCATCGTTACCGGGGCACTGGTTTCGATCATTCCGCTGACCATAGGTTTCCTGTTGCTCCAGCGCTACTGGCGCAACGGTCTGACTCTTGGCAGTCTGGCGAATTAACCCTGAATGTTCCGATTACGACAACTGCCGGAAATCGCTGACTCTCCCCAAGGGCTCTCCAGCTGTTTCATTGTCTTGTGTGGGTTATATTTGCCCTACCAATTCATAGGAGAGATGAAGCCAGGGCAAATGCTGCTCCTGAGCCTGCGAGGCGCTCAAATGCACCGTATGTAAGCCCGCTGTAACAAAATCCGCTGCCTGCAATTTTTCAGCGGGAAAAGTCGTAGCTACCGCCAGAACTCGAATGTCGCCATTGTGGGCTGCCTGAATGCCGGCGGGCGCGTCCTCGATCACCAGGCACTCGCGTGGCAGTGCGCCGAGCAGTTCTGCCGCTTTGAGATAGCCCTCTGGATGCGGCTTGCCCTGGCTCACCTCTTCCGCCGTCACAAATACACGTGGAAAGGGCAGACCGATAGCCTCTAAGCGCGCGCCTGCCATCGGCAGTGTCGCGGAGGTCACAATGGCCCAGCATTCCGGCGGCAGAGCCGTCACCAGCTCCAGCGCGCCCGGCATTGCCACAATGCCCTCCAGGTCTCTGGCCTGTCCTTGCTCGAACAACAGTGCCTCCCGCTCAAGGTCCAGATCGAGCGCAGAGGCCACCGCCTTCATGGTATCGATCGCGCGCTGGCCATGCGAGATAGCCATAATCTGTGCGAAATCCAGCCCATGCCGCGCAGTCCAGGCATACCAGTGCCGTTCCACACAGGCCGTTGAATCTACGAGAACGCCATCCATATCGAATAAAATCGCGTGATACTTGAGATTTTGCATTGCTACTCCCGCCGAAAGTCTGCTTTCATGGTAGCACATCAGCACCGGAGAGGCAAAATCCCTGTATGTAGTAGCTGTCCGCCCGCTCTGCTGGTGTATTTGCGTCATCACACCGCGTCGATAGAGGATGCGGAAGATGTGCTATTGGATATTTTCACCACTGCTCTGGGGCAAGAGCGTTTGCTGGCGCAGCCGGAACTGGCGCAGCGCATGTGGCTCTGGAGAGTGGCGAAAAACAAACTTGTGGACGCGTATCGGCAGCAGGGACGACGTTCTACGACCTCTTTGGAAGATGAGATGGCAGCTCTGCTAATTGATGATGAGTCGGCGCCTGAACAGATGCTATTGCGCCAGGAAGAATATACTCGCCAGCAGGTCTGGCAAAGCCCAACTTTTTTCAGCGACGAGCTTAACCACTTCACCGTGGAACAGAACATCATCTACTTTGGTATGCTTCTCAGACAGTGCCATGACCCCCTCTTTCGCGGGCAAAGTCTATGCCTACGATGTCCAGAGCAACAAACAGCTCTGGAGCCAGTCGGTCGATGGTGGCGCTCAGGAACCTCTCGTCATCAGTAATGGCGTAGTCTACACAGTGGCTGACAATGGTTCCCACGCGCGCGCTCATCTTGTGGCCCTCGATGCCGCGACAGGCGCGGTGAAATGGCAGCATACCTTGAACGGTAGCTTCCTCGGTGATTTCTGTATCAGTAATGGCGTGATCTACATCAATAGTACCAATTATGCTCCAAATGACGTAGTGTCAGCGCAGATAGACGCGCTCGACACGAGCAACGGGACGACGCTCTGGGAATATTCTCAGCCCGGTACAGGCAATATTGTTCCAACTGAGTAAGCACGTTAGAGGCAAGTTCTGCAGAATAAAAAAAGAGCGACAGGGTATTCCTCTGCCGCTCTTTTTTAGGGCAAACTGAATCCCTGAAATCTTGCGACCGTTTGGCGTCAGGTTAAGCTGCTATTGCAGTATCCTCAACGGATGATCCCTGACGGAAGGGAAGAGAAGCCGGAAACCCAGATCACCCCGCACGTCTCTCATTGTAGCAGGTGGGTCAAGATTTCTGACTACCGCTGTAGGGAGGTAAAGCGGTGGCAAGCAGCATCGCTTTATTCGCGAAGATCTCCCCTGGCTATGCGTTAGGCAGAGCTTCACAAGCAGCGCTGCTGTTTTATCTCAGCTCCAACATGCTCCAGGCGCAGTGTCATTCCCCCGCGATATTGTGCGCCGGTCAACCGGTATAACGCCGCGCGCACTACTTCCGCGTGCAGGCGCGAAACTGGATTATCATGGGCAATATTCCAGACTACCAGCGAGCATACGCCTGCCGTTAGCGCCACATCCAGCAGAGAAAGCTTATGTCTCGCCAGAAAAGCCTGAAACGCCAGCCCTCTCAATGTCGGCAGCGGTTGCGTGTCTTGTTCTGTGATCAATGATGGTGCTGGTGATGGTTGTGAGGAAAAATGCTTGAATTTCATTCAGCTATGATAAAGCGTCTTATAATGTTGCTATAACTTGTGACCTTGCTTTAAGCGGAGAATGGTTTTATACTTCAACTGGATAGATGAAAGAATGCGCGTTTGGAGGTTGCCACATGGTTAAGGAAGATCCCGAAAAGAGAAACACGCTTGAAGCGTTGGCACAAGCAGGATTACCGTCATTTGAGTTAGGAGCAGACGGATATCCCATCCCTGGAAAGGTTGTCAAATATTACCGAGAACAAATGACATACATCGGCGCAGACGGAAAAGGCAGGCATTGGACACAGGCAGACTTAGGACAACGGCTCGGCTTGAAAGACATTATGGTTAACCTCATGGAAAACAAAAATCAGGGACTCGACTCCATTGAACGACGCAGGACACTGGCAACTATTCTCAACATCCCGCCTGTTTTGTTGGGGTTAGGTGCGTTAGACCTGATCGTTGAAATCGCAACAGGCCAGGATGTGACGACACAAGAAAAAGCAGGAGCAAAAAGATCTAAAGTAGGCAAAGATAATATAAAACTCTATCAAGATACATTCAGAGTATATAACACATTATTTGCCGAAGGATTAACCTATACCAGTGCCCCTGATATAGATAAGTGGGCGAAGCGTATAGAAAGAGATCTGAACAATATTAACGCAGATGATAAAAATATGTTATTGCGTGTATTATGGGACTATGAAATTTTAAGCTCAAAAATATGTGGCTCAGATCTGGGTGACTGGCCTAAAACATTTGAACATATAGATAATGCACTAGAAATCGCCACTATTTTGGACGACCGCGATTTACAGGCCGCAAGCCTTCATCTATCAGGTGTTTCTCATGCGCGGCAGGGAAGGCCAGCATTAGCGAAAGTAGATATTGATGGGGCACTGATGTACGCGAAAGGCGCTTTGCCTCAGACAAAGGGGGCTATCTACTCAGATGCAGCATATTATCATGCACAGGATACCAGCCTCTCAGGAAGAACGCTAGCACAATATTTCCTGGACGAGGCGCAAAAGTATGCCGGTGCGCAAAGCGAAATAAAGACCATTAAATTTGGAACAGGTCTCGCTTTACTTGGAAGGGCTATGACACTCATCAAACTAGAAAGGCCGGCTAAAGCCCTCGAATTTATAGATGAGGCTGAAAAGCACCTCTCAAAGAAACGGTTATTGGTATTTTTGGATATATTGCGAGCAAGATGCTATATCGACAAGAAAAAGCCAGAATATGAGGAAGCGATTCTACTGTTAGAAGGGGCTATTGTAGATAGTGAGACACTAAGAGTAGAACGGCACGTAAGGCATATTGGAGAGCTTTATGGGAAACTCAGTAAAAGCTCTTACGGTAACGCGCCCGAAGTTGTCGATCTAGGCATAGCGTTACGGGATTTGCGCTTAAAAAAGCAGGAAAAATAGCTCTATAGGCAGCTTTGGTAGTACTCCCTTAACTGGTGGACAAGTAAAGACATCCATGATATACCACATCTGCCAAAGAGGGCCGATTTATCGGGACCCATTCGGCGCCTGAAATGTTGCTATTGCCGGAAATAGATGGCCCTGGCGGTCTGCGCAGAAAACCAGAGGTCCCCGATAAATCGGGACAGGACCCGATAAATGACTCCATTGGGAATTGGAAGAAGTGGCAGAATCGAGCAAATGATGAGCCTGATTTACCGTTGTTCTTTGGTATTGCCGATTTTGTCGGGCCATTTGACCCGACAAATGAGTCGGCCATGACGGATTTGCCATTTCCCAATGGAGTCATAAATCGGCCCTCTATGGCGTAACAAATAAATTGGTGCATTTATAGCAGAAGCGGCGTATTTAAAGAATGAAGGAGTAAAGTGTATGACGGCTAATAGCCGGCTTTCCGTTAAAATAAAGCGTATTCATGCCAATGCGCATCTGCCCAGATACGAGCATCCAGGCGATTCTGGGGCAGATCTTTATTCGGTGGTGGATGAGATCTTGCAGCCTCTTGAAAGAAAGGCGATTCCTACCGGACTGACCGCTGAAGTATCTCCTGGCTACGAGCTCCAGGTCAGGCCGAAGAGTGGGCTGGCCCTCAATAGTGGCCTGGCGGTCCTGAATACGCCGGGGACCATCGACGCGGGCTACCGAGGAGAAATTAAAGTCATTCTGATAAATTTGGGCGCAGAACCCTATGCCATCAAAGCGGGGCAGAAAATTGCGCAACTGGTAGTCGCGCCCGTTATTTACGCCGATTTTATCGAAGCTGATGAATTAACTGAATCCAGGCGCGGTGCAGGTGGGTTTGGTTCTACCGGCTTAATATGAACTTTCATATGATAGCTCTTGAGGTCAACAAAAAGCAGAATGGTGAAGAGCAGTCACTCTTCACCATTCTGCTTTTTGTTGACCTCAAGAGCTATCATGGCTATTCTTTAAGGAATAGTGCTCTTGTGCTGTTAAATCTTGCTGTGCCTCTGGAGGTCCGCGCGAAAGCCCTGCACGACTGGCAGGTTGCCATATCCCGCTTTATCGATTTCGTTGAGCAGTTCGCTGGCCTGCTTGACGCGGTGGGGAGACATCCAGTCTGTGACGCTCTGAAAGCACTCGCGACCAGCGGTAACACAGCCGTCGATGTCACGCAGGGCCAGATAGGCGCGCGCCTGGTAGAGATGCAACTTCCAGTCGAGCCAGAGATTGGTCTCATTCTGAATCTGCTTGCGCACCTCCTCGTGCAGGGCCAGCGTTTTCTCTGGCGCGCCCACATAGAGATAGCCCCGGCTTTTCAGAATAAGAATCCCGCTCAACTTCTGGAAGATGAAATCCGTGCCATCTCCATACGTTTCTTTCAATGGTTCGGCCAGAGAAATGGCGGTGTTAATAGTTCGCTCAAAGCGCAGCGCATCTCCATGCGTAGCGTACATATGGGCCAGGTAGGAGTTAGTAAAGGCTGCCACGTGTTTGCTGGTTTTAAAAGAGATGTCTCTTGCTTCTTCCAGTACGCTGATTGCCTCCTGTATCCTCCCGGCACGCTTTAATTCTACCCCTATTTTCTGGAGCGCGTGTGCGATTAAGATAAAATCATTTGCCTCTTTTGCCATGTCATACATTCTATAGAAGGTATATAATGCTTCTTGATACTTTTTATTCTCGAAGTACATCAGTCCCTGGACGCTTAGCTCCTGAGCGTACAGACTCAAGAAACGCGGCTCCAGTTGTGCCGGGGGCGGAAGATTTTTGCGAAAGTAGGCGAAGAGATTGTTCAAACTCTTCGCGCTTTTCTCCACCCTGGGCAGTGGTGCGAAGCGGCGCATATCAAGCGTCTGCTGGATCAGAGTGTCCGAGACATCCAAGGTTTCCTGGTACATGTTCAGACCGTGGCCGGGCAGAGCGAACGGGTGAAATGGATCATATTCAGAGAGTCCAAACTTCCAGAGCGGGACCTCAAGAATATCACCCAGTTTGCGGAGCGACTCTGGATCATGGATATGTTTATCGCCGTACTCTACATCCTGTACGTAGCGCACATTAACGCCCGCGCTCCCGTCCGTTCTAGGCCATGCAGCTGCCAGCTGGGCCTGCGTCCATCCTTTGAGTTTGCGATATTCTTTGATGGTTTGCCCATAATGGAATGAGTTTTTAGGCATCATTACCTCTCTCTACGCCCCTCAAGGGGCGTGCTTCTATCCGGCTTACGCCCCAGGATACGCCCCTCGTTGGGCGTTCCCATTCTTTGACGAGCATTCTATAGTTGCTTTAACAAGCCAGAGCCCCTGGCATTGTTGATTGTAACACAAGAGCAGAGAAAAGTCTAAGAATATTTATTCGTCAGGGGGATACGTTATTTGAGCTATCTTGATGGCAACAACGGGTTAGCTGTACATTCCCTGGACGGTGAGTTCTATGCTCGATTCAGAGCGTATATAGAAAAGCACTGCGGGGTATGGATTGATCAGCGTGAAGATGGCCAGCTCCAGACCGTCTATTTGCAATTTCCGCCCGGCACTGTCTGCATTGAGATTTCTTCAAATGAAAGTAGTGAGCGCCATCGCATAACTTTTCCAGATGGCGCTGTTTTGTTTTTGCTTGTCCAACGTAACACCGGGCTTAACTCGATCAGTATTCCGTATATTTACCTTTGAAACCAATGATCAGGAGGAATGCCTCTCTATGAGAGACGAAAATGCCAAACCCTTGCTTTCCCTGCCAATTAGAGAGATTGAGATGGACAGGATGGATCAGCGGTATGTCGCGCGCGTTCAATGGTATCTTGAGCAGGAGTTGCGTTGCAGCGTGACTTATTTGAGCGAGCGAGGCAAATACCTGGTCCGTTTTCCCGAAGGAACGGTTGAAGAGACGTACAGAGGACAATCGACGCAGTGGACGCACCGGACCACGATTCGCTTTCCAGGCGGAGAGACGCTGCAAAAATATGTCTCTGCTCCACTGAATCCGACACAGCGTGGCCAGACGATGCTCTCTTTTCCGCACGGAGTGCTGGATGGTCCAGAGCCGCCAGGGCAGGAAAGGCGGCGGAGAGCGGTCTGAGCGGCTCTGCACAAGCGCCAGGCTGGTCAGCAGGCTGAGGAGAAGAGTGCAGTGAGTGAGATAATCTTCCCCAGAAACACGAAGCACTGTTTTTTTCAGTATCCTCAAGCGGATCGACATTTCGTTTCAGCCAGACCGCTCACGCCTTGAGGAATAGTATATGGGAAATCCGAAAAGATCAAGTGTCTTTGCATCGGGGGAGATTATCTATGAAGCACAAAATCATTCTTGACTGTGATCCAGGACACGACGATGCTGTCGCACTCCTGCTGGCCGCGCGCCATCCTGAGATTGAATTGCTGGCTGTGACCACTGTAGCTGGCAATCAAACGGTGGATAAGACCACGCGCAATGCCCTCAAAGTCTGCACGCTGGCTGGTCTGCGCCACATTCCCGTGGCCAGGGGGATGGATCGGCCTCTGCTGCGCCCGGCCAGACATGCGGCAGATATCCACGGCGAATCAGGCATGGACGGTCCAGATGTGCCTGATCCCGATATCGAGCCGGTCGCCATGCATGGGGTGGATCTGCTCATCGAGACGCTGCTCAACTCTGATGGTGATATCACCCTTGTGCCTACTGGCCCGCTGACCAACGTCGCCGTCGCCGTCGCCGTCCGCCGGGAGCCAGCTATTGTGCCCAAAATCCAGGCTATTTCGCTGATGGGCGGCTCAATCGGGTTGGGCAACATCAGCCCGGCTGCTGAGTTTAATATTCACACTGATCCAGAAGCGGCAGCGATTGTCTTCGCTTGCGGGCGCCCTATCACGGTCTCCACGCTGGAAGTCACGCACCAGGCCCTGGCTACTGAGGAGATCGTGGCGCGCCTGCGTGGAGCCAACCGCCGCGTGGCTGCGTTTGTCGCTGACCTGCTGGTCTTCTTCGCCGAAACGTATCGCGCCGTCTTCGGCTTCGAGGCTCCTCCATTGCATGACCCCTGTGCTGTAGCCGCAGTCATTGACCCTAACATCCTCAAAGCGCAGATGATGCATGTGGAAATCGAAACCGCCGGCACCTGGACTGCTGGCAGCACCGTCTGCGATGTTCATAATGTGCTCAAAAAAGAGCCAAACGCGCGCGTAGGCTATGGCCTGGAAGTCGAGCGTTTCTGGAATATGCTCATCGAAACCATCCTATCATATGATTAATGTGAGAGGTCAGCATCCAATTTTTGCATGAAGTGAGCGCATTTGAGCGGTGAAACCGCTCAAATGCGCTCACTTCATGCAAAAATTGGATGCTGACCTCTCACATTAATCATATTTGGTAATCCATCTCGCCATTCCAGCCCTGCGTCAGCTCCTGGTGCCGGATGAGTGGCTCGCCGCCTTTGACGAGGAGTTCCGCCGGCTTCGCAGCCACCACCGAATTGGGGGAAACCGATTCGAGCACCAGGGCCATCGCGCCGATTTTGCTGCCGCGCCCGATGGTCACCGGGCCGAGGATGGCCGCGCCCACACCGATGGTCACATCGTCCTCAATAGTTGGATGGCGTTTCTGCAGGCGTCCGGGACCAGGCCGCCACCAGCCGGTCGCGCCCAATGTGACCTGGTGATAGAGCATCACATTATTCCCGATGAACGCCGTCTCGCCGATCACCACGCCCGCGCCGTGGTCGATAAAGAAGCGCTTGCCGATGCGCGCACCTGGATGAATCTCGATGCCGCCAGTCAGGAAGCGCGCGAACTGCGAGATCATTCTGGGAATGAGCGGAATATGCGCTTTATAGAGCGCGTGGGCGATGCGATGATAGAAAATAGCCCAGAAACTCTGGTAGATCAGCACCTCAAAAATATTCTTGCAAGCCGGATCTTTCTCCATAATCACATCGATCGCGTCCGGCCAGATTGTTCTGCGGCGCGGCGTGCGGCCAGGAGCCTGAATAAAGACGCCGGGTGGGAGTTCTGGTAAATGACTGAGCTCGTCTTCGTTTTGTGAACTCTGGTTGGTTTCATCAGGAATGCGTTGTGACATCGTATGCGACTACCTTTACTCCCTGTTGTGCAAACCGAGAATGGAAAAATCCCCTCTTTGGAGTGTAGGGCAGTTCGACAGGGCTTGTCAAGAGGAGCTTCTCCCCAGATTATCAGAAGTTGGGGAGAAAATCGACGGATTAGCTCTTGACAAGTCGCAAGAGGTCGGCTATACTAACGCCGTTCCATGCAAGAACATATGGTGACCGTAGCTCAATAGGCAGAGCTCTGGATTGTGGCTCCAGCGGTTGTGGGTTCAAGCCCCATCGGTCACCCCTTTTTATTTTCCCTACATACTATATGTGAAATTGCCCTCACGCTTCCTTGCGCCTGGCTGCGGCTGCTTTTGCGGCTGCGCTGCGCCGCTCTTTTATCTGAGCCTGGTGTTCAGCGCGCCATTGTTCAAGCTCAGTATGTGGCAGGGTCAGAATCACCCGGCGATCGAAAACGGGATAGGATTTATAATCGCCGGCCTTGCGGAAGCTGCGCAGTTCAAGGATGGGCAGCCGCTCTTCATCAGTCCAGCGTTTGCGCTCGGTGGGGGTGCAGGGCAGGAGCGTTTCTAATTCCCAGGGGGGCACAGCCAGTTCACGTTTGAAGATCTCGAAAAATTGCGCGCGTGCGGGTGGGTCT
>WNFN01067037.1_pt1 | contig 16418 bp, 14 predicted proteins | sample 5400161 | NCBI WGS metagenome assembly WNFN01 (sample SAMN13153353, study PRJNA577476) | soil metagenome | isolation source: 80 cm saprolite on Douglas fir-dominated hillslope | place: USA:California | collected 2013-09-17
AGATCGGGCCAGGTGACGATTGTGCCGTGGTGCGATGGGGCGACAATCTGCAACTCTTAAAAACGGACTGTGTTATCGAGGGGATCCATTTTCTGCCCGATACGCCGGCCCGCGCCGTGGGTTGGAAAGCGCTTTGCCGGAATATTAGTGATATTACGGCCATGGGAGGCGACCCTCTTGATGCGGTGGTTACGGTAGCGGTATCACCTGATCGAGAACTGGCCTGGCTAACCGATCTGTATGCCGGCCTGAACCAAGCCGCTACCAAGTACGGAATTAACCTGGTTGGTGGGGAAACGTCGCGATCTCCCGGGCCCGCCTTCATTTCAGTAGCGCTAACCGGTAAAGTAGAGAAAGAACGGTTAGTCACCCGGTCCGGTGGCAAAATCGGCGACCGGCTTTATGTGACGGGTAAGTTAGGCGGATCGTTGCAGGGAAAACATTTGAGTTTCGAACCGAGGCTGGCCGAGTCGCGCTGGCTAACGCACAATTTCAAAGTGCATGCGATGATCGATTTGAGCGATGGGTTAGGGAGCGATCTTCCACGTTTGGCCACCGCAAGTGGAATTGGATTCGAGATCGACCTTTCCGCATTACCAAAGAATGAAGGCTGTTCCGAGGAACAAGCGCTAACTGACGGTGAAGATTACGAGTTGTTGTTTGCCGTTAGCAACGACATCGGCCCAAAGTTAGAACGCGAGTGGAACGAGGCTTTCCCCGATTTGGCGCTTACCTGCATCGGACGTTTCACGCAGGAAAAAGGGGAGGCGATTAGGCGGCGAGGCTACGATCATTTTCGGTAGCCGTGGAGCGTGCCTCGCCTGCGAGGCCGTGGTAAGCGACGACCGGACTTGCCCCGAAGGGCAATTGCATAGCCCAAAGGCACAAAGGTAAGACAGAACAACCGCAGATGAACACGGATTTACGCAGATAGGGTTAAGAAACATGAGAAGCGAAAGGCGAGGCGTGCTTTTGTCCCGGAGGGACTGGATGAAAGTAGCCAGGCAATTTATTGCCTGGAAAATCGCCAGATACGATCCGTCCCGTAGGGAACGGTGTGAGTTGGGTACCCGCGCCCGATGACCGCCCAAGATTTAAAGGAGCTACTCGCAGACTGATCATACCGTCCCCTACGGGACAAAGCGGGCTAACGATTAAGTTAGCGCTTATAGGGCTTTAGCCCTGGGTCTTGCGATTTAACAAATACGCCCTGAAGTGGCGTCCGACCCCGCGGATGCGTGGTGCAATTCGGACAGTGCGCAGTACTCGTTACTCCATTGCTCCATCACTCCGCGTGCCGGATTCGAGGACGAGGACGACGACGAGGACAGCCTGCCCGACGAAGCTTGTGGTTTGTAGGCTTCAAGCTCCGATGGCTAGCGAAGTCGGGAGAACGAAGCGCCTCACGAGGAGGCCTCGCAAGCGAGGCAGCGCTCCACGAGGCTCGTTCCACGATTCTGGATGCGCGGAACCTCGATGCAGCTAAAATTCGACCTCAATGAAACGAATTGCTGCTGATGCTCAGGCTACACGTGAGGTGGCGGCGGAATTCGTGGCCAATCTCAGGGAAGGGAGCGTGGTTGCCCTGACTGGCGATCTGGGGTCGGGCAAAACAGAATTTGTAAAAGGATTGGCAGCCGGTCTTGGTTCATCCGCACAGGTTACGAGTCCCACTTTTACGTTGATTCATGAGTATCTGGGCGGCCGGATACCGCTCTATCACATGGATCTCTATCGGCTTACATCAGAAGATGAGTTAGATGAAATTGGGTTTGACGACTACCTAAGTCGACCTGGGATTTGCGCCATTGAATGGCCAAACCGTTTTCCGCAACGTATCCCCGAAGCCGCGGTTTGGGTAACGTTGTCGATCACAGAAACCAATGAACGGGTGATTTGCTGGTGAACCGGTTAATCATAGAAAATTCCAGTCCAACCGGCGGCATCGTTCTAGCTACCGACAGATCGATTGTGCTGGAGCAATCGTTCCAGGGGTCAGCGCAGCTCGCGAGTCTGGTAGATTCGGCAATCAAGCGGATCAACGAATTGGACGAAATTGTGGTTGGGATCGGCCCTGGTTCTTATACTGGTTTAAGGGTGGCGATTGCCACGGCTTTAGGAATCAAGCTGGCGCTAAGTTGCCGCACATTCGGTTGTCCATCAGTCCTGGGTTATCCGGAAGACAATTATCTGGTGGTGGGAGATGCCCGGCGTGGTGCGTGTTTTCTAGCTGAAATCCGTGATGGCAGGATGCGGGAGTTACCTCGTTTGGTGCCGAAAGCCGAGATTGCGGCTGAGGTGGCTAAGGCAGGCGTACAGCAGGTCTTTGCGACGACACCGCTGGTAGAACTGGCGGATGTAGAAGTGGTGTTGCCTCAAGCTCGATACCTGTTGGGCCGGGAGAAGAGCTATCAGGAGCTCCATGAACCGATTTATTTGAAGGAGCCGCATATTACACGGCCGAAATGAAACTTCACCACAAAGACACAAAGGGCACGAAGTTAAAGCCAATCGATCAACCGCGAATGGACGCGAACAAAAATAAGTTTTCGGTTCCGATAAGACCGGCGCGACACTGCAAAGCACTGCATGCTCTTGCCTACTGCATTCTTGGACCGCATTTGACACAGGCGATCCTAACCGACATGTATTCGCGTAAATTCGCGTCCATTCGTGGTTTGAAATTTGGTTTCGTCTTAGTGTCCTTTGTGTCTTTGTGGTGAATTGATTTTGTGTTCTTTCCGTCGCCGTGTATTCATGTGCCGACATGAAAATCGTTGTTGCCTACTCAGGGGGGCTTGATACTTCGGTCATTCTTAAATGGATCAAGGAGACCTATTCGGCCGAGGTGATCGCCTTCTGCGCTGATATCGGGCAGGAAGAAGAACTAGACGGGTTGGAAGAGAAGGCGCTTAAGACTGGCGCCTCCAAATGTTATATCGACGATCTACAGGAAGAGTTCGCTCGCGACTTCATCTTTCCGATGTTCCAGGCGGCGGCTTTATATGAGAACCAATATTATCTTGGGACTAGCATTGCCCGCCCCTTAATTGCGAAGCGAATGGTTGAAATTGCCCGGGCGGAAGGCGCGAACGCGATTGCCCATGGTGCCACCGGCAAAGGTAATGATCAGGTGCGCTTCGAACTCACTGCGGCAGCATTGGCGCCAGATATTCAGGTAATCGCGCCTTGGCGACTCTCTGAATTCAGAGAAGAATTTCCCGGTCGCGCAGAACTGATCCGGTACGCAGAAGAACAAGGAATCCCCGTGGCAGCGACCGCCAAAAAACCGTACTCCATGGACCGGAATCTTCTCCATATCAGTTTCGAGAGCGGCATTTTGGAAGATCCCTGGACCGATGCCAGTGCCCCGGAGCTGAAGGACATGTATAAGTTAAGTGTCGCTCCGGAGGACGCCCCGGACACGCCGGAATCTGTGGAACTGGAGTTCGAGAATGGGATCTGCCGCTCACTTGGCCATGAAAAAGTCGATGCGATCCTAAGTGGCCTGGGATTCAAAGGAACCATCACTACGACCAAGGAAAATCGAGTCCGGCTTACGCCGCTCTGGGTCATGAAAGTTTTGAATCAACTAGGCGGCCGGAATGGAATTGGCCGGGTGGATATGGTGGAGAACCGTTTCGTCGGAATGAAGAGTCGCGGTGTTTATGAAACTCCCGGCGGAACTATCTTACATTTTGCTCATCGACATCTGGAATCGCTCACCATGGATCGAGAAGTGATGCATATCCGGGATAACGCGAAGCGATCCAGGCGCTGATCACCGAGTCGCAAAAGAATGTGACTGGGGTAGTCCGGGTGAAGCTTTACAAAGGTAATACCATCGTCGCGGGCCGCAAAAGCCCGGTCAGCCTCTATAATCCTGACATTGCCACTATGGAAGCCGACCCGACGCAGGCCTATAACCAATCGGATGCGACCGGTTTTATTGCCTTAAATGCGCTCCGGCTGAAGGTGGCAGCTAAGGTGCACGGGGCTAAGGGTGAGAAGTGAAAAGTGATCTGTGATTGGCCTGCCATGAGCAAGCTGAACCTTTCGACAAGCTCAAGGCGGGCGCGCGTCGAATGGTAGGGCGAGGCTCCAGAATAACCCATGATCTTTGCGAAGAGGTTAGATTTGAGAGGGTGAGGTGTTTTGCTAGGCCGAGACACTTGCCGAGCCGTCGTGGCCCTACCCCTGACGAAGCTTGCGGTACCGGGTCGGCATAGCCCTCTCCCAATCTGCGTAATCTGCGGATCTTGAACTTCAGATCTTGTGATCCTTGCGATCCATTGGCGACGTTCGTTCTAGCTCTTTAATCCAAGACTTCACCTCCATGAGGCCCCCAGAGCTATTGGATAGTGGCACTATCGCTAAGTGCGGTCAATGGGGGAAGTGATTGGTGAGAAGTGATTGGTGATTTGTGATTCGCAGACGAGGACTCTCGATTAGTCCTTGCCAACGTCTACGCGACTGCCAGTTACTCCTCGCGTAGGGCTTGGAGAGGATCAAGTTTCAATGCCCGCTGGGCCGGAAGCCAGCAGGCCAGTAAGGAGGCAAGAACCAAGGCCAATGCTACTGCCGCGAGAGAGAGGGCATCGGTTGAGGTGACACTGTAGAGCTCACTTTGGATTAAGTGAGTTGCCCACAACGCGCACCCGAATCCGACCGCAGCGCCAATTCCTACCAGTCGAAGAGCCCGATACAAGACGAACATCAGGATGTCGCTGGTTTTAGCCCCCATAGCCATTCTGATCCCCAGTTCGCGTTTTCGCCGCGCAACCGTGTGCGACAAAATCGCGTATAAACCAACACTGGCTAACAGCAAGGCTGTACCGGAAAGAGTTGTAACGATCATCGTCGATAGCCTGCGAGTGGTGAGTTTGTCGGCCAGCACTTTTTCCATGGTAGTGACTTCGGTAACAGGCTGCTGTGGATCGACCTCTAGCACCGCCTTCCTCAGGGGCTCTATCAACGACTCAGGTGATACGTCACATCGCAGCAGAATGGCTGCACTCGAACTTGGTAGCTGTGAGATGGGGTAGTAGGTCTGGGGAAACTCCGGAGCGTCGCCCATACTGTCATGGCGAGCGGTCGAAACGACCCCGACAATCGTCCAATGCCGGCGTTCACCGCTGCTCGGCGGATCACTGATCTCGCGCCCTACCGGATCTTGGCCAGGAAAATATCGTTGCGCGAAATGGTCATCAATGATCACGACTCGCTGACTACCCCGGATATCGCGCCCGTCGCAGTCGAAACGACCTGTTGCTGACTTATTGGTTCTTTCCCGGGCTCCGGATCAGGTTGCCCGACAATCGTGAACGGGTTCCTAGGCCCGCCGCCATAGAATGGCGGGTTCCAATTCAAAGCGGCTGCATCAACCCCAGGCAATCGGTGGATTCTCTGCAGAAGCTGATCCCAGTACGATAGTATCTTGGCGCCACCAGGGATCTGGTGTCATCGAGATCGATCTGAGCCACTAACAGTTTGCTGGGATTGAATCCCAGGTCATTATCTTGCAGGCTCTGAAACGTTCGTATCAATAGGTCGGCGGAAACGAGCAGCGTTACGGCGATGACGATTTGTCCGATTACCAGCACGGCTTGAATCCGTTGCCCCGATGTCGAGTGAAAACAGCGACCCTTCAAGTCCGAGGGAAGTGTGTCTCTTGCTGTTTTCCACGCCGGCAATGTTCCAAACAACAGCGCTGTTACAACCGTACAAAGGATCACGAACCAAAATGAATTCAAATCGAAACTAACCTGTCGAAATCGCGGTACGTTGCTAGGGCCCAATGCTCGAATCAGACCGTTCATACACACTGAGGACAGCGCGCCCGCGGCGGCCCCCAAGGTAGCGAGAAGCAAGCTTTCGGCGAGTATTTGGCGGAAGACCCGGGTACGACTCGCTCCGATGGCAAGACGAACGGAGATTCCGATAACCGGCTAGCCGATCGCGCAAACAATAAATTCGCAACATTGGCGCACGCTATCAGGAGCACGCATCCCACGGCTCCGCCCAGGAGCCAGAATGTCGGTTTGTATTGGGAGACTGACAGGTCCAACATGGGCTCCAGCCAGGCATTCATCCCGGCTTCCTTTCCCGGATTAATAAGCTTCCAGTCCCGCAGGAGGCTTGAAATTTCTGTCAGGGCCTGGTCGCTCGAAGCCGATGGTTTTAGACGACCAAGGCAGGTGTACATGTGATTTCCTGACGCCATGGTCAAGTCCTTCGTCGGATCTGCGTAAACGGAAAGGTAGTAGTCGGCTGTCCACGGCGCCGTTTCATTTACTTGGTCGGGGGCGATTCCAATTACCTCGAACAGGCGGCCACCCAATGAAATGGAACGTCCCAAGACTTTTGGATCCGCGTGAAAAACACGTCTCCAAATTCGCTCGCTCAGAACAACGACTCTGGACTCCGGCGAATCCTCGGGGTTGCTCAGGTAACGTCCAAGGACGGGGGCAATTCCTAACACCGAAAAAAAGTTAGCTGAGACGTAGCTGCCGGTTAATTGCTGAGTCTCGCCTTCGCCGTTCAAGACCAAGGAGGAACGAACGAAGAGCGAGAGGTCGCTAAAAGATTGCTGATGATCTCTCCAGTTTGTGTAGATCTCAAATGGGATTTGAATCCGGTTAAACCCAAGCCCATTTTCCCATACATAAAAAAGCTCCTCACAGTGTTGATAAGGCAACGGGCGCAGCAGCACACTATTAACAAGACTAAAAACCGCTGTGGTCGCGCCAATTCCGATAGCGAGCACTAAGACCGCTGGGACGGTAAGCGAGGGCGACTTCCACAGCAGGCGCACCGCGTGTTTAAGATCTGAAAGCATAGGGCTGGACGTGTGAGCCGGGGTTCTGCTTCGGTTTTGTCGCAACGATCACTGCAATATCCGGGCCAATCGAGATTGGCTGTCTGGCCGACGCATGTCTCTAGGTGATCGGCGAGGTTCTCTCGGGCAAGTTAGGACGGAACGGATCAATTTGAGATTAACCCGTCTCAGATTGAGACTTCAAAGAGAAGCTCGCAGAGCTATTCCCGGCTCGGATCGCTAAGCTCCGCCTTATGTCCGTCTGATTTTAGATTATTGCGGGCGACTACATTCCTGACGCGAGGGAAGACAATCGGTTCACGCTGTTGCAGGTAGTTTAAAAGCTTCTCCCGTACTTCGCAGCGGAGATCAAACAGTTTGCCGGCGCTGTCCGCGCTAACTAAAACCCGGACCTCAATCGAATCGGTTTTCCAATCTGTGACTTGGACTCCGAAGGCTCTCTTATCCCAAAGAGCTGACTCCGAAACGACGTCTTTCGCTTTAGTGCGAACCTCTTCGATCGGGACCATGTAATCGACATAAAGAAAAACCGTACCGAGCAGCTCTGAGCTTGACCGGGTCCAATTCTGAAAAGATTTGTCGATGAAATAGGTGATCGGCAGAATGAGCCGGCGTTGATCCCAGGCCCGAACGACGACATACGTCAGTGAGATCTCTTCGATCTGACCATATTCGCCGTCAACGACCACCACATCGTCGATTTTCATCGGATTAGTGAGTGCGATCTGTAGTCCCGCGATGATGGTGGAGAGCGATTTTTGGGCGGCTAATCCGACGATAACCCCGGCTACTCCAGCTGAGGCTAACAGTCCGGTACCGATCTGGCGAACCGGGTCGAAGTTCAGCAGGATGGCAGCCGCACAAATGATCACTAAGATGAAAATGATCAGCTGTCTTAAGACTCGCAGTCGGGTTTGGAGGCTACGATAACGGTAGGTGTCGTAGTTCCGCATTTCGGTGCGAACCAGAGCAATATCTTCCAGCGCTCGCACCATTTGGATCACCATCACGGTGTTAACCAGGATGGAGACGATCCCGACCACCTTGGAAGTAATGGCGGAGGCTCCGTCCGGCAGATCCAAAAGATTAATAAAATATTGAAAGGCGGTGAGGAGGAAATCGTAATAGATCAATTGCCCCAGCAAAGGAAAGGTGGGCTGATACCACCGGCGGGGTTGGCGCTTGGCTAATTGGTTTAACCAGCCGTCTAACAAGCGGACGATCCAAAAAACGAAAACAACCAGGGATAGGAAATAGCCGATCTCGGCCAGCCTGCTGGTTAACTGAAACGGAGCCTGGCTATTTAGAGCAAGTGCGATGTGGGGGAGTAGTGGAGAAACGAAAAGCAAACCCGCTGTAACCCAGCTAAAGAGGTTGATTGCTTTGCGCAGGGCACGTAGGAGGCCATCGATCCAGTAGCGTTCGGGAGTGTCCAGCTGGGGTCGCTGGCTGTGTTTTCGCAGGAAAAAGCGCACAACCTGGAACAAAAGGCGAATTATCAGCGCTGAAAGGAGGCCAAGCACCAGCTTTGCCGGTGTGATTTGGAGAAAAAGATCGTGCTGGCTCCAAGGTCCCAAAACCAGGCTGAGGCCGGCGCTGAGGCTGTCGATCGCAATCGCAAAAGATCGGCAGATCCATTCGACCGGGGTTACTTCTACGCCCGCGCGCGCCGGATCCGTGATCGCCTCTAACTTGGAATAGGGTGAAGGACTTGCGGTAGGTCCGGCAGGATCGACAACGCCGAGAACGAGCGGGAACGCCGCGAGCGAGCGTGAACAGACCGAGATGAGTCCGGCAGTTGCCCGGCCCGTCAACGCACAGGAGCCGTCCAGTGCCCGGCGCGCCTTAGATGCCATCCTGGCTAGAGCAAACAAAGCGTCCTTCCCCATCCCAAAGCCTTAATACTGGATCTGAGGATCTCAAGCGGGAAAGGCCGGTTCGCCCATTATTGATTTAAGCGGCAGTCCTAGAAGGCACTGGGAGACAACCGGCCGCACAAAATCAGCAAAAAATCAACGCAAGATCTTCAGAGCGTTGTACTCTCGGAGTTGTTATGAAAAAAATAATCTCTGCAGTGGTTGTGGCTGGGGCCTTAGTCCAGATATCAAATGCAATGGGACCAACGGGCGATAATACTCACCGGCGTTTTTATAAGGATCAAGAATGGATCTGGCAGAAGACGCCAACCGAAGAAAGCCTGCATAATGGTAAGTCAGTGACGAATAAACGTGATCCGATCCACATCTGGACCCCGGTCACGTCGGCGCTGCCCGTCAGGCCCCCGTTAGCATCGGCGCTGCCCGTCAGGCCCCCGTTAGCATCAGCGCTGCCTGTCAGGCCCCCGTTAGCATCAGCGCTGCCCGTCAGGCCCCCGTTTAGCATCAGCGCTCCCGGTTCGATCGATTAGACCGCCTCTCGCCTAAGAAAACACGCGAAGAAGGGAATAGCTAGAGCCGGTCCTGACTTTATCCACGTGAAAAAGTTGGGATCACGGCTCAGCGAAGCTGGAGTGTGCCATCACGATCTTCCATCCTTCGTTAAGCTTCTGAAGGTTCATCGTTGTGTTTCCAATGACGCGGACTTTAGAATTTGGATAGGTGACGATCCACCAGTTGTTCGCGACCGCCACATCCGACTTTAAAAACCTAATCTGAACCCGTGATGGCTCCACGTGTCCCATGGCGTTTGGATCGGGATAGCCAGTTTTATACGCGTGGTAAAGCACTTCCCAGCCTTGAAACTGCTCCTCCTGAATAACTACAAGGAGATGAGGAGAATTCCAATACGCCGACATCACGCCGTCAATGTCGTGCGCGTTCCAGGACGCGTCCATTCTTACAAGCAGGTCGTTAATTGTCTTGAGTTCGTCCTGCTCCAAAGATGGTGTAGCTGCTGACCGCTCTGGTGCGATTGAATCGTATTCCCACCCGCGGGATGTGGCGGGGCTGAACCTTGAGTAGGAGCTGATGATTTTCCAGGCTCCGCCGAGCTTCTGAACTGTCATCGTCGAAGACCCGACGACTTGTTTATTTTCGCTGGGATGGCGGACCATCCATTCATCCTGAACGAGCGCCAAACCTGGTTTGGTAATTCGGACCTGTGTTCGTACAGGCTGAACGTCGCCCATTTTGTTTGGGTCGGAAAAACCTGCTTTGTAGGCCGCGTTTACGGCATCCCAACCCTGAAGTTGTTCGTTTTCAAGAACGATCATGAGCTGTGGCGAGTTCCAGAGAACGGACAGGTAGCCATCTAGGTCGTGCGCGTTCCAGCACTTGAGCATTTTGGCCAACAAGTCGTTAATCGAGTTGACGTCTGCAGCTTCGGGCGCGGTCTCCGGCAAATGGCCAGGCATGACTGCGTCATATTGCCAGCCGCTGCGGTCCGGTTGTTCGGCGAACAAAGGAACGGCTAAAATTGTAAGGAACGCGGCTAAAACCGGAAACCTCATTGAAGGTCGCTTAACTAACCAATATCTGGGGCGGAATCCAGCGCTTTCTGTAAAAGCTATAAGTTCTCGTAATGACGGGATTCCGTACGAGAAGACGCTGCTGGGTCTCGAGTTTGCGGATGTGCCTCGACGTAAGGAGGATACGAAATCGTCTCGGCGCCCTGAAGCCTCCGTTGGAGTGAGGCAGGGGTTCAGCCGATGGGTCAATGCAAGTCCCTAGGACCTAGTCAACAGGCGTTCTCCGTTCGGTCGAACGTCTCACTCCCGGACCCGCACGACCTACCCTCCAGCGCCCTCGCCTCGTTCTCGTCCTCGTCCTCGTCGTCGTCCTCGAATGCGGTCCGAGCGGAGTATTGGAGTACTGGAGTGATGGAGTATTGCGCTCGGTCCGAATTGCACCCCGCGTCTGCGGAGTTGGCAGCGTTTTATCGACCCTATGGGGTTCGGTTCCGAATCACGCGAGGTTGCCAAAGGCCAAAGCAATTCGGCTGCACTATTTTTTATTTACAGCGTATAAATCTTGGCTAATGCCTGGAATTCTTGCGTTTGCTCCTCGACCCAGCTCTTAGCGCGGCCCAGGCGATCCGCTAGGAATAGTGCAACCTTGGGTGCTGCTCTAGAGGCTGCTTCCGCATTCAACAAGAGTGCGCGGGTACGGCGAGACAAGATATCTTCTACGGTGCGGGCCATCTCATTTTCTACCGCCCAATCCGCTTCTGCCATCAAATAGGGAAGAGCAGGCTCCAAGGTCTCGGCCAATGCCGGGTTTTGCCTAGCCCGTTTTTCGATCTCGGGCCGATCGGACCCGTACACGGCCATATGCTCGGGCGGGTTAAATATCGTGGGATCTTGGCTGTTGCCGTGGAGAGGCAGCTCCGCGGTTCGGGAAGGTCGGTGTTCAGTTCCGGCGACCTGTTCGGCGTGATTTATACAATCTTCGCCCATATGCCGGTATGTGGTCCATTTTCCGCCGGTGATGGTCACGAGCCCCGATGGAGAAACGATTACGGTATGATCGCGAGAGATCTTCGCGGTGCTGGTGCCGCTCCCGTGCTTCACCAATGGGCGTAGTCCAGAGTAGCAGGCGAGCACGTCTCCGGCGGATGGATCTTCCGCGAGATATTTGCTGGCTTCGGACAAAATAAATTCGATCTCGTGCGGTTGAATTCTTGGCTCCTCGACTGGTTCAGGTACACCGAAATCAGTGGTGCCCAACAGCAATCGCTCGTGCCATGGAATCGCAAATAAGACCCTGCCGTCCGAGGTTTTTGGCACCATCAACGCTGATCTACTCCGCAAAAACTTGGCAGGAAGCACCAGATGTGAACCTTGGGCGACCGTGATGATTTTCCCTAGATGCGGATCGTCAAAAAGCCGGATGGTATCGGAGAAAATGCCCGTTGCATTGATCACCACTTTCGCCCGGATCTGGTGTTCAGTCCCGGACTCGGTATCTCGGAGGATGGCGCCGTTGACCTTGTCCCCATCTTTTGTCAAAGCTACAACCTCGACGTAGTTGGCGGCGTAGCCTCCTTGGTCAAGCAAAGTCCGCAATATGGCCACCGCGAGTCGAGCATCATCAAATTGACCATCCAAATAGAGGATTCCGCCTTTGAGATTTTTCGTCTCGACGTTTGGGAGCAACTCAATGGTCCGGTCGCGGCTTAGAATGCGCGATTTGCCGAGCGAGAGTTTCCCGGCTAGCGCATCATAGAGTTTTAATCCGGCGCCGTAGAATGGAATTTCCCAATAATGATAAGCCGGGATAACAAACTGCAGTGGATGAGCGAGGTGAGATGCATTACGCAACAGCAATCCTCGCTCACGCAATGCTTCCCGGACCAAATGAATATTCCCTTGTTCGAGGTAGCGGACGCCGCCATGCACCAGCTTGGTAGCCCGGCTGGAGGTCCCTTTAGCGAAGTCATGCTTTTCAACTAAAAGGACCTTGTAGCCCCGGGAAGCAGCTTCTAGAGCTGTCCCGAGGCCAGTTGCTCCCCCGCCGACTACCAGGCAATCCCAGATCGTCGATTGGTCCGAAAGTGCCTCGATCGTTACATCCCTATTCACGTTTGAGTTAGCAGTTAACGGTTAGCAGTTTGCGGTTAGCGGTTAGCCGTTTCCGGTTGTCGGCCTGCCCGACGTAGCCTCTCGGCCTGTCCAACATAGCGTCCCGGAGTTTCTAACGACGGGGCGGAGTCGGAAGTTTCAGACGACGAGACTAAGTCTAGCGTTCCCGCTCGTTCTCGCTCGGTCACGGCGTTGTCGTTGTTACTGTAGCCAGGCTTTTGCCCTACCAAGCGCTTTGGTCCATTCCGCTTGCAACTTTTCCCGCTGGTCTGCAGACATTTTTGGTTCGAAGGTGCGATCAATACCCCACTGCGCTGCAATTTCATCCAGCGTCTTGTAGTAGCCAACCGCCAGTGCCGCCAGATAAGCCGAGCCCGATGCCGTGGTTTCCGTATTGTTCGGACGTACGACCGGGATACCGAGAATATCGGCCTGGAACTGCATCAAGTGATTGTTACTGCATGCACCACCGTCGACGCGCAATTCGGCGAGCTTAATGCCCGAATCCGCCCTCATGGCCAACAGGACGTCGGCTACTTGGTACGCGATGCCCTCGATGGCAGCGCGTGCGATGTGCGCCGAGGTCGTACCACGGGTCAAACCAATGATGGTGCCGCGGGCATACGCGTCCCAGTGCGGCGCTCCCAATCCAACAAACGCCGGAACAAAATAGACGCCACCGTTGTCTGGGACAGATAGAGCCAACTCTTCTATTTCAGGTGAAGTGCGGATGATCTTGAGGCCGTCGCGCAGCCATTGGACCACAGCGCCGGTAATGAAGACGCTTCCTTCCAGGGCGTATAATGTTTCTCCGGCTCTTCGCCAGGCGATCGTGGTCACCAATTGGTTTTTTGATGGCACCGCTTCCGTGCCAGTGTTCATCAGCATGAAAGAACCAGTTCCATACGTGTTCTTGGCCATCCCTGGTTTTGTACACATCTGGCCAAACAACGCGGATTGTTGGTCACCGGCAATCCCTGCGATCGGGATGCCCGCCAGAACTCCAGTGCTTTCTCCGTAGACTTCACTGGAGCTTTTGACCTGGGGCAAGACCGAGCGCGGTACATTCAAGACTTTAAGCAGTTCATCGTCCCAATCCCGGGTGTGGATGTTGAGGAACATCGTTCGAGACGCGTTACTTTCGTCGGTGACGTGAACCGCGCCATTGGTCAGCTTCCAGATCAACCAGGAATCAATGGTGCCGAAGGCTAACTCACCGCGCTCCGCTCTTTGGCGAGCACCAGGGACATTGTCCAATAGCCAGTTGACTTTTGTGCCGGAGAAATAGGCATCAATGACGAGTCCGGTTTTTTCCTGAACGAGCTTGTCGTATCCGTCCGCTCGCAATTTATCGCAGAATCCAGCCGTCCTGCGGTCCTGCCAAACAATGGCATTATGGATCGGTTCACCAGTTTTTCGGTCCCAGACGACCGTCGTTTCACGTTGGTTGGTGATGCCGATCGCGGCGATATCGGAACTGGAAGCGCCGGCGCGGCCGAGCGCATCGGCCGCAACCCCGATTTGAGAGGCCCAGATCTCGTTGGCGTCGTGTTCGACCCAACCGGGTTGCGGGAAGATCTGCGTGAATTCTTTTTGGGCAACACCAACGACTTTGCCGGTGTTGTCAATTACCAGTGCGCGCGAACTGGTGGTTCCCTGATCAAGGGCTAACAAATACTTCATAAGGATAATACTTTCTTTTGGGGTTAGAACTAAGCGGTCGGTGGAGGAAGAGCTCCTAAAGTAGCCTGATAAATCAATGCACCAAGAATGCCACCGATTATCGGGCCAACAACTGGGATCCACGAATACCCCCAGTCCGAACTACCTTTTCCGGGGATGGGTAGAACTGCGTGGGCGATTCGCGGACCGAGGTCACGAGCCGGATTGATGGCATAACCAGTCGGGCCGCCGAGTGACAATCCGATAGCCCAGACTAGCAGTCCGACAATGAACGGCGCCAATGCCGGACCCAGGCCCGTGTGTTCCACGAGGTTGCGGGTTGAGGTCATCGAGAGGACGCCAAAGACGAGCGCGAAAGTGCCGATGATTTCCGTCACTAGATTCCAGCCAGGCGTGCGGATGGCGGGGCCGGTGCAAAAAACCGCTAGTTTAAGACCCGGATCTTCGGTGGCGGCAAAATGTTCGTGGTAGGCTAACCAAACAATGACGCCGCCGATAAAGGCTCCGGCGAATTGCCCTAGGATGTAGAGGATCGCGTTGCCAAAGCTTACCTTTCCAAGGGTGAGCAGAGCGATGGTAACGGCGGGATTAATATGAGCGCCGGTATATCCGGCCACGGCGTAAACGCCGACGACAACGGCCATGCCCCATCCGGTGGCGATGACGATCCAGCCGGAGTTTTGACCTTTAGTTTTACCTAAGACGACGTTGGCGACGACGCCGTCTCCGAAGATTATCAGCAACATAGTGCCGAGGAGTTCGGGCAGGAAGATATCCATAGTGATGTTTTGAGGGGGGTTATCTGAGGGGAGTGGATGATATTTGAGCTCCCACAGACGCAATACGGCTAGCAGGTCTGGAGGCAGGGTGAGCGCTCCGGATCGGCGTTTAGGGGGGCGATTGGTCGAGAATCACGCACGCTGAACAGTCTGTCAACAAGAATGAACGTTCGTTCAATTGTGAACTGATTCTGTTCAAAACTGAACACTTGTTCCAACCTAACTTTCGTTCATCCGTTATGAACCCTTGTTCAGATGCTCGTAAAGTGTTATGGGAAAAAGCCGTATGTCTCCCTCCGAGCAGCAGCGGAGCCTCGCCGTCCAGGTCGCCCGCCTCTACTATTATCAAGGACTTACTACCGAGGCCGTGGCCGGTGAGCTGAAACTTTCCCGCCCCAAGGTTTCTCGCTTGCTCAGTTTCGCCAAACAAACCGGTCTGGTGGAAGTGCGTATCCATGATGCCATGGCTCAGCCGCAACGGCTCGAACAAGACATCCAACGGATTTTTGGTATTCCCTCGGTCCGAGTGGTGGCGGTGCCCTCAAATTCGTCCGAGGACGAATGGCTCCAGCGCGTCGCCACGTTCAGCGCCAATCATCTTAACGGCTTAGTTCATTCTCGGATGACGATTGGGATCGCCTGGGGCACGACTTTGGATGCGGTTTCTCAACGCCTGGTGCCTAAGCCGTGTAAGGAGGTCGATATCGTTCAGCTGAACGGCTCCGCTAACGTGTACGCTTTTAACAATTATTATATCGGCGAAATATTTAGCCGGTTTGCGCTCAATTACGGAGCTAACGCCCACCTATTCCCAGTACCCACTTTTTTCGACTATCCGGAGACGAAGAAAGCGATGCTGCGGGAGCGTTGTATTCAGCGGCTCTCCAAGATGATTCAGAAGGTCGATCTCTTGATCTATAGTATCGGCGCAGTCGGCGCCCGCATTCCCAGTCATGTCTATGTTGGGGGTTATTTGGAGAAGAAGGATTTTCAGGAGCTGCGCCGGGTCGGAGCGGTGGGCGATATCGCTACCGTTTTTTTCCGCGCCGATGGTAGTTATGACAATATCCCTCTCAACGCGCGAGCTAGCGGTCCGGATCTCTCTCTTTTCCAAAAAGCTAAGCATGCTCTTTGCGTCGTTTCCGGTCTCGGGAAAGTAGCAGGTTTGCGCGCTGCCCTGATGGGCCGATTGATGAACGAACTCATTGTGGATGAACCGACCGCAACGGAACTGTTGAAGCAGCCTTAGCGGGGCAACGAGCGGGAACGACGTGAAAGGTGAAAAGTGAAAGGTGAAAGGTGTCGCAGAGCCGACTGGGCCCTCCGGCGCTTCTTTGGCGGCTTCACTTTTCTTGGCGTTCACGCTTGCCCCACCGTCGACCCTGCTCACCACGACCTCGTCCCGCGCCCGCGTGTCGCGCCCGCGGGAAGGCGCGTTCCACGAGTACTATCTTACACGCCTCCGGCGTTCCCAGCTTGCCTGGCGCGCCCACTTGATTCGCTATTTGGGCATGGTGTCGGAAGGTGGTCAGCGCTCGGACCAGCCGGGAAGAGAGGAAACGAAGCGGGACCCGAGGGTTCAGGTTACCGCCATAGTCTG
>WNFN01185700.1_pt1 | contig 16407 bp, 16 predicted proteins | sample 5400161 | NCBI WGS metagenome assembly WNFN01 (sample SAMN13153353, study PRJNA577476) | soil metagenome | isolation source: 80 cm saprolite on Douglas fir-dominated hillslope | place: USA:California | collected 2013-09-17
GATCGCGATCGTCTGGGCGCCGCGGGCCCGGACCTCTTCGACATTGGAGAGCACCTTCTCCAGGACGGGGCTGTCGGTGGCGACGCAGACGACCGGCGTCGACTCGTCGAGCAGGGCGATCGGGCCGTGCTTCATCTCCCCCGCGGCGTAGGCGTCGGTGGGAATGTAGGAGACCTCCTTCAGCTTCAGCGCCCCCTCGAGGCAGATAGGAAGGCCGATGTGGCGGCCGAGGTAGAGGAAGAAGTTCTGCTCGCTGTGGGCGGCGGAGACGGCGCGAACGGGCTCCTCGACCGCCGCCAGCGTCTCCTCGACCTTCGACGGCAGCGACTTCAGCCCGGCCACCAGCTCGGCGACGCGTCCCGGCGGCAGCGACTCGCGCAGCTCCGCGAGCCGCAGCCCCAGCAGGTACATCGCCGCCACCTGGGCGACGAACGTCTTGGTCGCCGCGACGCCGATCTCAAGCCCGGCGCGGGTATAGAGGACGGCGTCGGCGTCGCGGGTCGCCTGGCTGCCCATGATGTTGGTTATCGCCAGCACCTTGGCCCCGGCGTCGCGGGCCAGCCGCATCGCCGCCAGCGTATCGGCGGTCTCGCCGGACTGGGTGATGCCGACCACGAGGTCCCCTGGCCCGGCCACCGGGTTGCGGTAGCGGTACTCGGAGGCGATGTCCATCTCGACCGGCACCCGCGCCCACTGCTCGATCGCGTAGCGGCCGACGAGGCCGGCGTGGTAGGAGGTGCCGCAGGCGACGATCACGATCCGCTTCAGGTCGCGCAGGTAGGCGTCGTCCAAATCGACCTCGGAGATGTCGACGCCCTCCTCGCCCGGCAGCTGGTCGGCGATCGTCTCGGCGACCGCGTCGGCCTGTTCGTGGATCTCCTTCAGCATGAAGGTCTCGAAGCCGCCCTTCTCGGCGGCGTCGGCGTCCCAGGTCACCTCTTCGGGCGCGCGGTCGACGGCGGCGCCGGCGGCGTCGGTGATCCGCACCTCGCCGGCTTCGATCTCGACGATCTCGCCGTTTTCGATCGGCACCGCGGTTCGGGTGTCGGCGAGGAAGGCCGGAATCGCCGAGGCGAGGAAGGTCTCCCCCTCGCCGACGCCGGCCACCAGCGGGCACTCCTTGCGGGCGCCGACCAGGCGCTGCGGCTCGTCGGCGTGCATGGCGACGAAGGCGTAGTGGCCGCGCAGCTCGGCGTAGGCGGCGCGGACCGCGGCGGCGAGGTCGCCCTCGTAGCGATCGGCGATCAGGTGGGCGACGACCTCGGCGTCGGTCTCCGAGGTGAAGACCTCCCCGTCGGCTTCGAGCCCCTTGCGCAGGCTGGCATGGTTCTCGACGATGCCGTTGAGGACGATGTGGACGTGGCCCGAGTCGTCGTCATGTGGGTGGGCGTTCTCCTCGGTGACGCGGCCGTGGGTGGCCCAGCGGGTGTGGGCGATGCCGGTGTGGGAGGGCGGCAGGGCGCCGGCGCCGTTGGCGGCGCGCTCGTCCACCGCGGCACGCAGGTTGGCGAGGTTGCCGACCGCGTGGACGCTGTCGACCTCGCCGTCCTCGATCACCGAGAGGCCGGCCGAGTCATAGCCTCGGTATTCGAGCTTTTCCAGCCCCGAGAGCAGAAGCTCCTCGCAGGGGCGACCGCCCACGTATCCGACTATTCCGCACATGAAGGCGAGTAAGGGTAGAGGGCGGCCCGCTCAGGCCAGCTCTTGGCGCACCACGCCGACCAGGCGATTGCAGACCGCGTCCGCCTCCTCGGCGGTCGGCGCCTCGACCATCACCCGCACCAGGGGCTCGGTGCCGGAGGGACGCAGGAGGACCCGGCCGCGGCCGTCGAGGCCCTCGCGCTCGCGCTCCACCGCCTCCCAGACCGCGGCGGCGCCAGCCACCGCCTCGCGGTCGGCGACCTCGACGTTGACCAGTGTCTGGGGAAGCTTCCGCATCGGCACGGAGTCGGCGAGGCGGGCGCCGCCCAGCTCGCGCATCGTCATCAGCGCCGCGGCGACGCCGTCGCCGGTGGCGACGAAGTCCGAGGCGATGATGTGGCCCGACTGCTCTCCCCCGAGCAGCCATCCGCGCCGCCGCATCTCGTCGAGCACGTAGCGGTCGCCGACCTGGGTGACCGCGACCTCGATCCCGGCCTCCTCCATCGCCCGGAGGAAGCCGAAGTTGCTCATCACGGTGACCACGACGCCGCCCTCGAGCTCGCCGCGGGCGGCCATGCCGCGGGCGGCCAGCGCGATCAGCTCGTCGCCGTCGTGGACGCGGCCGGAGCCGTCGACGGCCAGGGCCCGGTCGCCATCGCCGTCGAAGGCGAAACCGATCTCGGCGTCGGAGCCGGCGACTCGCTCGGCCAGCGGCCCGATGTGGGTGGAGCCGCAGCCGGCGTTGATGTTGCGCCCGTCGGGCTCGACCCCGAGCGCCTCGACCTCGGCGCCGAGGCGCTCGAAGATCGCCGGGCCGGCGCGATGGGTGGCACCGTTGGCGCAGTCGAGCACGACGCGCCGGCCGGAGAGGTCGAGAGGGAAGGCCGCCTGCAACTCCCGCAGGTAGTCGTCGAGACCACCGTTCAGCTCGCGCACGCGGCCGACCTCGGTCGCGCTGGGTGCCCCATCGAGCAGCGACTCGATCCGCGCCTCCAGCTCGTCGCCGAGCTTCGTCCCCTGGCCGGAGAAGAACTTGATGCCGTTGTCGCGGTAGGGATTGTGGGAAGCGGAGACGACCACGGCCAGGTCCAGCCCCAGCCTCTTGACGAGGATCGCGGCGGCGGGGGTCGGCAGCACGCCGCCGAGCAGCGCGTCGCCGCCGGCCGCGGCCACGCCGGCCGCCAGCGCCGCCTCCAGCATCGGCCCCGACTCGCGAGTGTCGCGGACGATCAAGACCTGCGGTCGCTTCGCCTCGAGCGAGGCGGCGCTGGCCCTGCCAAGCGCCGTCGCCAGCTCCGCGCCGAGAAACGTCCCAGCCTCTCCTCGGACCCCGTCGGTCCCGAAGAGCTTGCGCCCCGTCGCCACCATGCCTCCGGTCAGCGCTTGCTGAACTGAGGCTTCTTGCGGGCCTTCTTGAAGCCCGCCTTACGGCGCTCCTTGACGCGCGCGTCGCGGGTCAGGAAGCCGCGCCGCTTGAGATCGCCGCGCAGCTCCGGGTCGATCTCGGTCAGCGCCCGGGCGATCCCGTGGCGGACGGCGCCGGCCTGGCCGCTGATGCCACCGCCGTGGACGCGGACGCGGACGTCGACGTTGCCCTCGTAGCCGGATACCGCGAGCGGCTGGCGGGCCATCGTCTGGTGGAGGGGGCGCGGGAAGAACTCCTCGAGGCTGCGCTTGTTGACTTCGATCTTGCCGTCGCCCGGAAGCAGGGTGACGCGGGCGATCGAGCGCTTGCGTTTGCCGGTGGCGAGATAGCGGGCGCCGCTCTCCATCCTCGCCGGGGCGCGGCTCGCGGTCTCGGCATCGGGCTCGTCGGCGCCGGACAGGGCCGCCTCGCGGCGGGCTTTCTCCTCTTCCTCGGCTTCTAGGCGAGCGCGCTCTTCGGCGCTCAACTCTCGAGCTTCCGCCTCGACCGCAGCCTCCTCAGCGGCCTCGGGCTCCGCCTCCTCAGACGTCTGCTCGTCGGCGGTCGCCTCAGCCTCCGCCGTCTCGGCCGGAACCTCAGACGCCTCATCCACGGGTGGCGTGGGGGTGGGCTCCTCGCCCGCAGCTTGCGAGGACGAGGAGTCCTCCCCCGCGACAGGACCCGTGGGCGTGGCCTCCGAGCCCTCGGTCGTCTCGTCGGGCGTTTTCTCGTCGTCTGCCATCAGCTCGTCTCCATCGGTTTAGGCTGCTGCGCCGCGTGTGGGTGGTCGGGGCCGGCGTAGACCTTCAGCTTGGTCAGCTGCTGGCGGGCGAGGCGGTTGCGCGGCAGCATGCCCTTGACGGCCTTGCGGATCACTTCCTCCGGTCGGCGGTCGAGCATCTCGGCCAGCGTCCGCGACTTGATCCCACCCGGATAGCCGCTGTGGCGCCAGTAGACCTTCTGCGCCAGCTTGTCGCCCGTGACCCGGATCTTCTCCGCGTTGACGACGACGACGAAGTCGCCGGTGTCGATGTGCGGGGTGTATTCCGGCTTGCGCTTGCCGCGCAGCGTGTCGGCGATCTGGGTCGCCAGGCGCCCCAGGGTCTTTCCCTCGACGTCGACGACGTACCAGTCTCGCTGGCGGTTGGCGGGTGTGGCGACAAAGGTCTTCATCGTGCAAAAACCGCGCGGGCAACCCAGCGCGGCCGGGGGATCATAGCCATCCTGCGGCCCTTAGGTTGCGGCGCGCTAGCCTGGCCATCATGTGCATGCAGTGCATGGCATCGGCGATGACGGCAGGCGCCGCGGCAACCGGGATGCGGACCTGGCTCGCGACCCATAGCCCGAACTGGATGACCCCGCGCCGAATGAAGCTGGCGACCGCGGCCATACTCACGGCCGGAGTCCTCGCCGCCGGCAGCCACATGGCCCCCAACGGGCCGGCCACCGCCGCCGCCAAGGCGGTCACGCCGACGACCGCGTCGGCGCAGCGGTAGCCGCCCACCGGAGCAGCGGCGGTGCCCCCCGCAGACCTCGATTCGCTGCATCAGACTCAGCTGCTCAGGTCAAGATATATCGAATATACAATATGACCAGAGCAAGCCACCCGTTCGAAGGAGCACCACCATGGCCAATAGACCCGAAACGATCGACCAGCGCCTGGTGAAGGCGCTCGCCCACCCGCTGCGTGTCCAGATACTGGAGGTCCTGACCGAACGGATAGCCAGCCCCAACCGGCTGTCGGAACAGTTGGGCACCGACCTCAGCCACGTCGCTTACCACACCAGGGCACTCGACAAATGCGGCTGCCTGCAGCTGGTCGACACGGCGCAGAAGCGCGGCGCCACCGAGCACTTCTACAAGGCCTCGCCGGGCTCGTTCGTCGGCGACCGCGCATGGCGCAAGGTACCGCGCTCGGTCAGAGGGGGTTTCTCAGCAGCCTGGCTGCAGACCTTCCTTGACAAGTTCGTGGCGGCGCTGGAAGCCGGCACGATCGACAATCGCGACGACACGATCCTGAGCTGGATGCCGGTGCTCCTCGACGAGCAGGGCTGGAAGGAAGCGACGGCGATCATGGAAGAGGCCACCGACCGGGTCCTGGCGGTGCAGGCGCGAAGCAACCAGCGCCTTGCCCGGGCCAACGAATGGAAGCAGGCGATCTCCGCCGTGGTCGCCCTCGCCAACTTCGAGACGGGCGGCTCGCGACAGGCCTAGGGCCGCCTACTCCCACTCGATCGTCGCCGGCGGCTTCGAGGAGATGTCGAGGGCGACACGGTTGACGTCGCGGATCTCGTTGATGATCCGGTTGGAGACGCGCTCGAGCAGGTCGTAGGGCAGTCGCGCCCAGTCGGCGGTCATCGCGTCGTCGGAGGTGACGGCACGGATCACGATCGGGTAGGCATAGGTGCGGCCGTCGCCCTGGACCCCGACCGAGCGGACGACCGGCAGCACGCAGAAGGACTGCCAGAGCTGGCGGTAGAGCCCGGCCGCGCGGATCTCCTCCTGGAGGATCGCGTCGGCCGCGCGGAGGATGTCGAGCCGCTCTTTGTTGACCTCGCCACCGACGATGCGAATGCCCAGCCCAGGTCCCGGGAAGGGCTGGCGCCAGACCATCCGCTCGGGCAGGCCGAGCTCGGCGCCGACGGCGCGGACCTCGTCCTTGAACAGCATCCGCAGCGGCTCGACCAGGTCGAAGTCGAACTCCTCCGGCAGACCACCGACGTTGTGGTGGGACTTGATCGTCGCCGCGTGGTCTGAGCCGCCGGACTCGATCACGTCGGAGTAGAGCGTCCCCTGGACGAGGAAGCCGACGTCCTCGAGCTTCGCCGCCTCCTCCTCGAAGACCCGGATGAACTCCTCGCCGATGATCTTGCGCTTGCGCTCGGGATCCTCGACCCCGGCGAGCTTGGCGAGGAAACGCTCTTCGGCCTCGACGTGGACGAGCGGGATGCCGAACTGGCGGAAGGCCTCGACCACCTGCTCGGCCTCGTTCAGCCGCATCAGGCCGTGGTCGACGAAGACGCAGGTCAGCCTCTCCCCCACCGCCTTGTGGACGAGCAGCGCCGCGACCGAGGAGTCGACGCCGCCGGAGAGACCGCAGATGACGCGGCCCTCGCCGACCTGGGCCTTGATCTTCTCCACCTGCTCGGCGATCACCGACTGCGGCGACCACTGCTGCTCGCAGCCTGCGACGTCGCGCAGGAAGCGGGTCAGGATCTCGGTCCCGTACGGCGTGTGGACAACCTCCGGGTGGAACTGGATCCCGTAGAGCCCGCGGTCGGGAAGCTCGCAGGCGGCAACCGGGGAGCCGGGGCTGGAGGCGAGGGCGGCGAACCCCTCGGGCGCCTCGAAGACGGCGTCGCGGTGGCTCATCCAGCAGCTCTGCTCGGGCGGTAGCCCACCCAGGAGGCGACCGCCGCCGTCGCGCAGGACGAGGTCGGTGCGGCCGAACTCGCCCGTCTCGGCCGACTCGACCCGGCCGCCGAGCGCCAGCACCATCGCCTGCATTCCGTAACAGATGCCCAGCGTCGGGATCTCGAGATCGAGCAGCTGGGTCGGGAAAGGCGGCGCCCCCGGCTCGTAGACCGAGGCCGGGCCGCCGGAGAGGACCAGCGCCTTCGGCTTCCGCTCCCGGATCGACTCGATCGAGGCAGTCGCCGGCAGCAGTTCGGCAAAGACTCCGCATTCGCGGATGCGTCGAGCGATCAACTGCGAGTACTGCCCCCCGAAGTCGAGCACGAGGACCTCCTCCGCGACCTTCCCGGCGGGTGGCACCGTAGGGGGGCCCACCCCCGAGGAAGCTTTAGCTACCGCAGGGGGTGGGGGGTCCCCTGCGGTGACAGGCCCCGCCGGGCCGGCCGCGATAGGGGCCTCAGTCATCCGAAACGGCGACCCCGGCAGACACGGCCGCCCTACCGTTCGAGCCCATCCCCACCGACTGCTCGTTCTGCAGCTTCTTCCCCTCGCTCATCAGCGCCGGGGCGACCATCACCTCGGCCCGCTGGAAGGAGCGGATGTCCTCGTAACCACAGGTCGCCATCGAGGTCCGCAGCGCCCCCATCAGGTTGAAGGTGCCGTCGTTCTCCTGAGCCGGCCCGAGCAGGATCTCCTCCATCGTGCCGTCCTGCTTGGTCGAGACCCGGGTCCCACGCGGAAGCGAGGGATGGAAGGTCGCCATCCCCCAGTGGAAACCACGACCGGGAGCCTCCTTGGCGCGGGCCAGCGGCGAGCCGACCATGACCGCGTCGGCACCGCAAGCGATCGCCTTGGAGACGTCGCCGCCGGTGCGCATGCCGCCGTCGGCGACGACGTTGACGTACTCGCCGGTCTCCAGCATGTGCTGGGAGCGGGCGGCGGCGACGTCCGCGATCGCGGTCGCCTGCGGGACGCCGATGCCGAGCACCCCGCGGGTCGTGCAGGCGGCGCCGGGGCCGACGCCGACGAGGACGCCGACGGCGCCGGTCCGCATCAGGTGCAGGCCGGTCGAGTAGGAGGCGCAGCCGCCGACCACGGTCGGAACCGGCACCTCGGCGATGAACTCCTTCAGGTTCAGCGGCTCGACCGTGGTCGAGACGGGTTCGGCGGAGATCACGGTGCCCTGGACGACGAGGATGTCGAGGCCGGCCTCGACCGCGACCTCGTAGTGCTCGCGCACCTTCTGCGGGGTCAGCGAGCCGCAGGCGACGGCCCCGCGCGCCTTGATTTCGGCGACACGCTTGCTGATCAGCTCCGGCTTGACCGGCTCCGCGTAGATCTCCTGCATCAGCCGCGTCGCCACGTGCTTGGGGGCGGCGGCGATCTGCTCCAGCCGCTCCTCGGCGTTCTCGAAGCGGGCCCAGATCCCCTCCAGGTTGAGCACGCCGAGCCCGCCGAGCTGGTTGACGAGAACGGCGGTGTCAGGGCTGACGACCCCGTCCATCGCCGACGCGACCAGTGGCAGGTCGAAGCGGTAGGGACCGAGGGTCCAGCTGATGTCGATGTCGTCGGGATCGCGGGTACGACGCGACGGGACGATGGCGATGTCGTCGAATCCGTATGCGCGACGCCCCTTCTTGCCGCGGCCGATTTCGATTTCCAAGTGATTCCTCCAGGGCTGGCGTTGAACAGCCCAGACTACACTTCTGCCGGGACTTCCAAATCGTGCACCGCGACCTCGCCCAGCAGGCGCTCGACCTGGTTGCGATCGACGGTGCCGGCGCCGAAGTGCTGGGTCGACTCGGCCCCGCAGGCGACGCCGTAGGCGAGACATTCCTCTGGCGAGCGGCCCTCGTAGCGGCCGGCGACGTAGCCGGCCAGGAAGGCATCCCCGGAGCCGACCGTCGAGACCGGCTCCAGCGGCTCGGTGTGGACCTCGAGCAGGCGCCGTTCGGCGCCCTCGCCGACCGTGGCAACGCAGCCTTCCGGCCGCGTGATCGCCGCCTCCGAGGCGCCGAGGCGGACCAGCTCGTTCAGCCCCTGGGCGAGATCGCCGCCGTCGGCGAACTCCTGGCCGACCAGCTCCTCGGCCTCGCGCTCGTTCGGGGTGACCATCGAGGCGCCGGCGCGGACCCCGGCCAGCATCGCCTCGCCCTCGGCGTCGAGCACGACCGGGACGCCGCGGCGGCCGAGGTCGGCGATCAGGCGGGCGTAGAGGTCGTCGCCGGCGCCAGGGGGCAGCGAGCCCGCCAGAACGCAGATCCTGGCGCCGCTCGCGAGGTAGCCGATCCGCTCGAAGAGCTTCTTCACCTCCTCAGGGCTGACCGCCGGGCCGCGCTCGTTGATCTCGGTCTGGTCGCCGGAGGTCGGGTCGATCACGGCGAGGTTGATCCGGGTCTCGGCCGCGATTCGGGTGAAGTCGGTCAGGACCGACTCTTCGCGGAGCTGTTCCAGCACCCGGGTCCCGGTCGGGCCACCGACGAAGCCGGCGGCGATCACCGGGCGGCCGAGCAGGCTCAGCGCCCGGGCGACGTTGATGCCCTTGCCACCCGCCACGGTGCGGCTCTCGACCGCGCGGTGGCGGCGCCCGAGGCGGAAGTTCGGCACGGCGACGGTGCGGTCGATCGCCGCATTCAGCGTCACGGTGAGGATCACTTGACGTTCACCCGGATCCGCTCCCCTTCGTCGTTTCCGCGGGACAGGCGGCGGAACAGCAGCACTGCGCCAATCAGTATCACGAACCCCGCCAGCGCGAGAGGAATCGGGTGGTCCCCGAGGAAGGCGCGCACGCGGTCGAAGGCGCTGGCCTTCGGGATCGAGCGGCCGGCGCGCAGCGGCACCGCTCCGGCGCGGCGACCGTCGACGAAGACCGTCGCCTTGCCGAGCACGGCGCCGCGGGCGATCGGTCCCTCGACCTCCGCCGGGGCGCGGACGTCGACGCTGAGCCGCTGGCCGCGGCGCAGGCCGACGGCGACGCCGCGGGCCGCCCGCAACGGCAATTCTCCGCCGGAATAGCGGATAGATGGGTCGGCAAGGTCCTGGCCGGCGTGGATCGGCACTCGGCGCCGGTACTGCGAGAAGCCGTATTCGAGCAGCCGCAGGTCGTCTCGATAGCGGTCTTCGTCGGTCGGCGCCCCGATCGCGACCGAGATCAGCTCCACCCCCTTGCGGCGGCCGGAGCCGACGAGGACGTAGCCGGCGTCGAAGGTGTGGCCGGTCTTGACGCCGGTGACCCAGGGCGCCTTCAACAGCAGTTCGTTGATGGTCGAGATCCGCCGTGGGGGCTGGACGCTGCGCAGGACGGCGCCGCGCGAGTCGGCGATCCGGGCGAAGGCGGGGATCCGCAGCAGCCGCTGCGTCAGCGTTGCCAGATCGCGGGCACTGGAGAAGTTGCCGCGCTGGTCGAGCCCGATCGGGTTGGCGTAGTGGGTGTCGGCGAGCCCCAGCGCGGCGGCACGGCGGTTCATCTGGACGACGAAGCGGGCCTGGGAGCCGGCAGCGGCGAGGGCGAGGTCGTGGGCGGCGTCGTTGCCGCTACGCAGGATCAGCCCGTAGAGGAGGTCTCGCACGCTGATCCGCTGGCCCGTGCGCAGGCCCAGCAGCGACTCACCGAAGATCGGGTGATAGGGCGCCGCCCGCACGACGCGGTCGAGCGATAGGCGGTCATCAGCTTGGTGGTGCTGGCGATCGGCAGGTGCCGGGCGGCGGCGTGGGACACCAGCACCTCGCCGGTGCGGGCGTCGATCAGGGTCCAGGCGCGAGCCTCGATCCGCGGCTTCCGCTCCGCCGCGGCGGAGGCGGCCAGGCAGAGCGTCGCCGCAAGGAACACCGCCAGAAGGGCGACGCCGAGGCGGCGCCCGTTCATCGCAGCTTCAGGGTCTGGCCGGCGATCAGGATCTGCGGGTCGATTTCGGGGTTCAGGGCAAGGATGTGGGCAACCGGGACACCGGTCCTGTGGGCAATCGAGACCAGGGTGTCGCCGGTCTTGACGACGTAGGTGCTCGCCGTCGTCTTGTGAGCGCCCTTGTGCGAAGCGTGGCTGCTGCCCCCGTGCTGCGACTTGGTCGAGGAGCCGGAATCGCCGAGCGAGCTCGAGATGGCGACGATGACGACCACCACCGCGCCGACCAGGGCGATTGCGGCGAAGATCCGGGCGAGGGCGCTGGTGCGTTTTTCCATTGGACTGGATGTGAGATCGAATTCGGAGCGGGTGATCGTATATCCGCTGCGGACATCCTCAAGCGGTCGAAATGTCCCAGACGGTGGCCCGCAAGCGCTCGGCGGCGGCGGCCGGGTCGGGATCGGCGGCGATCCCGCGCGAAGCGGCGACGAGGCCGGACGCCGGCCCGGCCTCGAAGGCGGCGCCGAGCAGCTCCGGCTTCCCGCCCTGGGCGCCGACCCCCGGGATGAGGAAGATCGAGCGCGGCATCAGCTCCCGCATGCGGGCGATGTGCTCGGGCTCGGTCGCGCCGACGACCGCGCCCATGCCGCTCAGCCCGCTATCTCCCAGCAGGCGCTCGGAGAGGCCCTCGACCAGATCGGCGAGACGCTCGTGCAGCGGCCGCTCCGGCGCCGGCAGGTCCTGGACGTCGGCGGCGCCAGGGTTGCTGGTGCGGACGAGGACGAAGACGCCGGCACCGGCGCGGGCGGCACCGGCGACCAGCGGCTCCAGGGCGTCGAGGCCGAGCAGCGGGTTGGCGGTGAAGGCGTCGGCGCCGAGCCCCGAAACAGGGCCCCAGGGCGTCGGCGTCTCGCCGACCAAGGCCTGGGCGTAGGCGGCGGCGGTAACCGGGACGTCACCGCGCTTGCCGTCGGCGATCGTCAGCAGCCCGGCCTCGCGGGCGGCCGTGCAGACCTCGGCCAGCGCCGCCCATCCGGGCGCGCCGAGGCGCTCGAAGCAGGCGAGCTGCGGCTTCACCGCCACACACGAGGGGCCGGCGCGATCGATCAAGGAGCGGCAGTGGGTGACCACCGCGGCGGCGGCCAGCTCGGCTGCCAGCACCCCGGGCCCGGAGGCCGCCGGCCCCGACCCGGCCAGCTTGGCCGGGTCGGGGTCGAGACCGAGGCAGATCTGGCTGCGGCGCTCGCCTACGAGCGCCGCGAGCCGATCCGCGAACAGCGTCAGGGCCACAACTGACCTGCGCCCAATTTCGGCCGCGGAGAATCAGAGTGCGACGCGCCCGAAATTGGGCTTGTCTCAGCCGCCTTTGACCTTGGCCTTTAGGGCCGAACCGGCGGAGAACCGGGGAACCTTGCCGCCCGGAATCGTGATGCGCTCGCCGGTGCGCGGGTTGACGCCCTGGCGGGGCCCACGCTCGGCGACGTGGAATTTGCCGAAGCCGGTGAAACTGACCTCGCCACCTGCACTCAGCGCATCGGTGATCGCGTCGAGCACGGCGTCGACGGCGTCGCTGGCAGCTTTCTTGCTGCCAAGCCGGTCGTCGCCGGCCAGTTGATCCAGAAATTCAGCCTTGGTCACGTCGGAAATCCTCCTCGGGGTTGAAGATCGGCGCAATCTAACAGCGGGCTCGGCGTAACCGCTACGAACCACTGACAGCCATCTCGCCGATCAGCAGCGGCGGAGTGCTGACGGAGCCCCCGAAAGGGACCCAGCGGGCCTCCGCACCGGCGGCCCGAACCGACCCCAGCATCGAGACCAGATCGCCGGCGATCGTGAACTCGCGCAGCGGCTCAGCCAGCTCGCCGCCGCGGATCGCCCGGCCCGAGGCGCCGACCGAGAAGACGCCGGTAACCGGGTTGACGCCCGAGTGCAGGCCGGCGACGTCGGTGACGAAGACGCCCTCGCCGGCCTCGCCGAGCAGCTCCGCGAAGGAGTGCGAGCCGGAGGCGACGAGCAGGTTCGAGGCCGAGACCGACGGCTGCGAGCGGTAGCCGTGGCGGGCGGCGCTGCCGGTCGAGGCGCGTCCTTCGCGATTGGCCGTGTAGGTGTCGTAGAGGAAGGCGCGCAGCCGGCCGCCCTCGATCAGCGCCGTGCGGCGGCGCGGCACCCCCTCGCCGTCGAAGGGCGCCGAGGCCGAGCCAGCCGGGTCGCGGCCGTCGTCGTGCGTCGAGCACGACCGGGCAGGAACGCGAGACGGGCTTGGAGGCGCCGATCATCGAGGCGGCGCGATCGGCGCCCTCGGCCCCGATCGCCTCCGGGTCGAGGCCGCCGGGCCCGCGGGCGAGACCGAAGCCGAGGCCGGTCTCCCGCCCTCCCTCGCCCTCGGCCAGGGCCTGCAGGTAGGCGAAACAGCTGGAGGACTCATACTCGCCGGCGACGTCGGTCGAGGAGGCGATCGCCACCTGCTCGGCGGACTCGGCGTAGACGACCTGCTCGACGCCGGCGACGCGCGGGTCGGCGGCGAGCGCCGACCGCTCCACGCTCAGCGCCAGCTCCGCCGCCTGCGCCGTCGTCCAGGAATCGACCGAGGGATCGCTCAGCCCGGGGACGGCCTCGATCGGGGCGGGCTGGGGCGGCACCGCGAACTCGTCCTCGTCGGCGACCGTGGCCGCCTCGGCGGCGCGGGCGGCGATCGTCGCCACTCCCGCCTCGGTGAGGTCGGTCCCGTAGGCGTAGCCGACCCGGCCACCGATCCAGGCGCGGACGCCGATGCCGCTCTGCGTGGCCGCGGTCAGGCTCTCCACCTCCCCGCCGTGCACCCGCACCTCGCGGCCGCTGTCGCGCGAGACGAAGGCCTCTGCCTCGACGGCGCCACAGCTCGGTCCCCCCGACCGTCATCGCCCCCACCCGGACGTGGCCCTGGCCGGTGCCCACCGGGACTTTCTGGCCGCCCTTGCCGCAGATGCCGGTCTTCATGAAGAAGTCCTCGCCGACCGCGTCGATCGCCATCAGCGCCTCCAGGCAGTTGCCGATCAGGGTCGCCCCGCGGCAGGGCCGGGTCACCTTGCCCCCCTCGATCAGGTAGCCCTCGGAGACGCCGAAGACGAAGTCGCCGGTCGCCGGGTCGACCTGGCCGCCGGCGAAGGAGACGGCGTAGAAGCCTTTCTCGACCTCGGCGATCATCGCCTCTGGGGTGGCGTCGCCGGGGGCGATGTAGGTGTTGGTCATGCGCGGGATCGGCAGGTGGCGGAAGCTCTCGCGGCGGCCGTTGCCGGTCGAGGCGACACGGTCGTGCCCGGCGGTGAGGCGGTCATACAGGTAGGCGGTGAGCCGCCCTTCCTCGATCACCTGCGTCTTCTGGGTCGGCGTCCCCTCGTCGTCGATCGCGTCGGTGCCCCACTCGCTCGGCAGGCGGCCGTCGTCGTAGGCGCTGAGCAACGGCTGGGCGACCTGCTCGCCGAGCTTGCCGGCGTAGACGCTGGCCCGCTTCTGGACGTGATCGGCCTCGAGCCCGTGCCCGGTCATCTCGTGGAAGAGGACGCCGCCGAAGCCGCCGCCGACGACCACCGGCATCGAACCGGAGGGGGCCGGGCCGGCGTCGAGCAGGGTCAGCGCCTTGCGGGCTGCCTGCTCGGCGATCAGGCCAGGGTCGTCTTCGAGCAGCTCGAAGCCACGGTGAGCGCCAAGCGTCTCGGCGCCGGTCTCAACCGCGGCGTCGCGGCGGGCGACCGCCTGGGCGCCGATGCGGACGCGGGTGCGGTCGTCTCCGGCCAGCAGCCCGTCCGAGTTGGCGACGGCCACCTCGCGCCGCGCCTCCGCGTAGGAGGAGGTGAACTGGGCGATCTCGCCGCCCTGGCCGCGGGCGCGCTCGTCCAGCTCGCGCAGCAGCGCCGCCTTGCGCTCGGCCGCGACGTCTTCGGGCGGGCGCTCGATCGGCTGTGGGGCCGTGGCCACGGCCTCCAGCGCGCGCGGCTCGCGGCGCTCGCCGCGCAGCGCCGAGGCGGCCTCGCCGGCGGCGCGCTCGAGGTCGGCGGGGTCGAGGCCGTCGACGTGGGCGAAGTAGGTGGTGCCGCCGTCGACCACCCGTACCCCGGCGCCCTCCTCGGCGCCGGACTGGACTGCCTCGATCCGCGACTCGTCGATCGACAGCGAGAGCCCGCGCCGGCGTTCGGCGAAGACCTCGGCGAAGCGGCCGCCGTTGGCGAGCGCCCGCGCCAGCACCCGCTGCGCGACGGCGGGATCGATCAGGTCGCTCACGCCTTTGGCCGCTTCCCCGCGACCTCGATCAGGCGGCCGGCGGCGACGAACAGCTCGGCGCCGGAGGCCGAGTCGCCGGCGTGGTCGCTGCTGCGCCCGTTCGAGTAGTACAGACGGGCGAAGGGGCGGCGGGCGAGGGCAAGGTCTCGCAGCATCGAGCGCATGTCGAAGAACATCAGCGAGGCGAGGGCGAAGCGCTCGGTGACGGCGACCGCGACGAGCCCGGCGTGGCGCAGGGCGAAGACCTCGCCCTGCTCGGTGGCGACGTGGACCTGCTCGGCCGGCTCGCTGCCGGCCCGGTCGGCGACCGCGAGCAGCGCCGCCGCGTCCTCGTGCCAGCGGTCGTGGTCGGCGGCGGCGGCGAGCACGGCCCCGGTCGAGTCGAGGATTGCCGCCCCCCGCAGGTCGGGAGACATCTCCGCGAGGAAGGCCAGCGCCGCCTCCGCGGCGTCGCCCGGAGCGACCTCTGTGGCGGCAGCGTCGGCCATGTGGGTGAAAATACCGACCGTGTCCCTCGCCCGAGCCTCATGGATCACCGTTGTCGCGGTCTGCGCGATCGCCGCGGTCCTCTTCGCCTTCAGCGGCTACACCGGTTATGCGATCACCCTGGTCGCCGTCGGCCTGGCTGCCGCCGTCAACCTCTTACCGGCTCCGTAAACCGCCGCCTCCTCCGCTTCGCGTCCGGGGGCGGCGGCAATCGCGGCATCGGCGCCGCTCGCGGAGAATCAGATCGTGACGCTCGCTCATCGGTGCTTCAACCGGAGCGGTACGGGCCCGCTTTGCCGTCATCTGGCTCGCGCAGGGAGGTCTCGGGCTCGACGTGGATCAGCACCTCGGCCAGTGGGATCTCGGCCTCGATCGAGTCGCGCATCTGGTGCGCCAGCGCGTGTGCGCGCTCGAGGCTGGTCCCCGAGCGGTACTGGACGTGAAGGTCGATATGGCGGCGGCTGCCGGCGCGGCGGGCGCGCAGCTTGTGGTAGCCGGCGACCTCGGGCGTGCGGGCAGCGGCGATCGCCGCCTCGATCCGGTCCAGCTCGGCGTCGGGCAGCGTTTCGTCGACCAGGACGCCGGAGGAGCGCCTGATGATCCTGATCCCTGCCCAGACGATCGCCGCCGCCACGACGAGCGCCGTGATCGGGTCGAAGGCGTCGGCGCCGGTGACCTGGACCAGGGCGAGGCCGAACAGCACCCCGGCGGAAGTGAGCGCATCGGTGCGGAGGTGGGCGGCGTCGCTCTCCAGCGCCTGGGACTCGTGCGCTTTCGCCTGGCGCGAGAGGACCGTGGAGACGCCGAGGTTGGCGACCACCGAGAACCCCATCACGGCGATGCCGAGGCCGAGCCTCGCGACGGTCGCGCCGACGACCAGTTGGTGAGTCGCCTCGTAGACGATGATCCCGGCGCCGACGAGGATCAGCATCCCCTCGATCGTCGCCGCCAGGCTCTCGACCTTCTCGTGGCCGTAGGGGTGCTCGGCGTCGGCCGGCTCGTCGGCTTTGCGCACGGAGACGTACGCGACCACCGAGGCGACCAGGTCGATCAGCGAGTGGACCGCCTCGGTGAGGATCGCGATCGAGCCGGTGATCGCTCCTGCCGCGAGCTTGAGCGCGATCAGGATCGCGTTGGAGGCGATCGAGAGGCCTGCCGCGCCGCGTTTGGTGTGGATCACGGGGTCCCTCCTTCCGCCGCCGCCCCCAGGTGCTCGGCGAGCAGCCGGGCGGCGCGGCCGCGGTGGCTGATCGCGTTCTTCTCGGCGGCGCTCAGCTCGGCCATCGTGCGCTCGTCGACTGGCCCGGTGCCATCGGGGACGAAGGCCGGGTCGTAGCCGAAGCCGCCCTCGCCGCGTGGCTCG
>WNFN01082137.1_pt1 | contig 16405 bp, 16 predicted proteins | sample 5400161 | NCBI WGS metagenome assembly WNFN01 (sample SAMN13153353, study PRJNA577476) | soil metagenome | isolation source: 80 cm saprolite on Douglas fir-dominated hillslope | place: USA:California | collected 2013-09-17
TCGGCCTTCTTGGGCTCGGGCGCCTGCGCGATGGTCAGCGGCGCCTGCTGGCTGCCCTCGCAAGGCGTGCCGCCGGCGCCGCGCGCGACGACGTTATAGCTGCCGCCTTTCTTGTAGGCATGGCGCACGGTGCGCGTGGCAGCGACCCCAAAGTCGAGGCTGCGTCCCTCGCCGTCGCCGAAGTCCAGCCTCGCGTCGCAGCTGCCGGTGTCGAAGCGTGTGCGGCTGATCGAGACCGAGACCTCGACCTCGGCCGGCTTGGCGCTCGACGCCTGCGCCTGATTGGGCTTGACGACCACCTTGTCGATCTTGGGCGCGGCCAGCGCCGATGAAGCGGCGAGCAGCGCCGCAGCGATGCATGCGATTTTTGGATTCATGTGGTTTCTCCCTTCTCGAAAAGTGTAATGCTCTCGACGTGCGCCGTGTGAGGAAACATGTTGACGATGCCGGCCGCGGCGAGCCGGTACCCCTGCAGGTGAACTAGCACACCCGCGTCGCGCGCGAGCGTGGCGGTATCGCAGGACACATAGACAATGCGCTGCGGAGCGTGGTGACCTGAGGGCGCCGCGAGAGATTTCACTATTTCGATCGCCCCCTGGCGCGGTGGATCGATCAGCAGCTTGGCGAACGGGCCATAGGGCGCGAGGTTGGGGGCGAACAGATCCATCAGCTCGAACTGCGCAACCAGTCCGTTCGCTGCGGCGTTCTGGCGCGCGCGCTCGACCAGATCCCGGCTGCCCTCGAAGCCGATCACCTCGGCGCCGCGACGCGCGATCGGCAGGGAAAAGTTGCCCAGGCCGCAGAACAGATCCGCGATGCGCTCGCCGGGCTGCGGATCGAGCAGCTCGATGGCGCGCGCCACCAGCAGCCGGTTGGTGACGTGGTTGACCTGCGTGAAATCGGTCGGCCGGAAATAGAGGCGCACGCCGAAGTCCGGCAGCTCGTAGTAAAGCTCGCTCTCGCGCGGGTGGAACGGCTGCGCCGTGTCCGGTCCGCCGCTCTGGAGCCACAGGTGGATCTGGTGCCGCTCGGCGAAGGCGCGCAGATGCGCGTGATCCTCCTCGGTCAGCGGCAGCAGGTGGCGCAAAACCAGCGCGGCGGCGTTGTCGCCCACCGCCACCTCGACCTGCGGCAGGCGGCTGTGGACCGAGAGCTGGTCGACCAGCGAGCGCAGCGGATCGATCAGCGCCGAGAGGCTTGCCGGGAGCACCGGGCACTCGTGCATGTCGGCGACGTGGGTCGAGCGGCGCTCGCGGAAGCCGACCATCACGCCCTTCCTCTCGACGCGGCGCACCGAGAGTCGCGCGCGATGGCGATAGCCCCATTCCTCGCCGCCGATCATCGGCAGCACCCGCTCGGGCTCGACTTTGCCGATGCGCGCCAGGTTCTGCAGCAGCCCGTCCTGCTTGGCCGCGAGCTGCGTCGCGAGGTCGGCGTGCTGCGTGGCGCAGCCGCCGCAGACGCCGAAATGCGGGCAGCGCGGCACGCGGCGGCCCGGGGAATCGTTCAGCCGCCGAAGGGCGCGGCCGAGATCGAATTTGGCTCGCTCGCTGAAAATGTGGACCGCCGCGCGCTCGCCGGGCAGCGCATCCTCGACGAACACCACCTTGCCGTCGGGCTTGCGCGCGACGCCGCGCCCCTCGGCGTCCAGCCCTTCAACCTCGAGGATCAGTTCTTCCAGAGCGAGAGAAACTCGTCCCAGTGCGGCAGCTTCTGCCGTTCGAGGAACGCGCGCAGCAAGGCCGTCTCGCGCTCGTACTGCTCTTTCGTCAGCGCGCAGCGCATCAGCTGGAAGCGCAGGTAGAGCAGATAGGTGTTGGCGCAGTCGGTCTCGCAGTAGTCGCGGATCGAGGCGATAGCGCCCTTGCGGTAGCTGTCCCATACCGCGGCGCCGCCGACGCCGAGCTTGCCGGGAAAGCCCGCGAGCTTCGACACCTCGTCGAGCGGCGAGCCGCGGCCGCCGTACATGGCGAGCACGTCCATCAGGTCGAGGTGCCGGTCATGGAAGCGGTTGATGTAGTTCGCCCACTTCGCGTCCTTGTTGTCCTGGCCGGTGTCCCAGAAGCAGGCGGCCGACACGCCCTGGATCAGGCCGCGCGCCACCAGCACCGGCAGGTCGAAATTGCGCCCGTTCCAGGACACGATCTGCGGCGCGTACTTGTTGATGCCGTCGAAGAAGCGCTGGATCGCCGGGCCTTCGGTCACCTCGGGCTCGCCGATCGAGAACACCCATACCTCGTCGTCGTGGCGCAGCACGCACGAGATCACCACCACGCGCTGCAGGTGCGGCGGCAGGAAATCGTTGCCCGTGACCGCGCGGCGCTTCTGGAACGCGACCTCGGCCACCTCGGCGTCGGCAAGGTCTTCGGGCAGGTTGTAAAGGCGACGGATCCCCGGGCAGTCCGGGATCGTCTCGATGTCAAAAGCGAGGATGGGAGTCAATCGGGGAACACGCCGGTGGTCAGGTAGCGGTCGCCGCGATCGCAGATGATGGTGACGATGATCGCGTTCTTCAGCTCTTTCGCGATGCGCAGCGCCACGTGCACCGCGCCGCCGGAGGAGATGCCGGCGAAGATGCCTTCCTCGCGCGCCAGGCGCCGCGTCATTTCCTCGGCATCGCCCTGGCTCACGTACTCCAGCCGATCGACGCGCTTCTTGTCGTAGATCTTCGGCAGGTAGGCCTCGGGCCACTTGCGAATGCCCGGGATCTGCGAGCCCTCCTCGGGCTGGCAGCCGATGATCTCGATGCTTTTATTTTTTTCCTTGAAGAAGCGCGAGCAGCCCATGATGGTGCCGGTGGTCCCCATGCTCGAGACGAAATGCGTGATGCGCCCGTCGGTGTCGCGCCAGATCTCCGGGGCGGTGGTCTCGTAGTGCACCAGCGGGTTGTCCGGGTTGGCGAACTGGTCGAGCATCGTGCCCTTGCCTTCGCGCACCATCTGCTCGGCGAGGTCGCGCGCGCCCTCCATGCCGCCCTTCTGCGGCGTGAGGATGATCTCGGCGCCGAAGGCGCGCATCGTCTGGCGCCGCTCGGCGGAAAGGTGCTCGGGCATGATGAGGATCATGCGATAGCCGCGCGTCGCCGCCGCCATGGCGAGCGCGATGCCGGTGTTGCCCGAGGTCGGCTCGATCAGCGTGTCGCCGCGCTTGATGCGGCCGCGCTCCTCGGCGTGGCGGATCATCGAGATCGCCGGCCGGTCCTTCACCGAGCCGGCGGGATTATTCCCTTCGAGCTTGGCGAGGATCACATTCTTGCTCTGTGAACCCGGCAGGCGCTGCAGGCGCACCAGCGGCGTGTTGCCGATGAAGTCCTCGAGGGTCTTTTTCACTTGCGCTGCAGCTCCTTCACGTAAGCGGCGACGCCCTGCTCAACCGCCATGAACTCGCCTGGATAGCCCGCCGCGCGCAGCTTCGAAAGATCGGCCTCGGTGAAGCTCTGGTATTTGCCGGCGAGCTCGCGCGGGAACGGGATGTACTCGATCAGACCCTTGGCGACGGCATCGTGCAGCGTGAGGCTGGTGCCGTGCACCGCGTTGATCACCGCCACTGCGACGCGGTTGAAAGTCTGGGCGCGTCCGGTGCCGCAGTTGAAGATGCCCGACGCCGTGCGCCGCTCGAGGAACCACAGGTTCACGGCGACCACGTCGTCCACGTAGACGAAATCGCGCCGCTGCTCGCCGTCGCGATAGCCTTCGGAGCCGACGAACAGCTTGACGCGGCCTTCACCCAGGAGCTGCTGATAGGCGTGCAGCGCCACCGATGCCATGCGTCCCTTGTGCGCTTCGTTCGGGCCGTAGACGTTGAAGTAGCGCAGCCCGACGATCTGCGCAGTGGCCTCGGGAAGACGCAGCCGCACCAGCTGATCGAAAAGGAACTTGGAATAGCCGTAGATGTTGAGCGGACGCTCGCAGGCGCGCTCCTCGCGGTAGTCGGGGCCGGGGCCGTACACCGATGCCGAGGACGCGTAGATGAGCGGCACCTCCTCGTCCTGGCACCATTCGAGCAGGCGGCGCGAGTAGGCATAGTTGTTGTCCATCATGTAGCGCCCGTCGCTCTCCATCGTGTCGGAGCAGGCGCCCTGGTGGAACACCGCCTCGACCGCGCCTTCCCACTTTTCCAACGTGGCAAGAAATTCGGACTGGTCGACGTAGTCGGCGATCTCGCAGCCGGCGAGATTACGGAACTTGTCGGCGTGCGCGAGGTTGTCGACCGCGATGATCTCGTTGACGCCGCGGCGGTTGAGCGCTTCGACGAGCTTGGAGCCGATGAAGCCGGCGGCGCCGGTGACGATGCAGTAGTTCATGAAGCAAAGATCTCCGCGGGTGTGACCACCGCCGTGCCGAACTTGGTCACCTTGATGCCGCCGGCGCGGTTGGCGATGCGAACCGCCGATTCGAGCCCTTCGCCGGCAGCGAGCATCACCGCCAGCGCAGCGATCACGGTGTCGCCGGCGCCGGTGACGTCGGAGACTTCGTGCTTCTCGGCACGCACGCGCAACATGCGCCGCGGCCGGAAGAGCGCCATGCCGTCCTCGCCACGCGTGAGCAGCAGCGCGTCGAGGCGCAGCTTCTCGCGCAGCGCCTGCGCGCGGCTGGCGAGATCCTTCTCGTCGCGCCAGCGTCCGACGACTTCGCGCAGCTCGGACAGGTTGGGCGTCAGGACGCTCGCGCCGCGATAGCGCGCGTAGTCGTCGCCCTTCGGGTCGACCAGCACCAGCTTCTTCGCCTTGCGTCCCTCCTTGATCATGGTCTCGATGTGCGCGAGGCCGCCTTTGCCGTAGTCGGAGAGCAGCACCACGTCGCAGTCCTCCAGCGCCTCGCGGAAATCGGCGAGCTTGGAGGCCAGCACCTCGGTCGAAGGCGGGGTCTCGAAATCGATGCGCAAGAGCTGGTGGCGGCGCGGGCCGACCACGCGCAGCTTCTGCGTGGTGCGCAGGTTCTTGTCGGTATGCAGGCGCGCGTCGAGGCCTTCCTTCTTCGCCAGCGCCGCGATGCGCCGCCCGGCTTCATCCTTGCCGATCACCGACAGCAGGCGAACCGTCGCGCCGAGCGCCTTGCAGTTGCGCGCCACGTTGCCCGCTCCGCCGAGGCGGACTTCCTCGTCCTGCTCGTTGACCAGGACGATCGGCACAGGCGCCTCGGGCGAGATGCGCGACACCTGCCCGTACCAGTAGCGATCGAGCATCACGTCGCCGACCACCAGCACGCGTGCTTTCGAGGTATCTGGTGCCCTCACTGCTTGCGGCCTATCGGGTAGTACTCGAGACCCTGGACGCGCAGCGCCGCCGGGTCGTAGAGGTTGCGGCCGTCGAAGATCGCCGGCGTCTTGAGCGCCTTCTTGATGGCGGCGAAGTCAGGGCTGCGGAACTCCTGCCATTCGGTGACGATCGCCAGCGCATCGGCGCCTTCGAGCGCGTCGAGCGCGTGCGGCACGATGGTGACGCTGCGGCTGTCGGCAAAGACCTTTTTCGCCTCCTCGCCGGCGGCCGGGTCATAGGCGCGGATGGTGGCGCCGGCGGCGACCAGATCATCGATCAGCGCGAGGCTCGGCGCTTCGCGCATGTCGTCGGTGTTCGCCTTGAAGGCGAGCCCCCAGATGGCGATGCATTTGCCGCGCAGCTGGTTGGCGAAGCGGTCGCGGATCTTGAAGCCGAGCACGTGCTTCTGCGCTTCGTTCACCTCCTCGACCGCGCCGAGCAGCCGCAGCGGCTTGCCCGCCTCCTGCGCGCTGCGCTGCAGGGCCTTCACGTCCTTGGGGAAGCACGAGCCGCCGAAGCCGGCACCGGCGTAGAGGAACTGGTAGCCGATGCGCGGATCGGAGCCGATGCCGCGGCGCACTTCCTCGATGTCGGCGCCGATCGCCTCCGACAGGTTGGCGACTTCGTTCATGAACGAGATGCGCGTGGCGAGCATCGCGTTCGCCGCGTACTTGGTGAGCTCGGCCGAGCGCACGCTCATCACGATGATGCGCTCGCGGTTTCTCTGGAACGGGGCGTACAGGCTGCGCAGCATGGCGACGGCGCGCGGATCGTCCGAGCCGACGATGATGCGGTCGGGCCGCATGAAGTCCTCGAGCGCGGCGCCTTCCTTGAGGAACTCGGGATTGGACACCACGGTGAAGTCGCTGCCGAGATGGCGTTTCTTGTGCTCCTCGATGATCGCGTGCTTCACCTTGTCGGCGGTGCCCACCGGCACGGTCGACTTGGTCACCACCACCTTGTAGCCCTCCATGTGGCGGCCGATCGAGCGCGCGGCGGCGATCACGTGCTGCAGGTCGGCCGAGCCGTCCTCGCCCGGCGGCGTGCCCACGGCGATCAGCTGCAGCTCGCCGTGCGCCACGCTCGCGCCGATATCGGTCGAGAAGCGCAACCGGCCGGCTTGTTCGTTGCGCCTCACGATCGGCTCGAGGCCCGGCTCGAAGATGGGAATCTCTCCCCGGTTCAGGCGAGCGATCTTGTTCTCGTCCAGGTCGAGGCAGAAGACGTTGTTGCCGGCGTCGGCGAGGCAGGCTCCGGTGACCAGGCCCACATAGCCGGTTCCAATGACGGTAACGTTCATGGCGTTAGATCAAATTCCTCGGTTCGGCGCGGCGGATAGGTTTCCCAGCCGCCGCAGGCGGGACAGCGCCAGTAGAACTGGCGCGCCTTGAAGCCGCAGGTCTCGCAGCGGTAGCGCGCGAGGCGCCGCGTGTGGCCGTGCACCAGGTTGCGCACCAGCTCGAGATCACGCCGCCGATCGGGCGAGCCGGCGGCGATGATCTGCGCTTCGAGCAACCGGTCGAGGCCGAGCAGCGTCGGATTGCGGCGCAGCTCGTCGCGCACCAGGCGATACGCCTCCTCGTGGCCCTTCGCTTCGAGCGTGTGCTGGAACACCGTGTCGAGCAGATCGAGCGACGGATAGCGCTCGAGGTAGCCGGCGAGCAGGTGCAGCCCTTCTTCCGCGCGCCCGCCTTCCTTGTGCGCTTCGTAAAGGCGCTGCGCGGCAAGCGCGAGATACGCGGGGTTCTGCGACTCGATGCGCTTCCAGTATTCGATGGCGCGCTCAAGGCCTCCGGCCGAGCGTTCCAGATCGCCGAGCTGCAGGCTCGCGCGCACGCACTTGCGGTTCGCCTCCAGCGCCGCTTCGAGGTGGCCGCGCGCCACGTCGGGGCGCGACTGCGCGGCTTCCGAGGTGGCGAGCTCGCAGTAATACTGCGCCAGCTCGCGCGGGTCGGAATCGACCTGCCGCGTCATCTCGATGGCGCGCTTCCAGTCCTTCTCCTGCTCGTAGATCTCGAGCAGATGGGTGCGCGCGAGGTTGGCCTGGGGGCTGCCTTCCAGCTTCTTGAACACCTCTTCGGCGCGATCGAGGATCCCCGCCTTGAGGTAGTCCTGGCCGAGCTCGGCGAGCGCGATCACCTTCTGGTCCGCGGCCAGGCCGGCGCGCTCGAGCAGGTTCTGGTGCATGCGGATGGCGCGGTCATACTCGCCGCGCCGGCGAAACAGGCTGCCGAGCGCGAAGTGCAGCTCGATGGTCTCGGGATCGACCTTGACCACCTCGATGAACGCCTCGATCGCCTTGTCGGGCTGCTCGTTCAGCAGGAAGTTGAGACCCTTGAAGTACGAGCGCGGCAGCGCGCGCGACTCGGTGACGATCTGCTTGATGTCGACGCGCGCCGCCATCCATCCCAGCCCGAAGAACAGCGGCAGGCCGAGCAGCCACCAGTACTCGAACTCGACCACTCACGCCCTCATCTAAAGTTCGGGCACCGGCGCGCGCGCCGGCTCCTCGGGTGGCACGCGCCTTTTCAGCAGCGTGATCTGCCGCCGCTGCCGCAGCAGCGTGCCGAGCAGCGCCAGCACGCCGAACAACGCGCCCACGGCGAACGCCGCGAACAGCAGCACCACCAGCGGCGCCTGCAGCGCGAGGTCGAAGTAGAAGCGCAGCGTCACCGGCTCGACGTTCTTCGCGGCGAACGCGATCAGGAGCACGAACACGACGATGCGGATCGCCCAGGTGACGATGCGCACCTGGGGACTACCTTACGGGCTGCGACGCGCGCTCTTGTGGCGCGGCGGACGCGTCGGGCGTGGCGCCGTCGACGCGCTCGCGCAATTCCTTGCCGGCCTTGAAGTGCGGCACGTATTTCTCCGGCACGTGCACCTTCTCGCCCGATTTGGGATTGCGGCCGGTGCGCGGCGGGCGGTAGTTGAGCCCGAAGCTGCCAAAGCCGCGGATCTCGATGCGGTGGCCGCTGAGCAGGCTCTGCGTCATCGCGTCGAGGATCATCTTCACCGCGTACTCGGCGTCCTTCGCCACCAGCTGCGGATAGCGCTGGGCGAGGCGCGCGATCAGTTCCGACTTGGTCATGCGAAGCTTCCCCCCTTCGGTCGCTCGACCCGCTTATTGCTGCGGGTTCGATCCGCCCTTGTCCTTGTCGAGCTTCGCGCGCAACAGCGCGCCCAGATTGGTGGCCCCGGCGCTCGCCGCGGCATTCTCGGTGCGCAGCTGCTTCATCGCTTCGGTCTCCTCGGAGAGGTCTTTCGCCTTCACCGAAAGGTTGATCGACCGGTTCTTGCGGTCGACGTTGATGATCATCGCCTGCACCGTGTCGCCTTCCTTCAGGTGCTTGGTCAGGTCGTCGATGCGGTCGCGCGAGAACTCGGAGGCGCGCAGATAGCCCTCGACGCCGCCGATGTCGATCACCGCGCCCTTCGCATCGACCGATTTCACGATGCCCTGCACCAGGCTGTTCTTCTCGTGGCTGGCGATGAAGTTGGTGAACGGATCGCCTTCCATCTGCTTCACACCGAGCGAGATGCGCTCGCGCTCGACGTCGATCGACAGCACCACCGCCTCGAGGTCCTCGCCCTTCTTGAAGTTCTTGACCGCTTCCTCGCCGGCTGTCGACCAGGAGAGGTCGGAGAGATGCACCAGGCCGTCGATGCCGCCGGGCAGGCCGACGAACACGCCGAAGTCGGTGATCGACTTGATCTGGCCCTTGACCTTGTCGCCCTTCTTGTACTCGCGGGCGAAGTCTTCCCATGGGTTGGGCATGCACTGCTTCATGCCGAGGGAGATGCGGCGGCGCTCCTCGTCGATCTCGAGGATCATCACCTCGACCTCGTCGCCGACCTGCACTACCTTGGACGGATGGACGTTCTTGTTCGTCCAATCCATCTCCGAGACGTGCACCAGGCCTTCGATGCCCGACTCCACCTCGACGAACGCGCCATAGTCGGTGAGGTTCGTGACCTTGCCGAAGAGGCGCGTGCCCTGCGGGTAGCGGCGTGCGATGCCGACCCATGGATCCTCGCCGAGCTGCTTCAATCCCAACGAGACGCGGTTCTTCTCCGCGTCAAACTTCAAAACCTTGGCGGTGACTTCATCGCCGACGTTGAGAACCTCGGACGGATGCTTCACCCGACGCCAGGCGAGATCGGTGATGTGCAGCAGGCCGTCGATCCCGCCCAAATCAACAAACGCGCCGTAGTCGGTGATGTTCTTGACGATGCCCTTGACGGTGGCGCCTTCCTGCAGCGAGGCGAGCAGCTGCTCGCGCTCGGCGCCCGCGGTCTCCTCGAGCACCGCGCGCCGCGACACGACCACGTTGTTGCGCTTGCGGTCGAGCTTGATGACCTTGAACTCCATCTCCTTGCCCTCGTAGGGCGTGGTGTCCTTCACCGGGCGCAGATCGACCAGCGAGCCCGGCAGGAAGGCGCGGATACCCTTGGTCATGACGGTCAGGCCGCCCTTCACCTTGCCGGTGATCACGCCCTTCACCTTCTCGGCGTTCTCGAGCGCTTTCTCGAGCTCGAGCCATGCCGCCATGCGCTTCGCCTTGTCGCGCGAAAGGCGCGTGGCGCCGAAACCGTCCTCAAGCGCCTCGATCGAGACACTCACGAAATCGCCCGGCTTGACGTCGACCTGGCCGGCGTCGTTGCGGAACTCGTCGGCCGGAATGATGCTTTCGGACTTCAGCCCGGCGTTCACCACCACGAAGTTGTCATCCACCGAGAGCACCTCGGCGGTGATCACCTCACCGACGCGCATCTCCTTGCGAGTGAGGCTCTCCTCGAAGAGAGCGGCGAACGACTCGCCGCCGGCGGCTTGCGCGGAATTCGGCGACGACTTCTGGGACGACGGTGCTGGGGAAATGCTAGCCATTAAGAGAAAACCTTTTCAAACCGCAAGCTTGCGCTCACGGGGTTAGGTTGAACACACGGGCAGCCATTAGGCCGGCCCACCCAGTTTCCTTTCCCGACACCAGCCGACGATGCGCTCCACCACCTCGTCAATCGAAAGCGCTGATGAATCGAGCACTTGCGAATCCGGCGCCGGGACCAGCGGCGCGACCGCCCGCTTGGCGTCGCGCTCGTCCCGGTCCTGAAGATCGCGGGAAAGGGCGCGAAGATTAGCATCGATTCCTTTTTCTTTCAACTGCTTATACCGCCGTTCGGCTCTTACTTCCGGCTTCGCTGTCAAGAACACCTTAAGCTCGGCATCGGGGAACACCACGGTGCCCATATCGCGGCCGTCGGCGACCAGCCCGGGCGGCCGGCGAAAGGCCCGCTGGCGCCGCAAAAGCACCTGACGCAGCGCCGGCATCTTCGCCACCTCGGAGGCCCGGATGCCTACCGGTTCGCTGCGCACCTTCTCGCTCACCGATTCGTCGTCGAGCACGATTTCGCCGTCGTCGAACAGCACGTCCATCTCCTCGGCGAGCGCGACCAGCCGGTTTTCGTCCATTGTGCCTTCGCGCAGCGAGCGCAGCGCCACCAGGCGGTAGAGCGCGCCGCTCTCGAGGTAATGGAACCCAAGGCGCTTCGCCACGCGGCTGGCGATCGTGCCTTTGCCGGAGGCGGACGGCCCGTCGATCGCGATGACCGGGACGCTCATGCGCGGATTTTTTCCAGCGCGGCAAAAAATCCAGGGAATGTCTTGGCGACGCACTGCGGATCCCTGATGCGCACCGGCGCGCCGCCGAACGCGACCAGCGAGAAGCTCATCGCCATGCGATGGTCATCGTATGTAGCAATCGTGGCATCGGGCGTGATGGAACGCGGCGGAGCGATCTGCAGGAAGTCCGCACCCTCCTCGACCTGCGCGCCCAGTTTGCGCAGCTCGGTGGCCATCGCCGCGAGCCGATCGGTCTCTTTCACCCGCCAGCTCGCGATATTGCGCAAGGTGCTCGGCCCATCGGCGAAGACTGCCAGCACCGCGGCGGTCATGGCGGCGTCGGGAATGTGATTGAGGTCGAGGTCGATGCCGCGCAGCCTGCCCTTTGCCGCGCACTCGATCCAGCCGTCTGCCATGCGCACTTCGGCGCCCATCGCCTCGAGCACCTCGGCGAAGCGCACGTCGCCCTGGAGGCTCGCGCGCCCGACGCCCTCGACGCGCACCGGCCCACCGCCGAGCGCGCCGGCGCCGAGAAAATAGGAGGCGGACGATGCATCGCCTTCGACGAATATCCGCCCGGGCGACTGGTACGCGGCATTGGGAAGCGCGAAGCGCGTCCAGCCGCTGCGCGCCACGTCGACGCCAAAGCGGCGCATCACATTGAGCGTGATTTCGACGTAGGGCTTTGAAATCAGCTCGCCTTGCACCTCGATCGCGGCAGCCTTGCCGGTCAGCGGCAGCGCCATCAGCAGCGCGCTGAGGAACTGGGAGGATACGTCGCCCTTCACCGCGACCGGCCGGGTCACGCTGACCTTCGCCGGATGGACCATGAGCGGCGGAAAGCCCTGCTTGCCGCGGTAATCGATGCGTGCGCCGATCGAGCGCAGCGCGTCGACCAGATCGCCGATCGGCCGCTCGTGCATGCGCGCCACGCCGGAAACGCAATACTCGCCTTCGGAGAGCGCCAGCGCCGCGGTCAGCGGCCGCAGCGCCGTGCCGGCGTTGCCGAGGAAGAGGTCGGCTTTCTTCTGCGCGAACGCGCCACCGCTGCCGCGGATCGTCATCCCGCCGGCGCTTTCGGAGAGCGCGACGCCCAGCCGCGACAGCGCTTCGCGCATCACGCGCGTGTCGTCGGCGTCCAGCAATCCGCCGACCTCGGTTTCCCCCTGCGCGAGAGCCGCGAGCAGCAGGACACGGTTGGAGATGCTTTTCGAGCCCGGCAGGCGCACCGTGCCGCGCGCGTGGCGCGCGGGCTTTAGCTCGAGGACTTCAGCCATTGGTCGCGCGCCTGGCGCGCTTCTGCGAAGAGCTTCTCCAGACCCGCCGCATCCCCGGCCTGCAGCAGGCGCCCGACACCGCCGAGCTTGTCCTGGTAGCGGCCGAGCTCGGCGAGCAGGCGATCGCGGTTGGCGATGCAGATATCGCGCCACATCTCGGGGTGGCTCGAGGCGATGCGCGTGAAATCGCGGAAGCCGCCGGCAGCATACGAGAAGAGCTGCTCGGCGTTGTCGCGCCGCGCGATGTCGTGCACCAGCGCATAGGCCAGGAGATGCGGCAGATGGCTCACCGCGGCGAGCACCGCATCGTGCTCCTCCGGCTCCAGGCGCGTGATGCGCGCGCCGCAGGCTTCCCACAGCGCCTGGACCTTCGCCACCGTGGCGGGCGAATTTTCCTCGAGCGGTGTCAGCACCACGCGCCGCGCGCGAAACAGCTCGGCGCTCGCCGCCGCGGCGCCGCTCTTCTCCGCGCCGGCGACCGGATGCGCGGGCACGAACTGGCCGATCTTCGCGCCGAGCGCCGCGCGCGCGGCGGCGACCACGTCGCGCTTGGTACTGCCTGCATCGGTGATTATTGCCCCCGCCTTGAGGCCCGAGGCGAGGGAGCCAAAGATGGCCGTGAATTGCGCCACCGGTGCAGCGACCAGAATGACATCGGCGTCGCGCGCTGCTGCGGCGGCATCGCTCGCAATCGAATCAACGATGCCGCGCTGGTGCGCGAGATCGAGGTTGGCGCGGTTGCGACCGGCGCCGACGACATGCGACACCTTGCCGGCCTTTTTGAGCGCGAGCGCGAACGAGCCGCCGATCAAGCCGACGCCGATGACGGCGAGGCGCACCTATTCCTTGAGGCTAGCCGCGAGCGCGGCGAGGAATTTCTCGTTCTCCGGCGCCGTGCCCACCGTGACGCGCAGATGCTCGGGAAGCTGATAGCCGCCGCCAACCGGGCGCACGATGACGCTGCGGCGCAGCAGGCGCTTGTAGATCTCCGGCGCCTTGCCGACACGGATGGTCAGGAAATTGCCGAAAGAAGGAATGAACTCGAGGCCCAGGCCGCGCGCGCCCTCCTCGAGCTGGCGCAGGCCGCGCAGGTTTTCGGCGTAGCTGCGCGCGACGAACTCCATGTCGTCGAGCGCAGCGGTCGCGGCGGCGAGCGCGATGCTGTTCACGTTGAAGGGCTGGCGCACGCGATTCATGATGTCGGCCACCGAAGCATGCGCGAAGGCATAGCCGACGCGCAGGCCGGCGAGGCCGTACGCCTTCGAGAAGGTGCGCGTGAGGATCAGGTTGGGATGGCGCCGCAGCCATTTCACGCTGTCGACGCGCAGCTCCGCCGGCAGGTACTCGTTGTAGGCCTCGTCCATCACCACGAGCACCCGCTCGGGGACGCGGCGCAGCAGCGCCTCGACTTCGTCCGGGCGCGCAAAGGTGCCGGTCGGGTTATTGGGATTGGCGACCCAGAGGACGTAGGTCTCGTCGTCTACGGCGCGCACCATGGCATCGAGATCGTGGGCATAGTTCTTCGCCGGCACCACGATCGAGCGCGCGCCGCGCGCCTGTGTGGCGAGCGGATACACGGCAAAGGCGTGCTGCGACATCACCGCCGCGCGGCCGGGCCCGAGGAACGCAGCCGCGACCAGCTCGAGCACGTCGTTCGAGCCGTTGCCGAGCACGATCGACGACATGTCGACGTGGTAGCGCGCCGAGAGCGCCTGCTTCAGCTCGAAGCCGTTGCCGTCGGGGTAGCGCGCGACGTCGGCGAGCGCGGCGTCGATCGCGGCGCGCGTGCGCGGGCCGATGCCGCGCGGGTTTTCGTTCGAAGCAAGCTTGACGATGCCGGCCTGGTCGAGGCCCAGCTCGCGCGCGAGCTCCGAGATCGGCTTGCCCGGCTGGTACGGCGCGATCGAGCGCACGTAGGAGGGCGACAGCTCGCAGGGATCGACGAGCATCAGCGCAGTGCGGCCGGGTATGAGCCCAGCACTTTCAAAAAGGGCGCCTTGGCCTGCAATTCGGCGAGCGCTTTCGCCACCGGCGCGTCCTTCTGGTGGCCCTCGACGTCGATAAAGAATACATATTCCCAAAGCGCTGAGCGGCTGCGGGCGGGACGCGACTCGATGCGCGTCATGCTGACGCGATGCTGCGCGAGCGGGCTAAGAAGCGCATGCACTGCGCCGGGCTTGTTCTCGGCCGACATGACGATCGAGGTGCGGTCCTTGCCCGTCGGGCCGGCATCGAGCTCGCCGAGCACGAGAAAGCGCGTGGTGTTGTTCGGCGAGTCCTCGATCGAGCGCGCGAGCAGCGTGAGGCCGTAGCGCTCCGCCGCTGCTTCACCGGCAATCGCGGCAGCGCCCTCCTCCTTCGCCGCGCGCTGCGCCGCCTCGGCGTTGGAGCCGACCGGGATGCGCTCTGCCGAGGGCAGATTCTGCGCGAGCCAGGCGGTGCACTGCGCGAGCGACTGCGCGTGCGAATAGAGCCGCCGTATGTCTTTCACGCTGCCCTTGGCCAGCAAATTCTGCTGCACGCGCAGCTCGATCTCCGCGCAGATGCGAAGCGGCGTGGTGAGCAGGAGATCGAGCGTGCGGCCGACCACGCCCTCGGTCGAATTTTCCACCGGGACCACGGTGAACTGCACCGCGCCCGCCTCGCAGCGCCGGAACGCCTCGTCGACGCTCGCCACGGGAAGCGCTTCGACGGCGGCGCCGAAGTGCTTGCGCACCGCCTGCTCGCTGAAGGTGCCTTCCGGTCCGAGATAGGTCACGCGGATCGCCTCCTCGAGGCCGCGACAGGCCGAGATCACCTCGCGGAACACCGCGGTGACACGCTCCGGCGCGAGCGGCCCGGCGCTCGCCTCGGCCACACGGCGCAGGATCTGCGTCTCGCGCTCCGGGCGATAGGCGGGCGCGCCCTGCTTGAGCGAACCGATGCGACCGGCGAGGCCGGCGCGCCGGTTGATCAGCTGCAGCAGCTCGTCGTCGACGGCATCGATTTCGCGACGCAGCTTGTCGATGTCTTCAGCCATCTGCTTTCAGGCGGCATCTAGCCATCTACGGGCAAGTACCGCACGGCGAGCACGCCGTGCGTATGGCACAGCTCGTCGATCACGTCCTTGCCGACCGGAGTGTCGGCATCGACCAGCGTGTAGGCCATGTCTCCCTTGGACTTGTTCAGCATGTTGTGGATGTTGATCTTGCGCTTGCCGAGCGTATGCGAAATGCGCCCCAGCATGTCAGGCACGTTGGCGTTGGCGATGGCGAGGCGATAAGGCGCCTCGCGCGCCATGCTGGCGTCGGGGAAGTTGACCGCGTTCTGCAGGTTGCCGTGCTCGAGATAATCGCGCAGCTCGTCGACCACCATCACGGCGGAATTGTCTTCGGCCTCCTCGGTGGAGGCGCCGAGGTGCGGCAGCGCGATCACGCCCGCCTTGCCCAGCAGCGCCGGGCTCGGGAAATCGGTCACGTACCAGCGCAGGCGCTCGCTCGCCAGCCCCTTCAGCACCGCGTCGTCGTCGACCACACCTTCGCGCGAGAAATTCAACAGCACCGCGCCCGAGCGAAAGTGATCGATGTTCTTCGGGTTGACCAGATGCCTGGTCTTGTCCACCAGCGGAACATGCAGGCTGACGAAATCGCTCCCCTTGAGGATTTCATCGACCGAGTTGGCGCGGCGCACTTGCGACGGCAGGCTCCACGCCGATTCCACCGTGATGTGCGGGTCGTAGCCGAGCACATTCATGCCCAGGCGGATGGCCGCGTCGGCGACCAGGCTGCCGATCTTGCCCAGGCCGATGACGCCGAGCGTATGGCCGGGCAGCTCGAAGCCGGCGAACTGCTTCTTGCCGCTCTCGACCGTCTTGTTGAGATCACCGTTGCCGTCCAGGCCTTTCACGAACTCGAGCGCCGGACCGAGATTGCGCGCCGCGATCAGCATGCCGGCGAGCACCAGCTCCTTCACCGCGTTGGCGTTCGCGCCGGGGGCGTTGAACACCGGGATGCCGCGCTTCGAGAGCGCCGGCACCGGAATGTTGTTGACGCCGGCGCCCGCGCGGCCGACCGCGCGCAGCGACGGCCCGAACTCGAACTTGTGCAGGTCCTGCGAGCGCACCAGGATCGCCCACGGGTCCTTCGACTCCTTAACCACGGCATAACGCTCGGGCGGAAAGCGCTTCAGGCCGACCGGGGCGATCTGGTTGATCACCAGGATCTCGCACTTCTTCTTAGCCATGCTTCTTCTCGAAGTCGCGCATATAGTCGA
>WNFN01269551.1_pt1 | contig 16332 bp, 13 predicted proteins | sample 5400161 | NCBI WGS metagenome assembly WNFN01 (sample SAMN13153353, study PRJNA577476) | soil metagenome | isolation source: 80 cm saprolite on Douglas fir-dominated hillslope | place: USA:California | collected 2013-09-17
TTTCGTGCGCGGAGAAACGCGTCCTCTTACTGTCCTGGTGGCGACCTCGGGGGACACAGGAAGCGCCGTGGCGCACGGTTTCCTGCAGGTGCCGGGAATCCGCGTGGTGATTCTCTATCCTTCGAAGCGCATCAGCGAGGCGCAGGAGAAACAGTTCACCACGCTCGGCGAAAATATTACCGCGCTGGAAGTGGCGGGCACGTTTGACGATTGCCAGCGATTGGTGAAACAGGCCTTTTCCGACGAGGAGCTGAACAAGCGCACCTGGCTGACTTCGGCGAATTCCATCAACATTGGGCGCCTGCTTCCGCAGATGTTCTATCACGTGGCGGCTTACCGGCAATTGCCGGTGGCTTCGGTGCCGCTGATTGTTTCCGTGCCTAGCGGAAACTTTGGCAATTTAACGGCGGGAATTTTCGCGAAGCGAATCGGCTTGCCGGTTGCGATGTACATCGCGTCGACAAACGCCAACGATGTGGTACCGGAATACCTACGGACCGGAGTGTTTCATCCGCGCGCGGCGCAGGCGACCTTTTCGAATGCCATGGACGTGGGCAATCCCAATAATTTTCCGCGCTTGCTCGATTTATGCCGCAACCGGGTGGAATACGTGCAGAAGGAAATCTGGGGCCACGGCGCGACGGACGAAGAAACGCTCGCAGCGATGAAGATGCTCCATGAAAAGTTCGGCTATATCTCCGATCCACACACTGCGGTTGGCGTGCTCGGTTGGGAAGCGTACAAGAGCCAACATCCCGAGCCGGCGCAGGGCCTGGTGCTGGCTACGGCACACCCGGCAAAATTTGCTGAGGTGGTGATGAAGGCCATCGGTACAGCCCCTCCTTTGCCTGATCGGCTTGCAGCTTACTTGAAGCGTGACAAGCTTTCGCTGCCCATTTCGAGTTCCTACGATCAATTCAAGCAGTTTCTCCTCACGCAATAAGAGACCAGGGAGTCCATCAGGATCCAGCAAGTAAGCGTGTGGGACGAACTGCTAGTTTTTGCGCAGGCGGTCGAGGAGAAGAAAGAGGAACACGGCGACGAGGGCGTTGACGAGAGCCGCGACGATGAGGTGCATGTTAAACCAGGGCTCGGGTTGCGCGAGGAGGATTCGGCGCGTGATGACGATCAAGCCCTGATGGGTAATGAAGAACGCAAAGGTGAGTGCGAAGCGCGCGGCGGGGGAACCGTCGGGCCACTCAAGCTGTCCTGCAGAAGACCGATGACCATTCCGAGCAAAAGCCCGGTGGAAGGATTGCGACGGCTGAGGCCGAAATAAATCGTCACGAGCAGAGGCAAATCAAGGACAGCGGCCTTTGCAAAATGAATGGGGAACGACGACTGGATGACCAGTGCCAGCAGCGTGGCGATGATGATCGCGCCGGCGCGAAACTTGTGAACTTCAATGTGCGATTCGCCGCGGATATCGAAGGCGTCGTTCATCGCCGTACCGCCGGGGGAGGAGTGGCCGCGTTGGGCGCTGGGGGCTTCGCGTCGGCAGGACTTTCTTCAGTTTTTGTTTCGAGGGGGCGCATGGACTGGAGAACTAGAACTTCCTCGAGACGCTCGAGATTGGCCGCCGGTTTAATGCGAATCTGCTTAAACGGGTTGCCGGACTTGATTTCCGCCACGGTACCCACGGGAAGATCGCGCGGGAAGATGCGGTCCATGCCGTTGGTAATCACTCGTTCGCCCAGGTTGACTGTATCGTCGTTCGGAACGTATTTCATAACCAGAAGAGGTTCACCCTGACCTCCAACCGGGCTCTGGATGCGGGAATCGGCCAGCATCGCACCAACGCCGCTGTCCTTGTCTGTGAGCAGTAGTACCTGCGCCTCGTTGGGATAAGTTTCCACGACTTTGCCAACCACTCCATCCGGAGTGATCACTCCCATATCCTTTCGAATGCCGTCGCGCTCGCCGCGGTCCAGCTGAATCGTGCGGCTCGCGGTTCCCATGCTGACGCCAATCACGCGAGCGGGAATCATGGGGACTTGCGCGTGCGATCGGCGGAAATTCAGCAGCGCCGCCAACCGGTCGGCTTCCGCGGCTTTGCCCTGAAGCTGCGAGAGTTGCAATTTCAGCGCGTCGTTCTCGCGGCGAATCTGCTCGTTTTCTCTTGTAGTGTTCTGCAGCGCGAAGTAATGGCGCCAGGTGTCGCGAACCCAGCCAAAACCATTGGAACCGGCGCGCTCAAACGGCGAAACGGCGCCGACGGTCCAGACGCGAATGAGCCGTCCCTGGGAGTCGCGCTTGATCTGCACGGCCAGCATGAGAATCTGCAGCACCACGACACCGGCGAGCAGGACCAGCGATTTGTGTCGAGAGGGAATGGCTACCATGTAATTTCCGAAAGTTGAAATTCGAAATTGGAAAATCGAAACGCGAAAACTGGTTTCATCACTACAAGCGTTTTCGAGTGCGGCATGTTGTGCCCTGGCAAACGCAAAGTCTTAATCGATGCAAACCTGGCGCAGCAATTTAAAGTCGCTGAGCATCTTGCCGGTGCCGAGCACCACGGACGCCAGAGGATCATCCGCGATGGAAACCGGCAAGCCGGTCTCTTCGCGAATGCGCTTGTCCAGATTCTTCAACAGCGCGCCGCCGCCCGTCAGGACGATACCGCGGTCGCTGATGTCCGCGGAAAGCTCGGGAGGTGTGCGCTCGAGGGCCACGCGCACGGCGTTGAGAATGGTCGCGACGCATTCGCTCAAGGCTTCGCGAATTTCGCTGTCGTCGATGGTCACCGTCCGTGGCACGCCTTCAATAAGGTTGCGGCCTTTCACTTCCATGGTGAGCGGTTTTTCCAGTGGATACGCGGACCCAATTTCCATCTTGATTTGTTCGGCGGTGCGTTCGCCGACGAGCAGGTTGTACTTGCGCTTCAGATATTGCATGACGGCTTCGTCCATCTCGTTGCCTGCCACGCGGACCGACCGCGAGTAGACGATGCCGCTCATGGAGATGACCGCAATGTCGGTCGTGCCGCCGCCAATGTCCACCACCATGTTACCCGACGGCTCTTCGATCGGCAGCCCTGCGCCAATGGCCGCGGCCATGGCCTGTTCGACGAGAAAAACTTCGCTGGCACGCGCGCGATAAGCGGAGTCCTGCACGGCGCGCTTTTCCACCGGCGTAATCTCGCTGGGAACGCCGATGACAATTCGCGGATGCACAAGCACGCGGCGGTTGTGCGCCTTCTGGATGAAATAGGTCAGCATCTTCTCGGTGACCTTGAAGTCCGCGATGACTCCGTCTTTCATCGGCTTGATGGCCACCACGTTGCCCGGCGTGCGGCCGAGCATCTCTTTTGCTTCGCGGCCTACGGCCACGACTTCTCCGCTGGATTTGTTGATAGCCACGATCGAGGGCTCGTTAACGACAATGCCTTTGCCGTGCGCAAACACCAGCGTATTTGCAGTGCCCAGATCTATGGCCAGGTCGGAAGAAAACAAACTGAACACCGACCTCATGTTGTAACCGTTCTTGTTCATCCCCACATCCCCCCGCGGAGAAAGATTCTCCGCCGTCCGGCCGACGATAGCGCTGACCTAGCCGCAGCCAGCTCCGACATCTATTGTCTCCGGACACCGCGACCAGCGCAAAGGCGCTTTGGTCTTTCTTCGGATCTCTTACTTCGGAATGACGATCGACACTTGCTTCATGGCCGTTCCGCCCCGCCGATTCGAACCGATAATCGAAATCGTATGCTGTCCTGGATCGAGCGGCTCGGTGAAGTGGCGAAACGAGCCGTCCGGTGAAACGTTCGGAACTGATTGACCGTTTACGATCAGCGCGGCTCCCGGTTCGGTCCGCCCCACGACTTCCGCCACGCGTCCATGTAACTGGGTTCCGTCAATCTCGAGCAGCATGGACTGTGACTTGCCTTGCGCCACGAGCGTAAACTTAAAAGTCTCGCCCACTTCACTGGTCTGCTTCTTTCCATCCGTCGCCGTGACGTTCCAGAAGTAGTCGCCGGGATCCAGCCCGGTAATCTCCACGGCCGTTGAGCTGACCTTTGGCGCTTCCTTCACGATCTTCGTGAACATCGAAGTCGTGCTAACCCGCAGAGAATAGGATACGGCATCCTGAACCGGTTTCCATTCGAATCGGACGGGAGAGATCTTCGGGTTTTCCGCGATGATCGGTGACAGGTTTAGAGGCGCCACGAGCTCGGGCGGCGCCAGGACATTGGATTTTTGAAATGTACCGTTATTGGGAATCGTAACTTTCTCAAATGGCGCGAGGTCAATTTTCTCCTGGCCGCGTTGCACCTGCGCACTGCCGCTCGACACAACGATTTCAGTTGACTTATTCTCAGGGTCCGCCTTTACCTTACCGCGGCTGTTCGAGCCCAGTTGTGCCCTGGTGTCTTCGACCCGCACCTGCGCTCTCGACTCGGCCAGGGTGAAGTTTGGGATCGCCCAGTCAACGGTACCCGTCGTGATTCCGATGCCGGAGCTGCTCGGTTTGTTGTTCTCCGAGGAATTTTCTTCCACGACGACCAGCGAGTCAGGCTTCATCGTGTAGGTGGTGCCATCACCGAAGGTGATGCGCGCGTCGCCATCCGAACCTGTCTTTATCTGATCACCTTTGTCGAGCATGGTGCGAAAATCCGCGACCACCCATTGCACGGAATTGACTTTTTTGACTTCGACTTTACCGTCCAGGTTGACGAATTTGGCGTGCTTCTGATCGGCGCTGAGCGGTTCCACTTCAGGGTCGCTTACTTTGTCGCTGATTTTTTGAAACACCACTCTATATAAGTCGGGCTTGGCCAGATAAATTCCGCCGAAAATGATCGCCACTGCCAGCAGCGCATAACCAATTACCGTCTTGTAGGTGACTGCTCTCCAATACACCTCGACGTGAGGTCCCTTTGCCTGGCCTTGCGTGGATCTCGGATCGATGGGTGTTTGTGTAGTCACGGTTGAATGTGTTGTGAACGCTCCAATTTTCCAATCTAGCACAGCGGTTTCCTTATGCAGGAATTGCGGAGCCGCGCGTAGTCAATCTGCAAATAGCAACGCCGCACCCGGCCCAATTGCCACTGGCCTGTTCCTGGGGGCAGGTCGCTCGGCGAATGTGTTTGAGGCGCGCGACTATATCACCTATAATCTAAAGTTTGTCTACTGACGTGGGAGACTCATCGGATGGCTGGCGCAAAAGATAAAAGCAAACTCGGGTATCGCATCCTTCTCGGGGTCGTGGTGCTGGTCCTGGGAGGCAGCATGCTGCTCTACCTCGTACCTCAGTCGCAGGTCAACGGCGAGGTTTCCACCGATACCGTGGCGAAGGTCGGAGACGACTCGGTCAGCGTGCAGGACGTGCGTCAGCAGCTCAACCAGATCGAGCAACGCAATCCCAATATGAAGCCGCTCGAAGGCTTCTACGCCCAGCAGATCATGAAGCAGTTGGTGTTTGAGAAAGAGATCGAATACGAGGCCAAGCGCCTCGGGATCACCGTATCCGACCAGGAGCGTGCCGACCGCATTCGCCAGTATGTTCCCACTGCCTTTAAGGGTGGCACATTTGTTGGCATGGACCAGTATTCGGCGGAAGTCCAGGCGCGCTTTCAACTGACGGTGCCGGTCTTCGAAGAACTTCTCCGCCAGGGCTTGCTCGAGGAGAAATTCCGCAAGCTGGTGACCGACGGAATCAGCGTGGGACCCGCCGAGATTCAGGATGAGTTCCGCTACAAGAACGAAAAAGTGAAGCTCGACTACGCGATGATCAAGCCGGAAGACCTGGAAGCCAAGATTGCACCGGATGATGCGGAAATTCGCGCGGCCTACGAGAAGAACAAGTCGAAATACCAGGTGCCCGAACGGCGTGTGGCGCGCTACGCCATCGTGGACGTGAACCAGATCCGCCAGAACGTGCAAGTCTCCGATGACATGCTCAAGCTGCAATACCAGGCCAACATTCAGCAGTACCAAGTGCCGAACCGCGTGCACGCGGAGCATATTCTCTTTATGACCGTCGGAAAGACCGACGCCGAAGTCGAGGAGATCAAGAAGCGGGCCGGGGACGTTTTGCAGCAGGTCAAGAAGGGCGGCAAGTTCGAGGACTTGGCAAAGAAGTATTCTGAAGACCCAGGCTCGAAGGACAAAGGCGGTGACTTGAGCTGGATCACCCAGGGGCAAACCGTCCCCGAGTTTGAGAAGATTGCCTTCAGTCTCCCTGCCGGCCAAGTTTCGGATCTGGTCAAGACGCAGTACGGCTTCCACATTATTAAGGTGCTGGAAAAAGAGACCGCCCACACCAAGCCGTTCGAGGAAGTGAAGGAGACGCTGCGCCCAAACCTCCAACTCAATCAAGCGGATAAGACGGCAAGCGACATCGCCGACAAGCTGTCGGCCGCCATTCGGCAGTCCAACAAGGTCTCCCTGGACGATCTGGCGCAACAATACCATCTGACAGTGAACGAAACGCGCCCCATTAGCGCGACAGACCCCTTGCTGGAGCTTGCCAATTCCCAGGAGGCCAAGGACACCATCTTTCGGTTGAAGCCCCAGGACTTGAGCCTCCCGGTGCGAACTGATCGTGGCTATGTCGTCCTGTCCGTGAAGTCGGTCCAGCTCGCACACCCGGGTTCGCTCGAAGAGGTTCGCGACCGCGTGATCACCGAGCTAAAGCGTGAAAAATCCGCGGAGCTGGCCAAGAGCAAAGCCGAAGAGCTGATCAAGCGTGTCAAGTCGGGCGAAAAATTCGATGCCGCCGCCCGGGCCCTAGGCCTTGAGCCAAAAACGAGCGATCCCCTGGCGCGCGACGGCTCTATTCCCGGCGCAGCCAGCGGCAAGCAGCTCGGCTCAGCTTTCAGCCTCAAGGCTGGCGACATTGCCACACCTCTCAGCCTCGGTCAGAGCTGGTTGGTCTACCGTGTTGCCGACAAGACAGAAGCGAACCCGGCTGATTTTGAGAAACAGAAGACTCAGTTGACCAAGGACCTGCTCGACTCCAAGCGAAACTTGGCGTTTGAAGCCTTCCGGACGGCGCTAGACGACCGCCTGAAACAGGAAGGGAAAGTCAAGCTCATGCCTGAGAAACTGAAGGCCTTCGGCACTTTTGGCTAGGCTAAGTCCCACAAAATAAATGAGTTGCTCTCCTGGAACGGTGGGCTTGTCTTTCTTCGCGCGTCCCGATACCCTATTGGTGTCTCCCTTGAAGCCGAATTCAAGCCCAAACACCTAGTCTGGGTTCGGGGGTAACACCAAGAATTCGGATCAGAGACCAGCATGGCGATCCAGCGCCAGGACTTCAAAGATCGGTGACACCAACATGGCCGTCCGCACTTCCTCCGTTCACAACGACTACCGCTGCAGCATCGACCGCAACCAGTCTGGGAAATACTGTGTCCGCATCCAAGTGCACTATCCCCGCCATGCGTGGACGCTGCACGTCTATTTCCTGGCCTCCTCGTTCGACCGCGCGATGAAGAAGCTCGAAGCGTCACTGGATTTCCTACAGCGTCACGAAGAGAAGCTTTGGTTTTGGGGCGTGGATCGCGCCGAAGACATGGGTTTTTCGGCGGAGTTTCTGAAGGACGCGGGGTTGCGCCTGGACCGCCGCACGGAGTTTCCACGAAAAGCAACCAACGTCTCGCTAGCTCCTGAGCGCGAAGTGCCCGCCTTCGTCCTGGGGCCGATGCGCCGGGGCCTGGCAGAATCGGTGGAAACAACTCGCGAAATGTCCCGCAGTGCTGCCGCTGGCGACTAGAGCAAAGCCACTTATTCTAAAGTGTTTTTGTTCCAAGACCGGATCGCAGGATAGCTTTCAGTCTCCCGCTTTTTCTGGCGCCGCTGGCACAGGTTCGCGGATCAGCAGGGGAAACCTCGGGAACGAGAAACTTCCCGCTACGTCGTCAATCACGTTGACCTGGCACAAGTACAGCCCCGGCCTCAGCAACTGCAGCGGCAAATCCATCTGGAAAATGACCGCCTTGCGGTCTGGAGCGGTCACTTCGTTCGCCACCACCGGCTTGGACTCGTAAATCTTTGTTGAGCCCTGTAAAAACTCGATGCTAGTGAACACTCGGATGCTGTCCTTGGGCGCCTTTACGGTCGGGACATCCTTGCCCGCTCCATTCTGGCCGCCCTTTTGATCCGCGTTTAGGGAGGGAGTTGCGGCGGGTGCCGGATTCTTTCCCTTTACCGCATCGTACACCTCGTATTGCAAATAGAGATGCTGGTCCGGCGCGAACACATGGGTAATGTTGGGAACGAGTTCCATTTGATCCCGGACCAGCGGGTTCGCTCCATTTTTCTTGTTGGTGACCGGGGCGCGCAGGTTGCTCAGCACCACCGAACTCATTTTCAACGGCGACTTGCGCAGGTCGGGAATTTGCACATCCGTCTCGAAAGAGCCGATGCGGCCGGTCTGGTTCTCGCGAATGACAAATTTCAGGTGGTAGCTGCCCGGAGCGAGCACAAAGCCGGTGTTGTACTGGACGTTCTTGCGGCGAACTTGCTGGGTACTCTCCACCGCAAGCTTTACCGTGTCGCGCAAATGGCCGACAGGGAATTTGCCGCCCTCCCGAACTTCACCGACGATATCGATCGTGGCGCTGTCTTTTTCCTTTTCCGTGACGAAGGGTATCTGCGAGCCCGGCACTACCAGAGAAACTGCCAGATAATAGTGCGAATCGTCCTGACGGAAGAATGCCGCTCCCGCGTAAAGAGGTACGTCCACGCGAGGCAACTGCGCGGCAAGCTCGTCTTCCAGTTGCTGCTCGCGGTCGGCGCGATTCAAGTGTTCGAAATCTCGCCCCGCGTAATAACCGGACCGAAAATCGAGCTTCAGGTCAGCGCGGTTGACCTGCACCTTCAATCGCCGGAATCTTCCATCCTTCAGCGGATTATTGCTCGTGAATCCCAGGACGTAATAAACCGAACTATCCTTCTGAACCTGAGAAAATACCGGGCCGAAATCATTGGAATCAAAAAACGCCTTTCCGCCGGTATCCGAAGAGAGCGTCGCCAACGTGTCTTGAGAAGCGGCGTTGCCATTGAGATCGTTCAGTATGGAGGCGCCGGAATAGGCCGATTGCCCGTGCAAACTGGCGGACTGCGCTTCGCCCCCCGGCGGAAACGCCTGCAAACCGCGGATATCCAGCGAATAGATCGATACGTTGGCTTTCACTGCCGCCGCGGTGGTGGCGCGCAGCGCCGATTGATTGTCCGCGCCCGACTGAGTGATTCCGTTGCTGAAATAGATGAGGCTCTTCTTCTGCGGCAGCTTGCCAAGCGCTTGCATCAGTGATTGCAGCGCCAACAGCTTGCGGTCGGCATTGAATGTGTTGAAATCTGTGTCGTCAGCGGAAAAGGCTCCGCTGGTTTCCGCGGCACCTTCCGAACTCCCCGTGCTTCCGTTGTCGAATCCTTGTCCCTGCCCGGAATTGTAGGCGGTCAAAGCCGCGACTATTTTGGCTTTGTCGTCCGTAAAATCAAGATCCACGCGCATGTTCGTGGCCAGCGACACCAGCGCCAACAAATCGGCGGGCTGCATCTTTGCGGTCACAAACTTCTTCGCGGCATCCACCGACCGGTCAATCTGCTCCGGGTCCATCGCCGAGAAATCGAAAAAAAGCAGCATCAATCGCCGGTCCCGGGCGTCCAGGGACGGCGGCGCTTTCTTTCCGGAGCGCAGGAGCGCTCCCGTTCCGGTCACACCCGCGACGGTGGTCTCCGCCGCGCCGGCGGTTGCCAGTTCGTCGACATTTTCAAAATCGAATGTGGAAATCTCCTGCTTCTTGCCATCCTCGAATAGCGTAAAGTCGCTCTTTTTCAGGTCGCGAACCAGGTTTCCTTTTTTATCGCGGGCGACCACGTTCACGAGGACGAGTTCGGTCGTGACTTGGATGCGCGCCTCGTTCGCCTTGGTTTGTTCGGCCTGTTGCGCGATGAGCGGCGCAGCCATCCGCAAGAGCAAGATTGCTGCGGCGAGAATGGAAAAAACTTTTCTGGTCAGCTTCATATTTTAGAAGCGGAAGCGTGCCTGTACGGACACGCGCCGCATCCCGCCAGTCCCAGTAACTTCCCCAAAAGTGAAGGAGTTCACGACCGTATTGATGGAAGTGAAGCGTACGGTATTGAACACATTGTTGGCGGTGATACGCAGATCCAGCGCCCTGGATTCCTTGATAGTGATCGTTTTGTTGAGCGACATGTTCATCGTAACCTGGCCCGGTCCCTCGATGATATTCCTTCCCGCGTCGCCGAAGCTGGAGCCGCCGGGGTTCGTGCATGTGGCGCTGGGCGCGCAAAATGCAGCGGTATTGAACCATTTGAGCGTGGTTGGGTCGCTTATCGATATTGATTGTCCCGCAACGCTGTTTGCACGAAGGGACCCGCTCACGCCGCGGCTGATGTCGAGGCCTCCGCCCAGAACTCGCGGAGTAAAGTACAATCCGGATCCAATTGTGAAGTCACCGCTCCACTGCCAGCCCCCTAGAATGTGGCTCGCTGCACCCTTGGGAACGAATCGCCGATTGTCGCCGAATGGTAAATCGTAAATCCAATTTCCCGTGAATTTGTGACGCTGGTCGAAACTGGAAAGTCCGCGGTCGGCGGAAATATCAAAGGGGTTTTGCGCCACGACGCTTCCGCCTCCTCCGATCGATGACGCGTCGTCGATGGACTTGGAAAATACATACTGTCCGCTCAACCCGAGCCCCTTGGCCAGGCGCTTGCGCACGCGCACGGAAGCCGCATGCAAGACGGAGTCGCCCTCCGATGATTCGTAGATGAACGGTTGATTGCCGGAGCCGACGAGCGCGCGCTCGGTATCCAACCGCGTGCCCTTCGCGCCGTTGTAGCCAACGTTCAGCACCACGCCACCCGGCAATCCCTCTTGCACGTCGAGATTCCAAACCTGTACGTAGCCCAGGCGATAGTTCGGATTAACGGCGAAGTTGTTGGTGACCGTGTTTCCGGCCGAGGGGAATCCATTCGTAAACGTCAGCGGGGTCCCGGCAATCAGGCCGGTGACGTCGGTGGTATTCGTCCCAGTGTTCGCGAATGGCGGTTGAAACGCAAAGTTCTGGATCATCGTGCCGTATTGGGCCAGGTTGTAGTTGATTCCGTAGCCCGTCCTCACCACCATTTGTTTTTGGGGTTTCCAGGCGATCCCGATGCGCGGCGCGAAATTATTGCGATCCGGGCGGACGAGCGAGGCCGGAAACACTCCATTGTAAGGGCCCGTTTGCCCCGGCAGGACAGGCACCGCGGTAGTGAATCCAGGCGCCACGTCCAGATTACTAATGCGATCTCCGGCCTCCGCATAAGGTCCGTTGTATTCGTATCTCAGCCCGAGATTGAACGACAGATTCGAGCGGAACCTCCAATCGTCCTGCACAAAAAAGTCAAACGCATTGGCACGGAAGTTATAGGAAGTTGCGCCGGACTGCAGTGAGGTTTGCTGTGAAAAACAAAACTCCCCTCCGCATTTCTCGAGGAGCGAAAACTCTGGAGAATACGCCGATAATCTCCTCCGAAACGCCAGTTATGTTTTCCGCGGTTCCATGAGACTGTCTCCGAGAAGGAGTAAGTCTGGTCAAGTTCCCTGTGCGGCGTCGGGTCACTCAGTCCTCCGAACGACGTGAAGCTGATTCCCGGAAGCCCCCAATCAAAGGGATCATTCGAGATTCCGCCAATCCCGGCTCCGCCCGGCCCGGAAACGTCCGTGACGTTTGAATAGAGATTCGTAGTGGAAACATGATTGTGGTTGTAGTTCACGCGGAAAATATTTGTAACCCGGCCCTTGCCGTAGGTCCACCCCGCGCTGGCGTTCAGCCCTTGCGTTCCCGTTCCCCCAGCGAGCGAAGGAAATTGATTCACGATGTTGTTCGAGCTGCGCGACCAGTTCAGCCCGAAATTGATATTGTTCTGCGCCCGCCTTCTGCCTCCTCCTCCTCCCCCACCGCTTCCTCCGCCGAACGGACCGAGCCCTGGGCCGTTGCTTGCGCCGAAATTGTGGACCAGCCGAAAGATCACCGTGTCAGAACTACTCGCCGCGGACGTTACGTAGTGAAAATTCTGACCGGAAGCTGTCGGCCCGATGTTCGGCAAAGGGATGTAGTTCAGAAGCGCCGTCGCTGCCGAACTGATCAACGCCGGATCCATCGCATTCGTTACCCCGTTGAATTGATATTGCTGCCCGGTCTGTGGATTGAAGATTTGAACGGGGCTGCCGTCGTTGTATTTTGCCCCGGAAAAATTCCCGCCGCGCTCGTCCGTAGTTGGCACTGTCGAGAACGAATCATACGGTGAGCTCCCACGCGAGCCATTCCATCCGGCGAAAAAGAACCACTTGCCGCCCCCGTTGAATATCTTCGGGATGTTCAGCGGTCCGCCTACGTTGACGCCGAACCGGGACTGGTTGTAATCGGGTTTCGGCAATTCGATTCCCGTCAGCGAATACGACCGCGCATCCAACGCCGATGTATCGTCTGAAAAATATAGGATGCCATGCGGCTGGTTGACGTTGAATCCCCGGGGCAACCGGCCGATGGCAATCACTCCGCCCCCTGGCCCACCGAAGCCTCCCCCGCCGCCCCCGAATGCGCCGCCACCCTCGCGCTGCATCCGTTCGCGAAATTCCTGGATCCGATCCTGCAGATCCTGTTCGCTGCCGCCCCCAAAGTCCTGCGTTCGTCCTTGGGCCCCGCTAATGCTCACCGATTCCGTGGGGCCCTCCGCACCCGCTCCATTCATCGGGAGGCTTGAAAGATCGCTGTTGCCCTGCCCTCCACCGCCCGCGCCTCCGAAACTAGAATTCCCCCCGGCCAGCGCAGAAAGGGCGGTGTCCACTGCTACGCTTTGAAATCCCCGGCCTGCCGCCGCCATCGCTGCGGTGGCACTACTCGATTGTTCCTGCTGGCGGGAAGCCAGGATCAATTCCGCGTCCACTTTCCCGGATGGATTCTCCGGATTCAGTACGACCTCTTGGGTAAAAGCGGCGAAGCCCATGAAATCGCCGCGTACCACGTACCTTCCGCGCGTCATGCCTGACAGTGCAAATTTTCCTACGGCGTTTGTCGCCGTGGAATACTTTTTCCCCGTCAACGTATTGGCTGCAGTCACGCTCACTCCGGGCAGGGGAGTCTTGCCGCTTCGTGCCGAACCATTGATTTCATACACTGGAGCAGCCGCAGGAGTTGTCGCGGCCGGTGGCGCTGGTGAAGGTGGCGCCGTTTCCTGCGCAAGCAAACCCGACGCAAGAAGAAGCGCGATGATCTGAAATAGGAGGATGGCACGAGCTATAGACTTCAAGTCTGAGTCTCCCTGAGCAAACTAGGACTGTGGCGGATTGCTTTGCGGCGCGGTTGCAGGTTTTTTTCCAGCCGGTGCATTGCCGGCAGGCCCGATTCCGTTCGCTTTCAGTATTTCTTCCATGCGGTCCCATTGCTCGGGAGAAAGGACCATCACGTTCTTGGGCGCGAACGCATTGTTTTTTACGGCTCCGCGTACCACCACGTGATCGCCCGGCTGGATATCCGCCATCGTGATGCTCTCGCGCCCTCTTCGCAGCGAGGTTTCCTCGTTCAATTCCAGTGTCTGCGTGACATTGTCCGGGCGCAACAACGTAAGGTTTGGCGCGTCAACGGACTTCACTTCACCAACAACGTAATCCTTCCCCAGTTCGCCGAACCCGCCCCCACCTCCACCAAATCCTCTGCCACCGCCAGCGGGCCCTCCGCCGGATCGCCCTCCGATCACTTGTGCCGTCACGCTATGATCCGCGTTCTCTTCGCCGCGCACGAACACCAAGTCGCCGACCTTGAAATCCTCCACTTTCGCGCTTTGCCGGTCTTTGTGGTATTCCGTCTTATCCGTGAGCTTCACGGTCGCTGTCGAGCCGTCCGGCTTTGCCAACTCCATTGATCCCTTGCCAATGGCCGTAATCTTGCCAAGTAATGGGAGGCCTCGCCCATCATCCGGGCTGCGCCTCTGTCGCTCTGCCGGAGGCGCTGCTTGTTCCTGGGCCGGTGCTGCGGCCGCTGGCGCCTGCGCCCGGCTCGTCCCTGCAACAAAAAGCACTAACAAACCCAAACGTTTGATTCGCTTTCCATACCCGATCATGAATATCCCCTTGCGAAGCTTCACCTAGTCAAAGACGTAAACCCAAGCCTCAAAATAACGCCGTCAAAGGTTCCTGGCCAGCGCAATCTTTCCCACTTCCTAATTTCCTCAATTTGAGCACTAAAGTTCCCAGCCAACGTCTTCGCCGGGATATTCAGTCGCGCCTGAAGCAAGCGGACTCCGTATACTCGAATATGTGTTGACTTCTCACTTAATTCGCAGCATGATGCGCCCGTTCCCCCGAACAACTTGCGCGATGCGCACCGGGGATACTGTTCACGCTCCGCAGACCCTCGATTCGAATGAGCTTCGCCGATGGATCGGCCGCCGCAAAAGGAGAGATAACCCCAAAATGAAAAACTCAATGAGAATCTGCATGGCGGTGCTCGCGGCCTTGCTGCTTGCTGCCGGTAACATGGAGGCCCGCGCGCAGTCGGCGCAGCAGACCGCTGATCAGGCCAAAGCGGATGCGAACGCAACTAAGCCGGCAGAGATAAAAAGCGCCGACGGCGCGCCCACAACAAAGAAAAACAATCCAGGCAAGGCCACCTCCGCCACCACTCCAACTGCTCCCACTCCTCCATCCGCCTCAGCGCCACCAGCTGGTGCTCCTGGGAGCGCGCCATCTTCAGCAGCTGCGGCCGTCCAGAAAACTTCGCAGGCAAAAAATTCTGGCATGGTCTGGGTAAATACCGAGTCCGGCGTGTATCATAGGCCCGGCACCCGCTGGTATGGCAGAACCAAGCAGGGCAAGTACATGACGGAAGGTGACGCCATCAAGGCAGGCTATAAGGCTTCTGGAAAAAGCTAGAAGCGCCAATCCCAGGCGTTCCATCGAAAAAGGAGAGAAGGAAATGAAAAAACAGTTCATCCAGAGATTCGTGGGGGCTCTCGTCCTGTTTTTTGCCGTCTCGGTTGCCATGGCGCAACCGCAGGCGAGTACTGCGGCGCCTGCCAAACCCGACGCGAAGGCAGCGCAAGCCGCTCCCAAGTCCAGTGCATTGTTGGACATTAATAGCGCAACTGCGGACCAACTCGACGCGCTTCCGGGGATCGGCAAAGCCTACTCGCAGAAAATCATTGCTGGCCGTCCCTATCGCGTAAAGACCGACCTTGTGGCCAAGAAAATCATTCCGCAAGCGACCTACGACAAGATCAAGGGCATGATTATCGCGAAGCAAGCAACTGCGGCCGCAGCCGCCCCGAAATAGTGTTGGAATTTACAAAACCAACAGGGGCGGCATCTCAGCCGCCCCTGTTTCCTATTTAAGGTGACCTATTTTTCGCGCAGGATCACTTCGCCGTGGCCCACGAGTTGGTCGTTCAGCCACAAGCGATATTTATAGGTGGCCGTTTTGCTCCCAGGGCGCGGCGGCCCGCTGAGCAGGCGCATGCCGGCCGGCGCTTGAAAAACGTTGGATGAAAACGGGCAGCGGTTCACATCGAATTCCACGCGCAAATTGCCGGCGTCGGAGATCCAGGAAACCTGGTCGCCTTCATCGATAACGACGACTTGCGGGATAAGTCCAACGAGTACGGGGCGTTCAGCCATTTTCTGTGTGGCCCTATGCTCTTCCGGGCCAATGCTCCCGATTCTATGAGTACACAGGGACGATAGCATACTCCCCGTAAAAAATTCTTGTGAGGCTTGTCGCAGCGCTCGCAAAGCTCCCCCCTCAGAAGAACTTAATCTGCGATTCTTCGCAACCAACCTGTACTCTCGGGCATCCCAATATATGCAACCTGTACTTCGCTGCGCTTGACCCTTCTTCCGCGCAACCGTACACTGAAAACGTGGCTTCGTGGCGCGAAGTTCCGGCTGGATCTCTTGCGCTCGCGGAAAGATGCAGTGATAAGCGCCGCAACCTGGGCGCGGAAGGTTTTGCCGGATGGCTTCAGCCTCTAAATATTTGTCGATACCACTCCCGAACGGCTCACGGATTTCCGTTCTTCTCTCTTTACCCTTTGTATTGGTGCATCTCGCCTCGCTCCTGATTTTCTTCATGCCCTTTCACTGGTACTACCTGGTTGCCTGCCTCGGGCTCTTGTTTGTGCGCATGTTCTTCGTTACCGCTGGCTATCACCGTTATTTTTCGCACCGCTCGTTCAAGACCAGCCGTGTGTTCCAATTCGTGATCGCGTTCATGGCCACGAGCTCTTCGCAGAAGGGCGTGCTGTGGTGGGCGGCGCATCATCGCCACCATCACCGGCATTCGGACCAGGAACTGGATTTGCATTCGCCGACACTATT
>WNFN01218995.1_pt1 | contig 16324 bp, 12 predicted proteins | sample 5400161 | NCBI WGS metagenome assembly WNFN01 (sample SAMN13153353, study PRJNA577476) | soil metagenome | isolation source: 80 cm saprolite on Douglas fir-dominated hillslope | place: USA:California | collected 2013-09-17
GGCGAAGGGCCCATGCGCGCGCTGGAGCTGCGGCTCGAGCGCGGCTTCTTCCGCGTGGCGGAGATCCTCATGACGCGCGCGGGCGGGTGCCATCGCTTCGAGGTCCGCGGCCGCAGTCCCGTGGTCGGCATCGAGGCGGAGCTGCCCCTGCCTGCGGTCGACGATCCCTTTCGCCAGGACGATGCGCCCTGCGTCGTCGACCGCGACGGCGGCGGGGTCACCATGCTCCGATTCGCGGCCGTCAAGCCGGGCGCGCGCACGCGCCAGCCCGCCCCGCGGGGCACGCTCTCGCTGCGCCTGCGCGACATGGACCTCACCGACGTGTTCTTCGTCCTCCACCTGCTCACCGGGCAGGGATTCCTGGTCGACGAGGACGTGCGCGGGCGCGTCAGCGTCGACGTGAGCCAGGTCGCGCTCGACGACGTGCTGGCGCTGCTGGCCAAGGACGGCGTCGCCGTCTCTCCGCCGGGGCCGCTGCGCCGCGTCTCACGGACGGCGGCGCGGGCGCTGCCCGCGGCGACGGGAGAGGGCACGCCCATCACGTTTGCGCTCAAGCGGGCCGCGGTCGCGGACGTCCTGGCCGTCATCGGGGAGGCCGACCCCACGGGACCGCCGCCGCCGCGCGTCGCCGGAGGAAGGCTCAGCCTCTGGGCCAGCGAGGCCCGACTGGCCGACGTGCGTGCGGCCGTCCTCCAGGTCGCGCGTCCCGCGGGGGCGGCCAGCGGCGACGGCGATGCCCCGCCTCCCCCGCCTTCGACCGAGCGACGGTTGCTCGTGCGCACGGACGAGCTCTCCGTGAGCGAGTTCCAACTCGCCGGGGTCGCCTCGGCCGGACAAGGCTGGACCGCCTTCGCGTACTCGCCCACCGGTGTCCTCAACGCCTATCGGCGCGGGGACCGGCTGGCCGACGGCACGACGACGGAGGTGCAGTCGACGGACGTGATGATCACGACGGAGGAGGGCCCCTTGCGCCTCCTCCTCCCCGATCCGGGGCGCTGAAAAAAAGAGGCCCGGGGGAGAACCCCGGGCCTCACGTCTCTTCAATGGGCACGATTGGCCCGACGCACCATTGCGGTGCGCCCTTCTCTCAAATTGGAATGGGGCCTTGTTACAGGCCCCCTTCGGAGTCCGGTGGACCGTCTTCCATCGGCACCTCCGTCCATTCGTACGGCACGTTCACGGCGGGTACAGCTGCTTCACGCCACGACACGCCGATACGCTACGTCACTCACATCACGACCACGAACTTGCGAAACGACGTTTGCGACCCGACAACGGCAACGGGAACGTTCGCGCGACCGGCACGCGATCGTCCGAGAGAGCAGTACGTCTCTCTCAGCGCCAATATCGGCCCCGGCCAGGGGACTGTCAAGACGAAACTCTCCCGAACCGGGAGGCATCGACACCGATGGCCCATAATCGGGCCGATGGAGGATCGGACCTGACCCGCGGGCACGCCCAGGGCGCACTCACCGTGCTCGGTCCCGTCCTCCTCGCCCTGGCCGTCACCGCGGTTGCGCACCGGCAGGCCCTGCTGGAAGTCGCCTGGCCGGACGAGGTCATCTACCTCGTGGGCGCGCGCAACGTGCTCGAGCGTGGAACTCTCGACACGAACTTCTACCTGACCTACAGCCTGCTGCGCCGCGGCTATCCGCACCGCGACGTGCACATGCCCGGTTACCTGCTGGCCCTCACGCCCGCGGTGGCCGCCCTCGGTCCGACCCTGCGCGCGGCCGCCGCCGTCAACGCCATCCTCTTCGCGGCCTCGACGGCGCTCGTGTATGCGATCGGGCGCGCGCTGCTTCCCCACCGCGTCCAGGCCGTGTGCGCGGCGGCGCTCTTCGCGGTGCTGCCCCCGTTCCCGGGCTATCTCTTCGTGGCCTACCCCGAGATCGTCGTCTCGTTCGTGTTCCTGGCCGGCCTGGCCGTGCTCGTCCACGCACGCGGCTGGGCGGGGGCGGCGGCGGCGGNNNNGCGATGGCGTGCCTTCGCGCCGGCGGCGGCGGCCACCTTCGTCCTCGTCGTCGTGCCCTTCGCGCGCGATCGCGCCGTGCATCCGAACGCGCTCTACCCGAGCGTGCTGGAGGAGGCGCGCGCGTCCGCGCACCCGTTCTCCGCGCTCGTGCAGGCCCTCACCGCGAACACGGCCACCAACCTGCGCGACATCGCGCGCATGGATCCGGACACGAGCGCGGAGGACGCGGTGCTGGCCCTCGTCGTGCTGCTGGCGCTGACGGCCGCGCTGGGGGCGCGCCGCCTTGGCCCCGAATCGCGGCGCCTGGCCGGGGCGACCCTGGTTTCGCTCGCGCTCCTCACCGCCGCCGTGTTGACCCTCTACGTCGTACGCGAGCGTGGCGGGGTATGGGGAGGCGTCCGCGCCTACATGGCCTGGATGCCGCTCCTCGTCATCTTCGCGACTCCGCTCCTCTTCGCGCCGCGCCGGCGCGCCGTCACCCTCGTCCTCGCCCTCGTGGTCGCGGCAGGCGCGCTGGCCCTCGACCGTTGGCAGGTGCGGTTCTTCAACCGCTACAAGGGCTCCGACCTGGAGGACCAGGCGCGCAACGCGACGTACCTGTCGCGTTATCTCGATGCCTACCATCCCCACCGCATCGTCGCGCGGTCGTTCCTCTACGGCTTCCAGCATTACCCGGTGGAGGTCATCTGGTCCCTCCCGCGCGACGGCCGCGAGCTGGCCGCGCTGAACCAGGCGATCTCCTACGAGTTCCTCGCCATCCACGAGAAGAGCCCTCTCCTCGGCGTCCTCCGGGACAATCCGCGCTTCCTGCGCGTCAACCGGGAGGATCGCGGCGCGGAGCTGCTGATCTGGCGCCGCTTGTACTGAGGGCGCACCGTGCTACGCTCTGCCCCCCATGCCCAAGCTCGTCTTCACCACGAACGACCTCCGCGAGTTCCAGCCGGAGCTGGCCGCCCGCCTGGAGACCGAAGTGCGGGACGGCGCCGCCGACGAGCCCGCGGACAGCGCGCTCGAGTGCCGCATCGTCGAGCGCCAGGCGGAACGGCCGCAGATCGCCGTGCACATCGAGGGCAAGGACTGGGTCGTTTCGTTCACGGTGACGACCCCGGCCGCAGCGGGTGAGCTGCGGATGGCGACCAAGGTGGCCCTGCGCGACCGCGGCCGCCGCGTCCCCTACCAGCGCGGAACCAGACGCTAGGAAGGGTCGACCTGACCCATCAGGAATGTGTCCCACCGTGGTGGGGACACATTCCTCAGCGGACTTCCCAGATGTCGCCCGCCTGCAGCAGCTTCGTGATCTCGCCCTTGCCCCGCTTGGCGATGACCTGCTTGAGCTGCTCGTTCATCGACCGCTCGTAGGCGGGCGCGTCCACCGCGCGCAGGACGCCCATGGGGGTCGGGAACCCGGGGGTCGCGTCCATGCGCGAGAGGAGGAACGCGTAGGCGGGATTGGGATGGCGCTCGTCGTGCACGATGAGGTCGGCTTCGGTCACTCCGTCGCCGAGCATCACCACCTCGAGGTTGATCCCGTTCATGCGGATCCCCCGATCACGGTTGCGGCCGAAGACCAGCGGCTGGCCGTGCTCGAGCAGGATCGTCTTGTCGTCGCGCACGTCGCGCTCGGTCAGCGTCTCCCAGGCGCGGTCGTTGAAGATGTTGCAGTTCTGCAGGATCTCGATGAAGGCCGTGCCCCGGTGGGCGGCCGCGCGCTTGAGCGTGGTCTTGAGGTGCGCCTGGAACACGTCGACCGAGCGCGCGACGAAAGTCGCCTCCGCGCCCAGCGCGAGGGAGAGGGGATTGAAGGGACGGTCCACCGATCCGAAGGGGGTGGACTTCGCCTTCTTGCCCAGCTCGGAGGTCGGCGAGTACTGGCCCTTGGTCAGCCCGTAGATGCGGTTGTTGAAGAGCAGCACCTTCACGCCGATGTTCCGGCGCAGCATGTGGATCGTGTGGTTGCCGCCGATGGAGAGGGCATCACCGTCGCCGGTGGCGATCCAGACGTCGAGGTCGGGCCGCGAGATCTTGAGACCCGTGGCCACCGCGGGCGCGCGGCCGTGGATGGTGTGGAATCCGAAGGTGTTCATGTAGTACGGGAAGCGGCTCGAGCAGCCGATGCCGGAGACGACCACGAACTTCTCACGCGGGATCCCGAGCTCGGGGAAGACGGCCTGGACCGCGGAGAGGATCGCGTAGTCCCCGCAGCCCGGACACCAGCGGACCTCCTGGTCCGTCTGGAAATCCTTCTTCGTGTAGACGGGAGGGAGAGTCGCGTGGATCTTGTTGAAGCCTTCCGCGTCCACCAGGTACTTGGCGCGCAGCACCCACAGGAGCTGCCCCAGGTTCATCTCGGGCACGACGACCTTCTTGTAGCGCTTCATGACCTCGCCCAGGTTGCGCGGCAGGGGGTTGAGGTGACGCAGGTGCACGTGGCCGACGCGGTGTCCCTTCGCCCGAGCGGGACCCAGGGCGGCGGTGATCGCCCCGTAGGTCGAGCCCCATCCGATGAGGAGGAGATCCCCCTCGGCATCGCCGGCGGGCACGACCTCTGGCACGTCCTGCACGATGCCGGCCACCTTGGCCGCGCGCAGGCGGACCATGCGCTCGTGGTTGAGCGGCTCGTAGTTGACGTTGCCCGTCACATCCTGCTTCTCGAGGCCGCCGATACGGTGCTCGAGGCCGGCCGTTCCGGGGACGGCCCAGGGGCGCGACAGCGTCGCCGGATCGCGCTGGTAGGGCTGGAATCCCTCGGGTTCGGTGCGGTAGTGCACCGGGATGTCCGGCAGCTCGGCCGCGGTCGGGATCTTCCACGGCTCCGCGCCGTTGGCCAGGTAGCCGTCGGAGAGGATGATGACGGGGACCATGTACTTGATCGCGATGCGGCTCGCTTCCATGGCCACCCAGAAGCAGTCGCCGGGCGTGGATGCGGCCAGCACGGGCACCGGCGCCTCCGAGTTGCGCCCGTAGAGCGCCTGCAGCAGGTCGGCCTGCTCCGTCTTGGTGGGCAGCCCCGTGGAGGGGCCGCCGCGCTGGATGTCGCAGATGACGAGCGGCAGCTCGGTCGCGATGGCCAGACCGATGGCTTCCATCTTCAGCGCCATGCCCGGCCCGGACGTCGTGGTGAGGGCCAGCGCGCCTCCGTAGGCGGCGCCGATCGACGACGTCACCGCCGCGATCTCGTCTTCGGCCTGGAACGTGATGACGCCGAACTCCTTGTACATCGAGAGCTCGTGCAGGATGTCGGACGCGGGCGTGATCGGATAGCTGCCGAGGAAGAGCGGGATCCCCGCCTTCTGTGAGGCGGCCACGAAGCCGAGGGCGAGGGCGGTGTTGCCGCTGATGTTGCGGTACACGCCGGGCGGCAGCTTGGCGGGCGGGATCTCGTAGCTGGTCTGGAAGGCCTCGGTGACGTCGCAGTACATGTGGCCCGCCTTCATGGCGAGCTTGTTGGCCTCCGCGAGCACCGGCTTGCTGCCGAACTTGTCGTCGAGCCACTTGTACGTGCCGTCCATCGACCGGTTGTAGAGCCAGTAGCACATGCCCAGGGCGAAGAAGTTCTTGCACCGGTCCATGCTCTTGGCGTCGAGGCCGAGGTCGCTCAGGGCGAGCCGGGTCAGCCGGGTGAGGTCCACCTTGAAGAGCCGGTAGCCGTCGAGCGAATGGTCCTCGAGCGGGTTCGTCTTCGCCTGCGCCTTCTTGAGGTCCGTCTCCTTGAAGTTGTCCGTGTTGACGATGAGGATCCCGTTCGTCTTCAGGTCGGCAATGTTCGTGGCGAGCGCGGCCGGGTTCATGGCCACCAGGACGTCGACGGAATCGCCTGGCGTGTAGACGTCGCGGGAGGAGAAGTTGATCTGGAACCCGCTGACCCCGGGGAGGGTGCCGGCGGGAGCGCGGATCTCCGCCGGGAAGTCCGGAAAGGTGGCGAGGTCGTTGCCGAACAGGGCGGCCGTATTCGTGAACTGGCTGCCCGTGATCTGCATGCCGTCGCCGCTGTCCCCGCAGAACCGGACGACGGCCTGCTCGATCGTCTCCTTCTTCTTCTGACCCTGCGGGACTTCCGTGCTCGTGGCCATGGACCTCGAAAACCTCCCTCAGACGGGTGCAACCTCGGAGTATAACGCCCCCGGATGGGACCCCCAACCGGTAGAATCCCTCGCACCTGAACCGCCGTTGAAGCTCGCCTCCTGGAATGTCAACTCGATACGCGTGCGCCGCGAGCGCCTCCTGCGCTGGCTCGAGGCCAACCGGCCGGACGTGTTGTGCCTCCAGGAGTTGAAGGCCACGGACGCCCAGTTTCCGCACGAGGCGGTGCGGGCGGCGGGGTACGACGGCGCCGTCCTCGGCCAGAAGGGCTATAACGGTGTGGCCATCCTCACACGCGCGGGACTCCCGCTGGAAGACGTTCGGCCGGGTCTCGACGACGGCACCGACGACTCGAGTGCACGGCTCCTCTCCGCTCGCGTGGGCTCCATCCGGATCGTGACGGTGTACGTCCCCAACGGACAGGTCGTCGGCTCGGACAAGTACGCCTACAAGCTCGAATGGTTCCAGCGCCTCCGCGTCTACCTGGAGCGCCACCATCGCACGTCCGAGCCGCTCGTCCTGTGCGGTGATTTCAACGTCGCGCCCGAGCCCCGCGACGTCGACCGGCCGAAGGAATGGGAGCGCAGCGTGCTCTTCCACGTGGACGTACGCGCCGCGCTGCGCGAGGTGACGACCTGGGGGCTGACCGACACCTTCCGCCAGCATCATCAGGAGGGCGGGTTCTATTCGTGGTGGGACTACCGGATGCTCTCCTTCCCCAAGAACGACGGGCTGAGGCTCGACCTCATCCTGGCCACCCGGCCGCTGGCCGAGCATTGCACCGAGACGTCCATCGACCGCAACGAGCGCAAGGGCAAGCTCGCGTCCGACCATGTGCCCGTCCTGGCCACCTTCGCGGAGCACTGAAGCGGCCCGCGAAGGGCGCGACGCGGACCTCGCCGTCGTGGGCGCCGGTGCCGCCGGCCTCATGGCCGCGATCTGGGCCGCGCGCACGGCGCCTCCGGGAGGCCGCGTTCTCGTCCTGGACAGTGCGCGGCTGCTCGGCGCGAAGATCCTGGTCTCCGGCGGCGGCCGGTGCAACGTCACCCACCATGAGGTCGACGAGGCGGCCTTCAACGGCTCCACGCCCGCCGCGATCCGGAAGGTCCTGCGCCGCTTCGACGTGGCGCGCACGATCGCGTTCTTCCGCGAGCTCGGCGTGGAGCTGAGGCGCGAGGAGACGGGCAAGCTCTTTCCCGTGACCAATCGCGCGCGCACGGTGCTGGACGCGCTGGTTTCCGCGACCCGCCGCGCGGGAGTCACGCTGCGCCATCCCTTCCGGGTGGCGGGAGTGGCCCGCGATGCGGACGATTTCGTCCTCACCTCCGCGACGGGAGAGACGGTCCGCGCCGCGCGCGTCGTGCTCGCCACCGGCGGCCGCAGCCTGCCCAAGACGGGATCGGACGGCGGAGGGTACGTCCTGGCCCAGGCGTTCGGTCATACCCTGACCCCGCACGTCTTTCCTGGGCTGGTGCCCCTCCTCGTCCCTCCCGGCCACTTCGTGCGCACGCTCAGCGGCCTCAGCGTGCCCGTCGCGCTGGAGGTGCGATCGTCATCGGGCCGCAAGCGCGCGGCCCTCACTGGATCCCTCCTCTGCACGCACTTCGGGCTCTCCGGCCCCGGCGCCCTCGACATCAGCCGCCACCTCATCGCCGCGCGCATGGAGGATCCGGGCGCCCGGCTCATCGTGCGCTGGCTGCCCGAGCACACCGCCGAGAGCCTCGATGCCGTGCTGCGCCGCCTCGGCGCCGCCACCGTGGGCGGCTTTCTGGCCGATCACCGGCCCGATCGTCTGGCGCGCGCGCTGTGCGCGCAGGCCGGCGTCGATCCCGCGACTCCCGGGCACCGCCTCTCCCGCGCGGCGCGCCGCGCGCTGGCGGTAGCGGCGGCCGAGATGGCGGTGCCCATCGACGGCGATCGCGGCTACGCGTTCGCGGAGGTGACGGCGGGCGGCGTGCCTCTACGCGAGCTGCACCTCGACACGTTGCGGTCGCGTCGCTGCCCCGGCCTCTCGCTCTGCGGCGAGATCTGCGACGTGGACGGCCGCATCGGGGGATTCAACTTCCAGTGGGCCTGGGCGAGCGGCTACGTGGCGGGAACTTCGGTCTTTCTTCCCGCCCGTGAGCCAGCACAGGCCGCCGGACCGGGCGGCGCGTCACGCCCGTGATCCGGTTCACAGTCCGCCGTAACACGACGACCGTACCCCTCGACAGACGGACGCCGGGCACGAAGCCGGACGGGCCGCGGGGGAGTTGGAGTACGACATGATCAGGATCCTCGTCGATGGCGAAGGCAGTCGCGCGGTCGAGCTGTGCATACGAGCCGCGCTGGGGGACCGGGCCGACGAAGAGGAGTGGCTGATCACCGCGGTGAAGCTGCCCGCGCGCTGGGTGGTGAGCTTTCTGGTCTCACCGGACGACCGTCTCGGCGGGTACAGCTGGTGCGGTCCCGCGCATCAGGTGAGGAGCGCGGTCGAGAACGCGCTGCGCGCCAACGGCCTGCTCCCCAGCTCGACGGTGGCCAGAACAGCCGCGCTCGCATCCTGAGGATATTACGACGTCGCCGGCGCCGCCTGCCGCACGGCCAGGGGTGTCTCGACCGGCGCCGTCAGCGCCTTCGCGACGATGGCCTCCTGCTCCGCGACGTGCACCTTGTGCGAGCCGGACGCCGGGCTCGCGCTTTCCTCGCGGCCGACGTAGCGGACGAGGCGCCGCGCCTCACGCAAGGCGCCGTCGAGGAACTGCTCGCGGATGAAGCGCCAGGCGCCCATGTTGCGCGGCTCCTCCTGGGCCCACACCAGCTCCGCGGAGGGTGAGTACCGAGAGAACACGCGCGCGAGCTCCGCGGCCGGGAACGGGTAGAACTGCTCGAGCCGGACGAGGGCGACGTCGTCCTTTTTCTGATCCTCCCGGGCCTTGAGCAGGTCGTAGTAGAGCTTGCCCGAGACCATCACGATCCGGCGTACCCGCGCCGGCGAAGCGGCGGCGTCGTCGAGCACGGGCTCGAAGCGTCCTTCCGCCAACTCCTGCAGCCCGGAGACGCAGCGCGGATGGCGAAGGAGGCTCTTCGGGGTGAAGACGATCAGGGGCTTCTCCACCGGATCGCGGCCCTGGCGGCGCAGCAGGTGGAAGTACGACGCGGGTGTCGAGGGATACGACACGCGCATGTTGTCCTCGGCGCAGAGAGTGAGAAAGCGCTCGATGCGCGCGCTCGAGTGCTCGGGGCCCTGTCCCTCGTGTCCGTGAGGCAGGAGCAGGACGAGGCCGTGGGGCTGGCCCCACTTCTCCTCCGAGCCGGCCAGGAACTGGTCCACGATGACCTGCGCCCCGTTGAAGAAGTCGCCGAACTGCGCCTCCCACATGACGAGGGCGCGGTGCTCGGCCACCGCGTAGCCGAACTCGAAGCCCATCACCGCCGCTTCCGAGAGCAGGCTGTCGTGCACCTCGAAGCGCACTCCGGCCGGGGCCAGGGTCTGCAGCGGCGCGTACTCCTTGCCCGTGCGCACGTCGTAGAAGACGGCGTGGCGCTGCGAGAAGGTGCCGCGGCCGGAGTCCTGGCCGCTCAGCCGCACGGGCACGCCCTCGAGGAGGAGAGTGCCCCAGGCCAGCGACTCCGCGGTGGCCCAATCCACCTCGCCCTTGCCCTCCAGCAGCTCCGCGCGGCGGCGCAGGAACGGCATCAGCTTGGGATGGATCTCGAACCCCTCGGGACCGGTGCTCAGCGCCTTGAGCGTGGTGCGCAGCCGCCCCCACATCGCGGAGCCGTCGACGGGCGCGGGGGTGACCGGCGCGCGCCGCGCGATCTGGGCGAGCGAGCCCGCCTCCCCCTCGCGCTGCATCTGGGCCTTCTTCTCCGCCCAGAGCCGTTCGAGCTCGTCGCGCGTGATGACGCCCGTGCGCACGAGGTGCTCGCCGTAGAGCTGCGCGACCGAGGTGTGGTTCTTGATCTTGGCGTACATGAGCGGCTGCGTGTAGCTGGGCTCGTCCGTCTCGTTGTGGCCCCAGCGCCGGTAGCCGAACATGTCGATCACGACGTCGCGCTTGTAGCGCTGCCGGTACTCGAAGGACAGGGCGGCCACGTGCCACACCGCCTCCGGGTCGTCGCCGTTGACGTGGAAGATCGGGGCCTGGACCATCTTCGCGACGTCCGTCGCGTAGGTGGACGAGCGCGCTTCCGTAGGCGAAGTGGTGAACCCGATCTGGTTGTTGATGACGACGTGCACGGTGCCGCCCGTCGCGTAGCCCTCGAGGCCGGCCAGGTTCAGGGTCTCCGCCACGATGCCCTGTCCGGCGAAGGCGGCGTCGCCGTGGAGGAGGACGGGCAGGATGAGCGACCGATGCTCGTCGGCGATGGCATCCTGCTTGGCGCGCACCATGCCTTCGACCACGGGATCGACCCATTCGAGATGGCTCGGATTCGGGGCCAGGGTGACGGCCATCGTCTCCCCCGTGTCCGCGTCGTGCACGCCCGTCGCGCCCAGGTGGTACTTCACGTCGCCGGAGCCCTGGACGTTCTGCGGGTCCACGTCCCCCTCGAACTCGGAGAAGATCTGGGCCAGCGGCTTGCCCACCGTATTCGCGAGCACGTTCAAGCGGCCGCGGTGGGCCATGCCCATCACGACCTCACGCACGCCCGAGCGGGCGGCATCGGAGAGGACGCGGTCCAGGAGCGGGATGGTGGACTCGCAGCCCTCCAGCGAGAAGCGCTTGTGCCCGACGTACTTGGTGTGCAGGAAGCGCTCGAAGCTCTCCGCCTCCACGAGCTTTTCCACGATGCGCCGGCGCGCGGTGGTGTCCAGGGGCATGCGGTTGCGGCAGGACTCCATGCGCACCTGCAGCCAGGCCTTGCGCTCGCGATCGGCGATGAACATGTACTCGACGCCGATGGTCGCGCAGTACGTGTCGCGCAGGATCTCGAGGATCTCGCGCAGGGTGAGGCGGTCGGTGCCGGCGAGCCCGTTGGTGATGAACTCGCGGTCGAGGTCCCAGATGGTCAGGCCGTAGGTCGCGGGGTCCAGGTCCTTGTGCGGCGCCCGCGTCGAGTCCAGGGGGTCGAGATCGGCCACGAGGTGGCCGCGCACGCGGTAGGCGTTGATGAGCTGCAGGACGCGGGCCTGCTTCTCGATCTCTTCCTTGCTCCCGGCCGGACCGAAGAGGCCGGGGTTCTCGTCGATCTCCCACTTGATCGGGCGATGCGGGACCTTGAGGTCCTCGAAGATCCGCTCGTAGAAGGTGTCCTCGCCGCGGAGCAGCTCCTCCATGCGCGCCAGGAAGAGGCCCGACTCCGCGCCCTGGATGATGCGGTGGTCGTAGGTCGACGTCACCGTCATCACCTTGCTGATGCCCAGGAGGGAGAGGGTGCGCGGCGCCATCGACCGGTACTCGGGCGGATAGTCCAGCGCGCCCGTGGCCACGATGAGACCTTGTCCGGGCATGAGCCGCGGCGCGCTCGCGCTGGTGCCGACGGTGCCGGGATTGGTCAGCGAGACCGTAGTGCCCATGAAGTCGTCGGGCGAGATCGTGCCCTTGCGCGCGCGCGTGACCAGCTCGTCGAAGGCCTTCACGAACTGCGCGAAGTCCATGCGCGCGGCGTCCTTGATGTTGGGAACGAGCAGGGTGCGCGAGCCGTCCTTCTTCTGGACGTCCACCGCGATGCCGAGGCGGACCTGATCGCGCTGGATGCGGTGGGCCTGGCCCTCCAGCTCCGCGTAGGCGTCGTTGAGACGCGGGAAGGTGTCCAGGGCGCGCACGATGGCCCAGGCCATGAGGTGCGTGAAGCTGATCTTGCTGGCCGCCGTCGCGTCGCGGTGCTTGTTGAGGATGCGCCGGTTCTCCTCCAGGGTGCGCACGGGGATGCTGCGCATCGAGGTCGCGGTGGGGACGCTGAGGCTCGCCTCCATGTTCTCGACGACGCGGAGCGCGCCGCCGCGGATCGGCTGCGCGATGTCGCCGGGCAGGATCGCGGGCACGGCCAGGGCCTTGCCCTTGTCGCGCGAGAGAGAGGTGGCCTCTTGCCGCCCGCGGCCACCATCGTGGGTAGGTGGCTGCCGGACGAGCGTTCCGCTTGTTCCCCCCGCCGTCCAGGCCGGGCCGTTCGGGGGCGGAGGGGGTTCGGCCTTCGGGGCGACCCCCAGGAGCCGGTCGAAGTACTGTCGCCAGCTCGCGTCCACGGACTGCGGGTTGCTGCGGTACTGCTCCAGGATGTCGAGGGCGAAGACGTAGTTCCCCCCGAAATCCTTCACGAGGGCATCGACGAGTGGATCCGCCTGCGTCTGCTGCATGGAAGGCCAGTCTAGTCCCTGGCCCGCGCGGGGTTCAAGGTCGGGAGAAGCGGGTAAACGCGCTGTCGATAGGCGAGTTAATACCAATTGCCTAATCAGTTGCTTTTTCTGGAACATCTCTCCTAAACTTAACGTCGTTAACAGTGGGGGCCAGGACGTGGGCGTGACAGAGAGACGCGAAAGGGAACGCGAGGAAGTGCGTCGCAAGATCCTCACCGCGGCCAGGGACCTCTTCGCCAGCGAAGGCTACGACCGGGTCACCATGCGGCGGATCGCGGATGCGATCGAGTACTCCGCGACGACGATCTACAACCACTTCGAAGACAAGGACGACCTCGTCCAGGCGCTCTGCCAGGAGGATTTCGACCGCCTCTTCCAGCACCTCCAGCAGACGCCGTCGCCGGCGGATCCGGTGGAGGCCGTCCGCCAGCTCGGCCTCGCCTACGCGCGCTTCGGGACCTCCTATCCGAACCAATACCGATTCATGTTCATGACCCCGGGAAAGTTCGAATACCTGAAGGAAGACGACGCCTCCCCTGGCGAGCAGGCCTTCGGTCTCCTCCGCGCCGCGGTGACGGCGGCCATCGAGGGCGGTTACTTCCGCCCCGGCGACGTCGACACCATGGCCCAGGTGCTGTGGGCGAGCATGCACGGCGCCATCGCGCTCATCATCAACCTGCAGCCGCAGCACTGGCCGCACGCCCCGGCCGCGCCGGACCTCGTCGAACAGGTGATCGACGCCACCATCCGCGGCTTCCTCGCGGAACAGGCGGCCGCTCGTCGCCGCGGACGCTGACCATGGTCTCTCTCGCCCGCAAGAACCTCCTGCACGACCGGCTCCGCTTCGCGATCACGATCGCGGGCGTCGCCTTCGCGGTGACGCTGGTGCTCGTGCAGGTGGGCCTCTTCATGGGCCTGCTGGCCAAGGCCACGGTGACGATCGAGCACGCCACCGCGGACATCTGGGTCACCTCGAAGAACACCCCGAACGTGGACTTCGCGCACACCTTCCCGGAGACGGCGGCCCTGCGCGTGCGCGGCGTGCCCGGCGTGGAGCGCGCGGACAACCTGATCGTCCAGTTCATGAACATCCAGCTCCCCAACGGGGCCGAGGAAGGCTGCCTCGTCTACGCGCTCGAAGACTTCCGGGGATGGAACCTCCCCTGGAACGTCCAGGGCGCCGACGTGGCCGACCTCAAGCGGGGCGGGAACATCCTGATGGACCGGTCGGCCGAGCGCCGATTCGGGCCGTTCGCGATCGGGGACTACCGCGAGATCCTGCACCGGCGCTTCAAGATCATCGGCACCACGACGGAGGCCGCCTCCTTCACGACCGCGCCCATCGTGTTCATGGACTACGGCAGCGCGCAGGAGCGCAGCGAGATCCTGCAGGGCCGGACCTCCTACGTGCTCGTGAAGACGGCGCCCGGCGCGGACGTGGCCGCGGTGGCGGCGGAGATCCGGCGCCGCCTGCCCTTCAACGACGTCCACACCCGCGACGAGTGGGCTCGCAAGTCGCGCACCTACTGGGTGGTGTCGACGGGGCTGGGCATGAACATGGGCGTCACCGTCTTCCTCGGGATCCTGGTGGGCATCGTGGTGGTGGCGCAGACGCTGTACACGTCCGCCGTCGAGCACGTGAAGGAGTTCGGGACGGTCAAGGCCATCGGCGGGTCCAACTCATGCGCCCGCTGATGGCCAAGCTCTACCTCAATGTCCTCGTCTCGCCGCGCTTCGCCTTCACCGTCTTCGTCGGGACCGTGCTCATGTGCCTGGGCGCGGCCATGCTCTCGTTCCGGCGCGTGGCGAGCATCGACCCCGCGCTGGTCTTTCGCGCATGAAGCGCGGGGCGATGCGTGCGGACAGCATTTCCCTCCCCCTGCGTGGGGAGGGATAGGGTGGGGGGTCGATGAATGATCATGGGCGGTCGACCAGTGCGCCCGTCCTCGAGGCCAGTGGCGTGGTGAAGGTCTTCGAGGAGGGCTCGCAGCGGGTCGAGGTCCTGCGCGGGGTCTCGGTCACCGTCGCCCCGGGCGAGGTGGTGGCGCTGGAAGGGCCGTCCGGCTCCGGCAAGACCACGCTGCTGTCCATCATGGGCTGCATCCTCACCCCGACCTCCGGTGACATCACGATCGCGGGCGAGCGCGTGGACCCGACGCGGCCCGCCCAGCTCCGCGCCGTCCGGCGCCGGTCCATCGGGTTCGTGTTCCAGCAGTACAACCTCTTCCCCGCCCTCACCGCGCTCGAGAACGTCGAGTACGCGCTCAACGTGAAGGGCCAGAAGGGACGGCGCGCGTACGAGGAGGCCACCTCGGCGCTGACCCGCGTCGGCCTCGGGGACCGCCTCCACTTCCTGCCCCGCGACCTCTCCGGGGGCCAGAAGCAGCGCGTCGCCATCGCCCGCGCCCTGGCCGGATCCCCGCCCGTGATCCTGGCCGACGAGCCGACCGCGAACCTCGACACCGCGGCGGGCACGCAAGTCCTCGAGCTGTTCCGGGACCTCGCGAAATCGGAGTCGCGGGGCCTCGTCATCGTCACCCACGATCCGAAGGTCCGCGCGGTGGCCGACCGCGTGGTCGGCATCCGCGACGGCCGTCTGGCCGCGTAGCCCGAAGGAGCCCTCATGCAGAAGAAGATGACGCTCGCCCTCACCGTGGCCGTCGCCGCCGGCGTAGCCGCGGGCACGATCCAGGCGCGGGGTCCGGCCGGGAAGGCGCCGGGCTCGGGCGAGGCCGTCCGCCCCCCGGCCGAGAGCGTGCATGCGCTCGTCGCCGCCGACGGCCGCGTGGTGACCTATCCCGGCGGCGAAGTGGTCGTGGGCGCGGAACGGGCGGGTCGAGTGGTCCGATTGCTGGTGGACGAGGGGCGCATCGTCCGCAGGGGCGAGCTGCTGGCCGAGCTGGAGGCCGACGCGCTCCGCGCCGCCCTGCGCGAGGGCCAGGCCCAGTTGGTGGAAGCGGAGGCGGAGGCGCGGCTGGCCGAACTGACCCTGCATCGCCGCGAAGACCTCGCGCGCGAGAGGATCCTCGCCGCCCACGACCTCGACCAGGCGCGCCGCGATCTGGAGATCGCGCGCGCCCGCGTCGACACGGCGCGCGCCGCCGTGGCCCGGGACGAGGCGCAGCTCCGCGAGACACGGATCGTCGCCCCCATCGCGGGCACGGTCACCGCGCGCCACGTCCAGCCGGGCGAGATGCTGGAGGTCGGCCGCAAGGTCGTCACCCTGGCCGACCTCAGCCGGCTGCGCATCGAGGCGGAAGCGGACGAAGCCGACGCGGCCGCCCTGGCCATCGGGGCCCGCGCGGAGATCCGCGCCGACGGGTTCCCGGGCCGGACGTGGATGGGCCGCGTCGAGGAGATCCCGGAGTCGGTGACGCTGCGCCGTCTCAAGCCGCAGGATCCCGGCCGCCCGACGGACACCCGCGTGCTGGCGGTGAAGGTCGCCTTCGCGGAGCCCACGCCGCTCAAGCTGGGCACGACCGTCGAGCTCAAGATCGCGGCCACGCCCGGGCGATGAACGAACCGGAGGCGGGCGTCGGTCCGCGCCGGGCGCGCACGGGTCTCCGCGACGATCCCGCGGTGCGCGCCGGCCTCGGCGTCGCCCTGCCCTTCTTCGCGCGGCGACTCTGGGTGTCGCTCCAGCGGCGTGGGGGCGCCGCTCCCCGCGTCGACTTCGATCCGGCGGCGCTCGCCCAGACGCCCGGCATCACCTGGATCGGGCACGCGACCTTCCTGGTGCGCATGGACGAAGCGACGTTCGTGACCGATCCCATGTTCTCGGAGCGCGCCAGCCCGCTGTCCTTCGCCGGGCCTCCGCGCCTCGTACCCCCGGGCGTTCCCCTGGAGGCGCTGCCCAAGGTCGACTTCGCCCTCGTCTCCCACGACCACTACGATCACGCCGACCTGCCGTCGCTGCGCGCGCTCGTGGCACGCGGCACGCCCATCGTCGTTCCCCTCGGGATGGCGGACGTGGTGCGCGCGGCCGGAGG
>WNFN01183277.1_pt1 | contig 16311 bp, 14 predicted proteins | sample 5400161 | NCBI WGS metagenome assembly WNFN01 (sample SAMN13153353, study PRJNA577476) | soil metagenome | isolation source: 80 cm saprolite on Douglas fir-dominated hillslope | place: USA:California | collected 2013-09-17
GATGTCGGCCAGCAATTCCGCGGGGTCGCCGTCGGGGTGCTCGCGGTCGCCATAGGTGGACTCGCACAGCAGCACATCGGCGTTCGAACTCGGCGTCGTTGGGTCGTTCAGGATCGGCTGGTTGTACCGTCCCACGTCGCCGGAAAAAACAACGACGGTCTTTTTTCCATTTTCCGTGATCGTCAGCTCCAGGCTGGACGACCCGAGAATGTGCCCTGCGTCAAACGACGTCACGCGAAACGCTGGAGAGATGTCGAAGCTGCCGCTTCGCGGCATCGGTTGCAATAACCTCAGCACGGGATCGACGTCTTCCGGTGCGTATAGCGCCTGCGGCTCCGGGTGTTGGCTCGACTTATTGCGCTGCGCTTGTTCCGCTTCTTCTTCCTGGAGGTGCGCCGAATCTTTCAGCAAAATCTCTGTCAGCTCGATCGTCGCCGGATTCGCGAAGATCGGTCCGCGATATCCCGCCTTCACCAGCACAGGCAGCCAGCCGGTGTGGTCCAGATGCGCGTGCGTCAGCATCGCGTAGTCGATTGTCTTTGGATCGATCGGCAGCGGCTTCCAGTTCCTGTCTTTCAGCTCGTTGGTTCCTTGAAATAATCCGCAGTCCACGAGCAGCCGCTTGCCCGCTGCCTCAACAAGATATTTCGAGCCGGTAACGCATCCTGCCGCGCCAAGAAAAGTCAGCTTTGCCATTGTCCCGCCATTTCGCTGGAATGATCGTGCCGCCACACTTTATCCCACAAATATCTCCCAAAGACAAAACGGGGCAGGCTGAGTAGCTTGCCAGTTCCACTGTTTTCTTAGATGGGCGCTCCGAAATCCGTGGGACAGTCATCCCTGTCTATCACGGTCTCCCGCAACAAAACGTTTGCAAGTCGATATGTATATGAGGAAAAAGCAATGAAGGAATTGGTGGAGCCGATGGGATTCGAATCCGCCAGCCATAAGGAAATAAAGGAGTTTTGCGGTGCAGCTCGGCCTTCTAAGGAATTGAAAAGAAAGGGAGGGAATCCTTAGTCCCCCCTTAATGCCCCCCAGAAAATTCTTCATTTCTCGGACGCTGACCCGCCTACCGACCAGGTCATATCCATGGGTCAAATTGCCAAGTAACGCGACGCACAAAGTCCCACATCGGAGTCACCGGTACCCAGTTGGCATGGGAGTTGCACACAGAGGAGCGGCAATACCAGTATTTCGATAAGCTCAACCCGGCTGCAAGCGATCATCTCGGCCCGCAGGTGTAAACATGAACGAAGTTATGGTACCGCAACAGGTTCGGCGAACCGGCATCCGCAAGGGGCTCCTGGAAGACCTTTCGCTGAAAATTCTCTACCTTCACGGGGAGATGTCGCTTGTTGAGCTAAGCGAGCATACGTGTCTTGGTCTGGGAGTCATCGAAGAGATCTTCCAGTTTTTCCGAAAAGAGCAACTCTGCGAAGTGAAAGGGATGGACGGCAGCAGCCATCGCATCGTGGCCAGCGCCCAGGGAAAGCAGCGCGCAGCGGATTTGCTGATGTTGAATCAGTACGCGGGGCCAGCGCCGGTTTCTCTTGGCGATTACGTGGCGCGGGTCGATATGCAGAGCGTTCAACGGGTTGCGCTAAATCCATCGGACGTTAGGAGAGCATTTTGCCAGCTTGTTTTGGGAGAGGACGTGCTGTCGCGGGTGGGTGCCTCGGTGATTTCAGGAACGTCGATGTTTTTGTATGGACCCCCTGGAACCGGCAAGACCACAATTGCGACCACCATTCCAGGCGTCTATAACGACAGCGTATTGATTCCCCACGCCATCGAAGTGGACAATCAGATCATTACGGTTTATGACCCTGGGGTACACCGCTGCAGCTCCGAACCAATTGCAGATGAATCTGACAAGCGGTGGATACTTTGCCAGCGCCCGTGCGTGCTCGCCGGCGGGGAGCTGTGCGCCGAAATGCTCGATTTGCAATTCAGCAGCGCGAGTCACTTCTACACGGCGCCTCTGCAAATGAAAGCGAACAACGGAGTCTTGATCTTGGACGATTTCGGACGGCAACGCATGCGGGCGGACGAGCTTCTCAACCGCTGGATGACCCCGCTGGATCGCCGTGTTGATTTTCTGACGTTGCCAGGAGGAAGAAAGTTCGAGGTGCCGTTCGATCTATTTGTGGTGTTCTCGACGAATCTCGACCCCCGGCAGCTCGCGGACGAGGCATTCCTGCGCAGAATTCCCAATAAAATCAGTATAGATTACGCCAGCCCGGAAGATTTCATCGAAGTGTTCCAGCGGGAATGCCAGATTCGCTTACTCTCCTGCGAGCAAGGACTTCCCGAATATCTGGTGGAGTGCATCACGCAGGAGATGAAGCAGCCGCTTTCGCACTGTCATGCGCGCGATCTCATCAATCAGATCTTTTGGGCCTCGAGGTATTCGGGTGTTGAACCCCAACTTACGCGAAAAACATTGCGCCGGGCGTGCCGGGCGCATTTTCTCTCGACCGGAAAAGCCGAAAAGCTGGGGGACTAGAAGTTCTGAAAACTAAGGCGCCGGTTTTTCGGTGGGAACTTCTAGATAGCCTACAACTTGGTCGCGGAGAACCTTGGTCGCAACCAGTCCGAGCGGCGCGGAATGGCGGGAGACGACAAAAACGACGACTTCATCCACGGCACGGTCCTTGAGCTCAACGCATTTGTCTTCGAGATACACGCATACCGTATAGCGCTGGCTCCGGGGGTCGGCACCCTTGAGCACCATGGATACGGGACCGACGGATTGACGGGGCGACCCGCGACGCAGGTCAAATTGCACGGCGGTGCGGCGGGTTTGCGCGAGCAGCGCGTCGAGCTGATTCCGCGTTTGAGAAATCTCTCCTTCTTGAGAGCCGACGACTCCGACGACATCGGCCAAGCGATCGGTTGTTGCCTGCCATGCCTCGCGGTCAGCAGTCGCAGTTTGATTCGCGGATGGAGAAGGCGAAGGAGTACGCGAAGGCAGCGCTGGAGGTTCGTTAAGCGGAACCGGCGAGGTCTGTGCTTTTGAGCCATTTGCGGGAACGACGGTGTACACGGTTTTCGTAGGAGCAGATTTTTCAGCCGGAGCTTTCGCTGAGGAATTGGACGGAGGCGCATCAGATTCCTGCGGGGAAACCTTGCGGCGCCGCTCGAGCTGTTCGAGGCGCTTTTCCATTTTCGTCAATTGTTGTTGAAGGGCGTCCAAACTTTGGGAATTCGTGGCCGCCGCGGCGCTTTGCCTGGAGTCTGCCAGAAGCTTGAACCCGAGAAACCCGAGCGCAGCGAGCCCGATCACCAGAAGTAGCGATCCAAGCACACGAGCTTGCGGACGCGGAGCGGGTTCCGCCGCGGGAACGAAAGCCTTGCGGTCGAAATCAATGCCTGCCATTAGGGCCCCCTTGTGATTCTAAAAACCTTAATTCAACGCGCGGATGCGTGTGTCGGGTAACGAGCCGAGAGCGTGAGCGATACGGTTCGAATTTCATCGGGCAACAAATCCACCGCATGTGCCGCATGTTCCATCCGCTGGCCACGCAACTCCACCTGATATTTGCCAGGCGCTAGGATCAGCAGCAAGGGCGCATGCCCCACAAACATTCCATTGACCCAAACCTGGGCGCCGGACGGAATGGAGCGAAGAAGCAGTTTGCCAGGATGGTTGCCCGCGTTCTGTTCCAGGGCCTGCCGATTGACGAGTTCGGGCCGCTGAACGGTTGGAGCGAGCAAATGCGGGGATTTGTTCTTATCCCCAGCTGTCGTGTCCAACGGAAAAGAAGGCGCCTTCGCGCCGCTGCCGGCCGTGGCGGAGGCCGATGTCGCACCGGCGGCTTCAGCGGCGGCTTGTCCGCTGGCGCAACCGGGCGTGAGGCACAGAAGAAGAGACAGAAGTAGAGAAAGAAGGAGAAATGGATTTGCGAGGTGGTAGGTAGGAACGTCAGCGTTCTGCAGCACTTCAAAGCGGCCGCTCGCGAGATTTGGACCAGAACGCAAACGCGGGAGCAAGCTTTCGCATCGTAAAATGCGATAAAGTTTAATCATCGTAGGTCATTTCCTTGGGCGTGGCTGGTTTGAGCAGGAGTGGTACCAAAATTCCAGAAGGTTGGGGCCAAGAGGGCAATAAGTTCTGCATTGACAGGCACTTTCAGACACCCCAAGCATTCAGGGTGATTCGCTCCTCGGCCGAGGCGAAAAAGTGACCAAAATCTCTCAAGTCAAGGGCCGTGGCGTCCACAAATGGTGACTCAATTCGCCGGTTCGGTGCGCTTTGGGCGGGCTAGTACGTACGATTCACCGCTTAAGTTGTTGGTACGGCGCGTGCACTCTAGGTATCGCTGAGCGAAGCGTGGTGTGAACGCGCGGCAGATAAGGGCCTGCGTCGCGGAGACGGGCCCGCGCGAGCGGCTGGAATCGCCAGTGAGCTTTCAAAACGACAGACCTTTTGCTGCCATTACGCTGCTGCAACCGCGCGCATCTGTGCTGGCGAGCGCGTTTCCGCGAACCTCAGCACAGCCGAGAGCCCCCCGCTTCCTGGTTGCTCGCGAGCGGGACTATCTGGGCTGGTGGGAGTCGCTCCGGGAGCTGTGTCGGCCGACGCGCTTGCACCTCTATACCTCCCCGATTCGCCTTTTCCGGCACACACCCGTGGTGCGATTCAGGTTCGCTGGACGGCCACTTACAGTTTCGGTTCTGCTCCATGTTGCTGTATTTGTTTTGCTTCCCTACCTGCCCTCAGGGAGCTTCGCGAAACCGATGCCTGTGGACGTGGCATCCGCGGAGGCAGGAAAGATCTATTACCGCCTCACTATCATGGACTTATCTCGAAAGCTGCCACGAGTCACCTCAGAGGGTTCAGCCGGGCGGCCGATCAGCGCCTCCGAAGCAGCAGTCGCTCTCCCGGCGCTAGGCAGCACTGCGGCGCATCCCAAGATTACGATCATCCTGAGGCCGCCGCGTCCCAACAACCCGAAGCAGACGATCTATCAGAGCGCATCCGCCCCCGATCTGCGAATTACTATGGATCTGAAGCTGCCAAACGTACTGGTTGGGACAACTGCGGTTCCCAGGCCACAGATCCATTTCGACCCGAACAGCCCGAGGCCCGTGCAAGTGAAAAAGTCAGTCGCTGCGGAACCAGCGCCTGCGCTGACAACAAGCGCGAGCCCGTCCGTCGTACCTGTTTCGGAGCTGACTAGCACCCATCCAAATCTGCCAGTACCCCCTTCAGCTCCGGTCGAGATGACCCAGACCCAGAACGCGCTACCGTCAGCCGATGGCGCATCGCTGAGCGGCAAAGAGGAAAGCGCTCTTGTAATTGTAGGGGCCGACCCATCGCAGGCGATGGCCTCTCTCCTTGCTCTACCACCCGGCAATCGCTGGGCAGAACTCTCGATTTCCCCGGTTGGAGGAGGCGCTGGATCGCCAGGGGGCGCGCCGGGGAGAGCGCGGATTTCGGGGAGTGCCAGCACGGGCAGCGAGGGCGATGCCAGCGCTAGCGCGAGACGAGGAGAGTCGGGTCGCGGAGCTGGAAACACGGGTGGTGCCGGAATACTAAGCATCACCGGAGGAGTCGGCGAGAATTCTGGCGCACTCGATCCAATGCTGCCGGCAAACATGGTCTATGCGATATCGGCGTCCGTTCTGCCACGCAAGAATGCTTTGGTTGTTTCAGCAGGGCCGATGGGGGGCGGGGGCCTCGGTGTTTACGGTGCGCTGAACTGCGGAAAAATCTATACGGTTTTCTTGCAGATGCCGGGGAAAAGCTGGACGCTGCAGTTCTGCCAAGCCAAGCACGAGGCGCCGACCAATGCGGCGTCCTTGGGCCGTTCTGCCGTGGTTAGGATCGAGGAAGGTTTGCTGCCGCCCGACCCCGAACTCAGGTTCGACTTTCGGCGTTTACCGCTGCCTCCTGAGAATGCGCATAAGCTGATTCTTCTCAAGGGATTGATTCGAGAAGATGGGACGGTGGATCTAGTCCAGGTCTACCGTAGTCTACTACCCCCAATGGACGAAGCAGCGCGCTTGGCGTTGAGTCGATGGAAGTTCAAGCCAGCAACGCGGGGCGGACAGCCGGTTAGTGTTGAAATCTTGGTGGGCATTCCCTCGGATGCTACAGTCATCCGAGCAGTCCATTGATCGCACTCGATTGCTCAAACGGTGCTGGCATAGCTCCGCCCCTGCAGGGGCCGACCTCGGTGAGCAAGACGGTGCAACATGCAGAGCAGGGTACAGAAAAGAACTTCCTATATTTTGCATAGGTCAATTTAGCCACGAAGCTTGTCAGTCGGTTAGTCAATTAACTCGAAAGCGTTTAGCCTGAGTCTATCCACAAGGGCGACTTCCCCAAAATTGGTATTTGGCGTGCTCAAAGGAGTACCAATGAATCGCAGGTGATCTCTTGAGTGTGGCCATGAGTTTTAGTACCTGAGCACACTAGCCTGTCTAGAATACGTCGAAAAACTTGCCCTAATCTCTCCGTTCCCGCGGAGTTTCGGCATTGCTTATCGGGCACCTGAAGGGTCTTGGCGCAGATTGCCGGAACTTTGGGAGGCGAGGGCATTGGAAAAACCCACAATACAGGTTTCCTTTTTGAGCCAAGACTCGGGTTTGGGAGAGGCCATAGCGCGCACCTTGGGGGAAGGGTTTCTCATACGGGCTTGCAACGAGAAGGAATTTGATCGCATGTCAGAAGTGCGAAGATGGGCGGACGTCGTCCTTCTGGATCTGCGATCGGCAAATACGAATGGGAACGACGAGGCCGTTTTGGGGCTGATGGACGCAATGAACGAAACTCCCTCGCACCCTCCCCTGGTGGTGCTGTGCGACGGGGAAAATCGCAATCTTCTGCTCAGATGCATGGAGCATGGCGCCAGCGACAGCATAGCAAGTCCACCAAACATCTTAGAGCTCCGGATAATGCTGCGGCGTGCTTACCGGTTTCACGAAGCAGAAGAGGAGCTTCGAAGATTACGAGCTGGGACACTTTCCACCGGGAGACTCCACGAATTGATCGGCACGTCCACGGCGATGCAAGAACTGTTCGCCCTGGCACGCAAGATTGCGCCCTGTGACGTGAATGTTTTGGTTACCGGAGAAACCGGAACTGGAAAGGAATTGCTGGCGCGCGCAATCCACCAATTGAGTTCGCGGAGCAAGGGCTTGCTGGTGGCATTCTCTTGTGCGAACCTGCCGGAGACGCTAGTCGAGGACGAACTGTTTGGACACGAGAAGGGGGCATTCACGGGCGCGCAAATGAGCCGACGTGGCCGGCTGGAAACAGCGGATCATGGAACTCTGTTTCTCGATGAGATCGGAGACCTTGGTGTCGGACTGCAGCCGAAACTCTTGCGGGTGATTCAGGAGAGAAGCTTCGAACGTCTGGGCAGCAATAAGACGACCAACGTGGACATTCGATTGATATGCGCCACGCATCAGAATTTGAATGAAATGGTCAAGGAGGGGAAATTCCGCGAAGACCTTTATTACCGGTTAAATGTGGTGCGACTGCATTTGCCGTCGCTTCGAGAGCGCCGCGATGACATCCCGCTGTTGGCGCAGCAGTTCCTGGAGAAGTCTGCCCAGCAATTCAGAAAGAGAGCCAAGCGCTTTTCACAGCAGGCTTTGCAAGCCTTTGAGGAGTACCACTGGCCTGGCAACGTGCGCGAGCTGGAGAACGTCGTGCAGCGCGCAGTGGCGCTCTCCGAGGACCAAAACGTGGACGTCTCGCATTTGCCCGCATCCCTCCGAGCGGGAACTGACAGCTCCACGCCTGCATACGGATGTGAAGCGGCGCGGCTTCCGCGATCTTATGAGGAAGAGATCCGCCGCTTTAAGCGCGGATTGGTTTTGAGAACTTTGCGCGAGTGCGGGTGGCGCAAAGCGGAAAGCGCCCGAGCGTTGGGGGTCGCGCGCGGCTATCTGCACAGGTTGATTAACCAGCTGGGAATTCAGCGGCGTCAGGGCGATCAGGCCGTAGAGCACTTGGATGAGTCTTTGCCGTTCGGGCCGGTCATGTGACGACGGAAGTCCATGGGTACCGGCAATTCCAACCTGGCTGACCAACGCGTCTCTGACCGGATGGGAACTCAAACTGAAGTGCAGTTCGTCAAGAGTGTCTGCCTTCCACTGTTGCGGAGCACGCAAAATCCAGATGGGGGGTGGGGGTTTCATCCCGGTTCTGAAAGCCGGCTGGAGCCCACGTGTTGGGCGCTTCAGGCTTTGCTTCAGTGGTCCTGGCCGGAAATTCCCGAGGCCGCGGTTCACGGTTTTCAGTTTGTTCGCGAGGCACAACTGCGGAATGGCGCCTGGCCATCGGCGCGGGCGGAACAAGTTGGCTGCTGGGTGACTGCGCTGGCCTGCTGGGTTCTGCTTGCGGAAAAGAATTCGTCGAATGCGGTTGCGATGGGCCTGGACTGGTTGTGCAAGGATTGGCCGCAAGACAGCACGCTCTGGCGGCGTTTTCTGGCCAGGTTTTCGTCACAGCGCCATATTTTCCCCATCAACAATTCCTATCGGGGATGGGGATGGACGCCCGGCACCAGCAGCTGGGTGGAACCTACGGCATTTGCTCTTCTTGCATTTGGTGAATGCCCTGCCGAATTGCTTCCTCCCACCGCGGCGAGACGCAGGAAACTTGCAGAAGCGATGCCCCGTGATCGGATGTGTCCCGGCGGGGGATGGAATTGCGGCAATCCCCTGGTTTACGGCGTCGCGGGTGAACCCCTGATAATTCCAACGGCTTGGGCGCTTCTCGCTTTGCGCAATCAGCCGGAACGGCGCGAGAACGTCTTGAGTTTGGAGTGGCTGGAAAAGAACGTGGCCAATATTCAGGGTCCCGGGTCATTCGCCCTGGCACGGCTGTGTCTTGAGTCATATAGCCGCAAGTGGCCGGACGATGCGCCGGGACTCCGCAGTTTTCACCAAAAAAACGAGTTTCTAAACAATATCCAAGTTGCGGCTTGGAGCTGCTTGGCGTTGTCCGCGAAGAGACCCTTCCTGCCAGTCGGCTTGCCGTCCGGGAAGACGTCATGAATGCGCGTAACGCTGCGCTTGTCCCCTCCTTCCAGCGGCCCCTTTCGAAGGTATTCATCCGTCGGGCTGCAAATTACGAGCAGGAGTTGGCTTCACTGATCTACGAGAGCCTCCTCGAATTCAAGCTGCCGATGAAGGACAAGACCGTGCTGCTGAAGCCAAACCTCGTCGGGCTCGATCCGCTCGGAGTGATGAATACGCACCCGGCTGTCGTTGCCGCCGCGCGCGAGGCTTTTTTCCGCTTGGGAGCTTCGCAGGTTCTGATTGGTGACGGCCCCGCAATGGACCGAGACACCGAAGCCGTCATCGAATCGGTGCGCCTGAGAGAGTTTGCAGGCCCGCTTGCTCGCACATTCGTGGACTTGAATGTAGACGACATGGAGAGAGTACCGCTCAAGACTCACGCATCGCGATTGAAAGAGCTCTACCTTCCCAAGACCGCCCTGGGCGTAGATTTCCTGGTTTCCATGCCGAAACTCAAGACGCACCATTGGGCTGGAGTTACTCTGTCTCTCAAAAACATGTTTGGCATAGTTCCGGGAAGCTGCTACGGCTGGCCCAAGAACGTCCTGCATTGGGCGGGAATTGACCGCGCGATTCTGGATATCAATGCAGTAGCGCGACCGGACTTTGCGATTGTGGATGGCATTATCGGGATGGAAGGAAACGGGCCCATCCAGGGAACGCCGAAGGCCTGCGGAGTGTTAGTTCTCGGCGACGATCCCGTAGCGGTGGACGCCACCTGTTGCCGTGTCATGGGACTCATCCCTCAACAGGTCAAGTACCTGGCACGCGCGGGAACCCTTCTGGGCCACGTGGAAGCCTCCAAAATTCAACAGCTTGGCGAAAGAATTGAAGGTGTAAAGGCGCCGTTCGCGGTCCTGCCCGAATTTCGTCAATTGGTGGCGTGATGGCCATGGCTTTGGAAGCGCAACTGCCCTATGAACTGGGGGAGAAGGCTCACGTGGCAAGAGGTGTATCCAAATGAGTACGCCCAGACGGGTTGGTTCTTTTTGCAATTTGAGACGACGCGGTGAGCGCGGAGCGGAACTGGTGGAGATGGCGTTCGCATTGCCGATCCTCCTGACGCTGCTGCTTGGAATTATCTGGTTTGCCCGAGCTTACAACATTTACGAAACAATGACGCGAGCGGCGCGTGAAGGCGCGCGTGTGGCGGTCGCTCCGGCGTGCTCGGCCTGTTCCGGAGGAGGACAGCTGCCAAGTATTGCCACGGTAGCCTCGGCGGTACAGTCGTCGCTGGTGGCTTCGTCTTTGGACCCGACTCAGGTGGCATGCGGGACGTGTTCTGGCACGTGCAATGGCTCGGCCCCAGCGATTTGCTACCAAAGTGACGTGGTGCTGAACCCGTCCACGACACCGACAGAACTCGGCGTCGTCGTGAGCTTTACCTATCCCTTTCAGTTCGCGATTCCGTTTGTCTCCTTCAATCAGAACATCACGCTCTCGACGGCCGTGCGGATGAGGCAGGAGGACTAATGAGCGGGAAAAGAAATTTCCGATCACTCATATCTGCGATTGGATTACGGCTTCTGAGCGACTGCAGCGGCTCGCAGCTCGTCGAGCTGGCCATGGGGCTCCCATTCCTACTGGTTATGGCCGTGGCGGTTTCGCAGTTTGGCGGGGCGTTCAATTTGAAGCAGGAATTGAACAACGCGGCCCGCGAAGGCGCGCGAGTGGCCGCGAATGAGTTCTCCGATTTCGGAACCTTGAACAACAACTGCGCGAGCGCCAGTTGCGTTGCAGCGGTGGCGGAATCCGTTTCGAATTATTTGCAGGGCGCGGGTGTGCAACCGCTATGCACGTTCAACACGACAACCACCTGGTCGACGACTACATTTTCGGGGACGTTTACAGCGTCCGGTGGCGGTAACTGCTCGCTGGCTTCCCTCCAAGTGGAACGAGCGTTTGCAGTCGGTGGCGGGAAAAAAAACACGCGCGTGACGCTGACGTATCCAAATCCGTACACGATGGGCGGCCTGCTTTCGTTGTTGACGCCCGGGAGCACGACAAATCTACCCCCAAGCATGACGAGCGACGCGATCATGCCAAACATTAACTAAATGAGCCAATTGGAATTGCGACCCAAGGTGACCCCAGCAAGGAGAATGTACACCATGAAAACAAGGATGAGGCCGGCAGAAACACGACGCAAGGCAGCGAAAGAGCGGAACGCAGAACGGGGCGCGGCCCTGGTGATGATTGCGGGGGGGCTTGTCCTAATTTTGGCAGCGGCCGGGCTGGCGATTGATCTGGGCGTCCTCTATCTTGAGAAGAGCGAAGCGCAGCGGGCAGCGGACGCCGGAGCGCTGGCGGGCGCGCAGGTTTTCGCCACTTCGGGCTGCACATTGAACGCGAGTTGCCTCAGCACGGCAGTTGAGACTACGGCTACCGCTAATGCCACGAAATTGGCTCAACAGAACCTGGTCTTTGGGCAGACGCCCACAGTTCCGACTCCGGCGTTCAGCGCGGGGGGCGGGAGTTCCACCGATCCGCTGATCACGGTGACGGCACAGGCGCCGGCCAAGACCTTCTTTCTGCCGCTCTCGGCTGGCGCGACAATCTCCGCGACAGCGACCGCAGAGGCCTACAATCCCTCGGGATCCACCTCGGGCCCGACGATCTGCGCCAGTTGCCTGAAGCCATTCTTCGTGCCGAATTGCGATCCGAATCATCCCAACCCCCAAAACCCGAATTGTCCTACGCCGTCAGGCGCGTTTTTTAGCAACGGTAGCATCGCGAACGGAAACGCCATCGTGGGCGAGACCTGGCAACTGCACTTGCAGACTTCCGGCAACGCCCAGCCGGTGCCAAGCCAGTGGCTGGAGATTGCCTTCGATGCGACAGCGCCGAGCTGTTCCGGCGGGAAGGGCGCGACACCCTGGGCACAGAGCGTGACACAGTGCGCGACAAATCAAATCACGTGCGGCACGCAGTTGTGCACACTGAACGGCTTCAAAGTTGGGCCGAACGACCAGGCCGTGTGTCAGATGATTACCTACAACGGCCCGTGCAAGGGTAACGGCGGCAGCGCAGTGGATTCCGTCAGTTGCAGCAACGGCGTCTGCACGATGACTGCGGGATTGGGGAATCCGTTCGCGGCGACCGGACAAACCATCACGCAAAGCTCCGCGCTGGTGGCAACTCCCGTGTACGACGGGACAATGCAGTCCGGCGGAAGCGTCGTGACGGTCGTGGGCTACATGCAGCTTTTCATTCTGGACATCCAGCATCAGGGAAACTTTGACAACATTGATGCGGTAATCGTGAGCGCGACGACGTGCGGCAACATGGGCGGGCCGGGGTGCAGCTCAACAGGAGGCGGATCGGGAACAGGCGGCACGGCCAGCGGCGGCGGCGCGACTCTTATTCCCGTGCGGCTGGTGCATCCGTAGCCGGGCGAGTGCCCGGCGTGGTGCAAAGTAGAAACAACCATGAGCGAATCAGAGATCGCATGGCGTGCGGGCGTAGGAGCCGAGGGTATGGAGATTCCGGCTTCGGAAGCGTGCGCGTCGGCCAGCGCCCTTGCACCGGCAGCGGTTAAGACGAGTGCGGGAGACTCGCTTTCGCTCCTGAAGCGGGTCGTCTCGTTTCCCGCGATGCTCGGGACGATGCTTGTCGGGGCCGTTTTTATCGCGGGACGCTATTTCGCTGTTGATCCCGATCTGTGGTGGCATACCAAGGTAGGGCAGAATCTACTGGCAACGCATCATTGGCCGACCACTGATCCGTATTCCTTTACGGTGGCGGGAACTCCCTGGATGGCCTACGAGTGGCTGGGCGACGTGCTATTCGGGGCAGTGGCCCGGTTCGCTGGGTTGCAGGGGCTGGACGCTCTACTCATTGTACTCGGTAGCGCCGTCCTCATCGCCCTTTACGCCTATGCGACACTACGATCCGGGAAATCCAAGGCGGGATTCGTGACCGCGGCCACGCTATACGTGCTGGCAACTCCATCGTTTTCGTTACGGCCGCAGATGTTGGGTTACCTCTTTGTCATCCTCACGCTCATCGTTCTCGAACTTTTCCGCCAGGGCAAGCTCCATGCGATGTGGTTTCTTCCGCCACTGTTCCTCGTCTGGATCAATACCCATGGCTCGTTCATCGTCGGTTTAGGGGTAATTGTTGTGTATTGGGCAAGCGGCCTAAAAGCATTCCGTCTCGGGGGGATTGAAGCGCGGGGCTGGAATCCCGCGGAGCGGCTCCGTCTTGAATTTGTCTTTCTTCTCTGCCTCGCTGTGCTCCCGCTTACGCCTTACGGAACCCGCCTGGCTGTCTACCCGTTCAACATGGCTTTCGGTCAGCCTGTGAACGTGGCGAGCGTCCTGGAATGGCAACCCATGCCGTTCAATATGCTTGGTGGAAAGATCTTTCTCGCTTTTTTGCTCGGCTACTTCGGCCTGCAGGTAGTCTTCGCTTTTGTGTGGCGTCTTGAGGAATTAATTCTGTTCGTCGGCGGCGCCGCACTCGCATGCCTCCATGTGCGCTTTCTTCTGCTCTTCGTGCCATTCTTTGCACCCATCCTGGCGACGATCCTCGCCCGTTGGCTACCGCGCTATGAGAGGGGCAAAGACAAATACTTTGTCAATGCGATCTTGATGGCTGGAGTGATAGGGGCCATGGTGCACTATTTTCCATCCATGGACGACTTATGTTCAACACTTACGGATATGGTGGCTATCTGGTCTGGTCCGGCCAAAAGGTGTTCATCGATGGGCGCGGGGATCTGTATGAGCAGGGCGGAGTGTTCTCCGACTATATGCATATCACGCTGCTGAAGCCGGGTGCGCTTGCGGTCCTCCAGGGATACCACGTCGGGTCTTGCCTTCTGGAGTGGAGTGAGCCAATGTCGACCGTCCTCTCCGCATCTCCGGATTGGAAGAAAATCTATTCGGACAATGTCAGCGCGCTGTTTGTCCGCACAGCCGCGGTCGATCCCTTGCAACTCAAATGACTCTGCGAAGCCCAGTGTATCGTCGCGCACTGCCGTGGTTTGGCTTGTTCTGTATTTTAATTGTCTATGCAATCTGCGTTGCGCGACTTAAGCCTGCAAATTTTTTTGGCCGGAGCGAAGACGACTCAATTTATTTCAGCTCAGCGCAGGCGCTTGCGGAGGGTCGCGGATACATTCTGCCCAGCGTGCCGGGCACGCCGCCTGCAACAAAATATCCAGTTCTCTATCCGTGGGTCCTCTCTTGGATATGGCGCTGGAATCACTCCTTTCCGGCTAATCTAACCGGCGCACTGGCGCTTAACGTAGCTTTCGGGTTTGGATTTATTTCCGCCGCCTTCCTCTTTTTTCGAAAAATTGGCGGCTTCAAAGATACGGAATCGCTGGCTTTGACGGCCTTCTGCGGGCTGCACCCTTGGACACTGCTTTATACTGCCCAATTAATCACCGAGATTCCGTTTGCAGCGCTGGCACTGGGAGCGATCGTTTTGGCCGACGAGGCTCTGCGAAGTGACCGCGGAATGGCACCTGCCGCAGCTTCGGGAATACTTGCGGGACTCTCCATTCTCATGCGGGCGTTCGGTATACCGCTCGCGGCTGGTCTTTCCCTGGCGATTCTTCTTCGAGGCAGTTGGCGGAAGTCTATCGGATTTGCAGCGTGCGTAACCCCATTCCTTGGGCTTTTCGTCTGGCGCTCAATCGTCGTTACGCCGGCTGCAGCGCCCATCAGGGTTTCCTCTTGCTCGCCCGTTTGGAACATGACCTGGATGTATTACACGAGCTATTTGAATTTTTGGAAAGCGGATGTCCTTCAGGGGCATGTGATCTGGCAGATGCTGAAAGAGCACCTCATCTTCTTGATGATTCAGCCCGGCAGCTATTTTTTCGATCCCTCTCTCGCCCGCCTCGGGACGGCGGCTCTCGTTCTCCCTGTGGTTTTAACTGCCGGAGTCATACTTGGCTACAAGAGGCAAACCCGCAGCGAAGGATGGGGACCTGTTCCCTACGCACTGGCGTTCTACAGCATACTGATCATCTTGTGGGATTTTCCGTCGGTTGAACGGTTTTTGATCCCTTTTCTTCCGCTTATTGCCGCAGGGCTGTGGATGGAAGGGAGATATTTGGTCCGGCGCATCCGGCCGTCTCTCCGTGATCAGAATCTAAAGGGAGAAAGACCAGCCGCAATCTTTTTGGGCGCTGCGGTCGTAGCTGTGCTTTTGAGCGTAAGCTGGTTTTTCTGGCAAGGCGGTGTTTCACTCCGACGACAGAGCGAACTCCGCGGCTCGATCCTCCAGGAAAAGGGAGAAGCGTATTCGTGGCTTCGAGAGAACAGTTCGGCCGAGAGCAGAGTCATTGCCTACGAAGATGCAGCCCTCTTCGTCTATTCCGGCCGGCAAGCGATGCGACCCGTCATTTTCGCGCCTGCCGCACTAATTCGGACAGAGCAGCTCGAGGCTGAACTCGGTTGTATGACTGAGGGAGCGCGAGCGATCGGCGCCAGTTACTGGATGATTTCCGATGACGATTTTGGGTTCGAGTGGGAGCCCGCCATCTCGCGCGGAAGAGCAAGAGAAAGAGAAATGGAAGGTGTTCTTCCGCAGGTCTTCCGGAGCGGGTACGGCCATGTGCGGATCTACGAACTCGTGCCAAGCGTTGGGTCTGTCACCAAATCAACCGAGCTGGACTGAAAACCGTTCACAAGAAGTGACGCTTTGAGGATGGACGGCGCGAAGCACCACGGCGCGCCTCCCTCACAGTCAGCAACTCAAACTGAATCAATAGATTAGAGAAACTCAAGTTCCGCCGGGAGTGGCGTTGCAGATGCTTATTTGGACGACAGGAGCGGTGGCAGTCTTATTGCCGCCTGCCTCACTTTTAATTGAGAGGGAACTCATGAAGAACCTTATGATGCGGCTTTGGAAGGAAGAGGAAGGCCAGGATCTCACGGAATATGCATTGCTGTTGGTCCTGCTCTCCTTGGCGGCGATCGGCTCGCTCAGTAGTCTCGCGAGCGCGATTAACGGCACGTTCAGTAAAGCTGCTGCAAACCTCACATAACCCACGGTTTCGGGGGTTGGGGCCAAGCAGAAAATCTGACGGGTCCAGGGCCGCCGGTAGTCGGCCCATCCTTGGGGCGGCTTACGCCTGTGTTCTTTGAAGCATGATTGATCGATTGTCAAGACCTTTTTCGGAGGAACAAAAATGAAGCAACTTCTCATAAGAGTTTGGAAAGATGAGGAAGGGCAGGATCTGACGGAATACGCATTGTTGTTGGTCCTGCTCTCCCTGGCGGCAATCGGCTCGCTCAGTAGTCTCGCGAG
>WNFN01212764.1_pt1 | contig 16287 bp, 16 predicted proteins | sample 5400161 | NCBI WGS metagenome assembly WNFN01 (sample SAMN13153353, study PRJNA577476) | soil metagenome | isolation source: 80 cm saprolite on Douglas fir-dominated hillslope | place: USA:California | collected 2013-09-17
TGCCTTGCGTCGCCTCGAGGTTCAGCTTGTGGTGCCGGTATTGTTTCTGGCTAGCTCGACTTTCGCCGACCAGCCTAAAAAGGAAGTGCATAGCCAGGCCGATCTCCCCAGGCTTTCTTATCCGGTTAAAGGATCCGTTAGCGACCTTCTTCAAGCTGACGAATCGACATTCGATTCTGCCACCAGCAAGGCGGCAACCGATATCGATTCCCTTTTGGCGGAGTACGATATCCAGGATAACGCGACGTTGATTGGGATACTAAACGCGAAACTCGCGTTACAAGAATTAAAGGGAGACGCCGCCGGCGGGCTGGAAACGGTGGCCAAGCTTCGTGAGCTCCAGACGAAGCCAGACCTGAAACTAACCATTGGCTTATTCGACGAAGCGGTTTTGAAAGCGCAGCAGAGTGTTCCTAGTAAAGAGGGCTCTGACTATCAGGCAAAGGTAGAATCGATTTATCAGGAAGCAGTCAACGCGCTCCCGTGGGAGACGGTTCAGGACGTTGCCAAGTCGGCCCGGAGCATGGCCGGACTAGATTCCGAGCAACTAATTTTAGGTCGTGCTCAACATGATCTCCAGCCCGAGATCGATCATACCGGCGCTCTTTCGCGGGATTCAATGTATGAAGTATTGCAAATGCGGGCTGAGCTGCGAACAAAACTCCCGCTCAACTCTTTGCGAGCACAGGTATTAAAGGCCTACGTAGCGGCTCACGACACGCAGAAACCAGATATCTGGGCGGCGCGCAATGTCACGCTAACCAACAGTGAACATCCGCAAAAGGTATTGGTTGGTGTCTGGGACAACGGCGTTGACACCTCGGTTTATCCCGGAGTGACCTATAGTTATACCAAGCCTGGTCCTTACCCGGCTCAAGGACTGGCCTTCACCGACGACGGCTATCCGTCCAATTCCCCACTGTATCCCCTGACCCCTGAACGGAAAAAGCAATACCCTGAGGTGTCAGAAAATCTCGAGGCCATAGCGGATCTCCAAGCCGGGATCGAAACTCCAGTGACCGACGAATTCAAACAGCGCATGGCGAAGATGTCGAAGGACGATGTGAATTCAATGTTTGAGCGGTTATCCTTCTTTGGCGGTGTTGTCCACGGTACCCATGTTGCCGGCATCGCGTTACGGGGAAACCCGGCGGCTCGACTGGTGGTATTTCGGTTCAACGACAACCTCAGCCGTGAACTCCATTTCCCACCATCGACCGAATGGGCTCAGCGGATGGCGGCGAATTTCAAATTGATCGGCGAATTCTGTGCTCAGCATAAGGTTCGGGTTGTGAACTTGAGTTGGGGCGATCAACCATCTGAATTCGAAGAATGGCTTTCCAGAACCAAAACGAATCAAACTGCTGACGAACGCAAGCAAGAGGCGCTGGCTCTTTTCAAAATCTGGAAACAAGCGATTATCGACGCGATGCAGGCGGCTCCCGGTACTCTATTTGTTACCGCGGCCGGGAATTCGGATAGTGATGCTGGATTTTTGGAAGATGTTCCGGCGTCGTTGGAGCTTCCTAATCTTATCACTGTCGGTGCGACCAATCAGGCAGGTGATTCCACCGGTTTTACTAGCTACGGTAAAACGGTCGCGGTCTACGCGAGCGGATATCATGTGGAGAGCTTTGTCCCCGGCGGCAAAAGGGTGAGGCTTTCCGGGACTTCAATGGCTGCTCCCCAGGTGACTAACCTGGCCGGTAAACTGTTTGCTGTTGATCCAGCGCTCACGCCGGAAAAGGCTAAAGAATTGATTCTCGACGGCGCCACCCTCAGTGACGATGGCAAACGGAAGCTGATCGACGAAAAGAAAACGTTGGAATTGGTTAAAGAAAAGAAGACGACGGCCAAAGTTGGAGCGGAAAAAGGCGGAGGTTAGCTGAGACCCCGGATGCGGTGGGGCGAAGATCTCGGCGCGCCGAGGATGTAGCTAACCCCTATTGGTTGTCGGCGCCGGATTTGAGCCGTTCCGTGGACGTGGCAGCGTCTCTGATGTGTCCGAGTCTCCCGCCCTGGTTCGCGAGAATTTTGGGTAGAGGGCGCGTCCACGAAGCGGCTCAAATCCGGCGCGGAATAACGATGCGAGCTAGCCGTAGTCCTCGGCGCGCCGAGATCTTCGCCCTACCGGCGCTGGGTTGTTCGCGCGTTGGCAATGGAATCACCCCTGTCTCGACACCCGTTTGCTATTTTCCAATTATTACCTGTCATTCTTTCGATGAGCGCGACGGGTAACGAGGAGGAAGCCTTCCGGGAAGCAATTCGGCGTTTTGACGAGGCTAACAGTGCTGACCCGAACACTGTAGTAATTGATGGCAAACCGGTGCCGTATGAGTTGTTCTATGCCCTACGCCTCACCGAGTGGGTGCAACGCCTGTCCCCAAATGCTTCTCCCGCTTTATTGTTAGCTGCCCGTTGCCAGCATATCTGTCGTTGGATGATTCCGCGGGGCTCCTACCCAATGACCCGCCCAGGTTATCTAAAGTGGCGCACTGATCTAAAACAGTTTCATGCGAAGAAGTCGGCGGAGATTCTGACCGAAAGCGGGTGTTCACCCGAATTGGTTACCCGGGTGCAAGAACTGAATTTGAAAAAGAATTTAGGCCAGGATGCAGAACTGCAAATTCTGGAAGACGCTCTCTGTTTGGTCACCCTGCAATATCAATTAACCGATTTGATGGGGAAAACAGACCCGGACAAGATGGTTGGCATTCTGCAAAAGACCTGGAAAAAGATGTCTTCCCGTGCCCGGGAAGAAGCGCTCCAATTACCATACCCGGAAGACCAGAAGGACCTACTGTCGCGAGCGTTATCGGACTCGTAAGCAAGTGGTCTATTTTAGATCAGGGGCGACTTTTCTCGGTGGCTGATCGTTCTCAATGAGATACAACCCCACTTCCTCCGATCCTTTCTCGGAGCCTCGATAAAAGAGTTTTTTCCCTGACCCGCTAATGCACAGGAAAGACTCCGAGCCGTTTTCAGCATAAATTTGGGCTGAAGCCAGTTCCGCCTTGTACAGCTCCAGCCGCTTGTCGAGGTCGAAATACAAGTGATCATCTTCCGCATTCTGATCGGCTGATACGATGGCCACTTTTGGGTTTGGAGCGATAACGCTCAAAATGGTTCCAAACCCGCTGCCGCCTAGTCGAAGGCTATGCAGAAAAATCCGTTCAGCCCCGGCGGCGGTCACTTGCACGCCTTGGGCGCTAGGCGTCGCTTCATCTGTCTCCAAAGTCGCAACTGGAGCGATCCGAATCGCGTTCAAATAGTAAATGTGTTCGGGTGGCTTGCCACCCGCGCCCTCGGGATCTGAAGCAATCGAGCCGCACCACAGGTCGCCGCGGTACCCGAAAAATAGCTGACCGCTCGGCGAGAAGCTCATTCCTTCTACAAAGTCCACCCGTCGCGCGAAGACCGGCTTTACATGTTTTTCATCCTTCGGTAGGTACCAAAGACCGGTATTCTCTCCAGCCGTCGTAAAGAAAAGGATCGAACCATCGACCGGATTGTAGACAAAATCTTCGAGACTCCATTTCTCGGGCTTGCCATCAGTGGATAGCTTTTTCTCGAAAGAAAAAACGGGTGCCACTTTATCGGCCGTTGGGTCATAGGCGAGAAGATCGTCCCCCTGAAGAATCAGGATGTTTCCGGTATTCGACCTGCCGAGCTCGCTGATCTGACCTTGTCGGATTTCTTTAGGGAATGCGGGTTTTCTCGACTTGCCGGATCCAAGATCGAGCTGAACGAGTTCCTTCTGATTATCTATTAGGTAGACTACCGTTTCGTCCTGGGAAAAAACGGCAGAGCCTGCTAGTGCTGTCCCCGCCGCGAGACCAGCTATTAAAAGCAAAACTGTAAGGAAACACCTCACAAACCCGAACCTCCTTGCTGCTGGGTCCGGTTCCTTTCTCAATCGAATACGGCTCAGCGTAAAACCTGTTGGGTTTCGGGATCGAACAAAGTAACTTTATCGGTGCTAAGGTGTACGGTGAGTTTCTGCCCCAACTCGTACAGATGCTCTCCATGGATCCGGGCAATTAAATAGCCGGTACCGGTTTTCAGGTAAACGATCGACTCCGCACCCATGGGTTCCGCGACGTCCACGGTTGAAGCTACCGGCGTGTTCGGCCCTGCCTTTGGCGCATCGCTAATGTTTTCCGGGCGAATCCCGAACACGATACCCTTGTCCAGATACCTACTGGCCACCGTCTCCAGAGCCCCTTTCAGAGGTACCACCACGCCGTCTTTCTCACCGTTTTCGACAAAATTAAGACCGTCCTCGCGTTTCTGAACCTTACCCTGGAGTAAATTCATTGGGGGGCTCCCAATAAAGCTAGCCACAAACATATTATCCGGCTTCATGTAGAGCGTCAGCGGATCTGCCACCTGCATAATGATCCCATCTCGCATGACGCAGATCCGGTCTCCCATAGTCATCGCTTCGACCTGATCATGGGTAACGTAAATCATGGTTGTGCCCAGTTCCCCATGTAACCGAGAAATCTCCGAGCGCATCTGAACCCGCATTTTTGCATCCAGGTTTGAGAGCGGCTCGTCAAAAAGGAAAACGCTGGGTTGCCGGACAATGGCACGCCCCAGAGCGACTCGTTGGCGCTGACCACCAGAAAGCGCCTGTGGTTTCCGATCCATCAAATGGTCGAGTTGCAGCGCCTTGCCGGTTTGAGTCACCGTCTGCGAAATCGCGTTCTTCGGCTTTTTCGCGACTTCCAGCGCATAAGCCATGTTTTTGAAGATGTTCATGTGGGGGTACAACGCATAACTCTGGAACACCATGGCGATCCCCCGGTCTTTTGGCTCCAAGTGGTTTACCACGTTTCCACCAATAGAAATGGTGCCGCTGGTAACTCTTTCGAGACCTGCGATCATGCGGAGCGTCGTGGACTTGCCACAGCCGGAAGGTCCGACCAGAACCATGAACTCCCCGTTCTGGATGTCTAAGTTGATGCCCTTAACGGCAGTGAATGTCGGCCGTCCCCGATCGTCTTCATAGGTCTTTACCAGATCCTTAATTTCTACCGAGGCTTCGCTCATTGAGATATTCTTTTTGGGGGTATGATTAGGTTTCCAGAGGACGGCAGAGCAAGCCACCCGAAGCGGAGAAGCCGGCTTAAGCCGTTATCCTGGAGGTAAGGGGGGATGAATTAGAAGCAAACTAACGCGAATCGGCCCTGAGCTCACGCAAAATTGTGCGAGACACTCAAGGGCCCGCGGTTTCCGAAGCAACGAGAACCCGGGCACTGGCTTGCCCGGCGCACCTTTAACCTTCAGATTTCCAAGAAACTTATTGCTTCCGCTCGCCGCCTGCTGGTGTCAGCCAGAACCTGGCGCTGAATATCCAGATGAGAGCGCACGCTAAGAAAATCAGGGCGCCCAGAGGCTGCACCGACATGGTTAAAGGAGTTTTTTTGAGTCGGAAAAACGCGTTGAGAATAAGACCCACCAACAACACAGCGTACGACGCGCAAAACAGACGTGGAATCCAGCCAGAGATTTTTTGGCCAAAGGTTTGCACCAGAGCCAAGGCCAGAGGCGGCGCGATCATCGCATAGGTAGCATCCTCCGTAGAGGGTCCGAAGAGCAGCATCCAGCAGGTTCCGAGGCTGAAGACGGCGATCAGCAGGCGATTTTCGGACCAATTTCGTATCCGACCATAAACGCACACCGCCGCCGCTCCGATGCCGGCAAGTAACTGGAAAATCAACCGTATCTGGCTGCTAAGATTGATGTGTAGAGCTTGCAGCAGCATAGCGAAATCGCGGGGAGCGATATCCATATTTGCTCGGCGATCGTCCGCGGCTCGTGTCGCGAACCATCTTCGATACTGTTCTAGAACATAGCCTGGTTCTTGCAGAACAAATGAAAGGGCGCCCAGCAAAAGCAACGTCACCAGCAGCCGCCATCCGAGTTGACGCGGATATAAGAGTACGAGCAGCAATCCGACAGCAAGTGGATAGATCTTGAGATACGCTGTTACTCCTAGGCAGAGCGCGGAGATTGTCCATCGGCGTCGATGCGCAGATACAATAGCGATCATCAACAGGCCGGTGACTAGGGGGTTGGCCTGTCCATTGTTAAAGTTTCCCAGCGACAAGGGCAGAATCAGCAGAAATACCAGCCAATATCGCGCTTTGGGAATTCCGGTGTGCAGTTCTTCCTTCAGCCACCAAAAAACGCCGGCCAACAGGACAGTGCATGTCAGCAGCCGCCAGAGAATACCTCCAAACGAGTGCGGAAACGACGAAAACGGCGCAAATAGTGCCGCGATCAGCGGACTATAAACAAATCCCCGGGTGTAGGTGTACAGCGGTTGCGAGTCGATCCATTTCCGCCCCGCGTCGGCGTAGGTCGCGAAAACGTCGTGATCTAGGGACAAAAGGCCGATGCGAATGCAGATCCCGATCAGAACTGCCGACCACAAAGCGGTTACTAAAGTGCCCCACCGATTGTCAGCCCGTCTTTGGTTTGCTGGCGATGCCAAGGAAAGAGTCATACCGATACGCGTGAAGGCTAACTGCTGAACCGTTTTTGCGTGGTCCCACTCCATGCCGGCCAGCAGGCGTCGTCAGGGAGCCAGATCAGGCAATAGACCAGAAATAGTAGCGCGGAAATCGGTAAGGCTGCCAGAATCCAGTAAGGCTTGAGGTGAGGCATGAAGCTAGCTCGACCGACCGCAAACAACTGCAGAGCTACCGAGGCCCATACCCAAAAGCGAACCGCCAACGCCTGTCTTAAATGCATTGACTGAAGCAACGCGAGCAGGGTGGGCGCAGCGAGAAGCATGTAGGTGTAGGATTCAGTCGCCGGCCCACACAGGGTCATCCAGACTGCGGACAAGCAGAATAGTCCGGTCAATACCCGTTGTGGACCCCAATTCTTCAAAGAGCCGAACGCGCAGAAGATCGCGATGGCCGCGGCGCTGCCGAGTTGAATGAGTGTGAAGATCTTTTCAGAGATCGGCAGATGCAATACTGAATGGACAACGAACCAGAGATCCAATGGTAGCTTCTCCGCAGGCCAATTCCGGCGATCTTCAGCCATTCTGGTTGCGAACCACGTGCTGTACTGGTGCGATACATACGACCAGTGCTGAAACAGAAAAGGCACAAGCGCTAGGAGAAGAAGGGCGCTGAATAGTCGCCACGTGAAACGGCGAGGAGCAATTACGCAGATCAATAAACCGACGGCGAGCGGATAGATTTTGAAAAAAGTGGCAAGACCGATGCAGAGAGCGGCGTAATTCCAGCGTTCGGTATAAACCGCAGCTATCGCCAGCATTATCAATCCAGCAACGAGGGGATTGGCTTGGCTAATGTCGATATTGCCAAGGGCGAGCGGCGCCAGAAGAAGGTAGGCGATACCGATCCGTTGCGATTTGATGCCTGGAAAAAGATTGGATCTGAAAAGAGCGGTGACACCTCCCAGTAATACTGCCGTATTGATCAGACGCCAAACCACGTTGGCGATCGCAGGAGGAAGAAATGCGAAAGGGGCGAAGACAGCCGCTACGAGCGGGCTATACACGAACCCCATCCAGTGCGCGTACAAATCCTCGCCGTGGAGCCAGTGCGATCCTGCGAGACCGTAGGTGTCAAAAGAGGTTCCCCTTTTGGAAACGAGCAGAGGCCGGGCAGCTAGGACGATCAAGGCAATCGTCCAGACGATTGAGGCGGCGACGTTCCAAAAGCTGTTTGGGATGTTCCGGGAGCTGGTGGTTTTCGAGACGTTGATTGACGCAGGCTGAGTAGTCACTGAATTCTGGTAATTGAAAGTTAATTACGCACCAGGCCTTATATTGTATACCAGGCTTGCGATCGACGGATGGAAGGAACGGGGCGCAAACTCGATGACGTCATAGTCCGCGATTCCTTCCTTGAAGAAGGGATCCTCGTGAATAAACGCATCAACTTCTTCGCGAGTATTGATAATTCGCGATGAGCCGGTGTCACGCGCTCAACGTGATCAATTGGGACCTTGTATTTGAGAATAATCAGGAACATATGCCGGAGAAATTAACTGAGGGTGTCGCTTTGTACCAGCTCTGGTAACGGTGAGCTCCCTGATAAACGAGCGGGAACGAGCGAGAACGAGCGTCAACGCAGTCCAGTGCAATCGATCACGCTCGTTGCCGGCGTTACCGGCGTTCCCGCTCGTTTGTCAGGGAGCTCTTCCCTACCGGACTCGCTACCATGAAATCAACCCACGGCCACTAGTTGGTTCCGGCTTAAAACTATCGGGAGACAGCTTGATTTTTTGGCGCAACGCCAACAATTCCTGCCTAGCCCGTTCGTATGGAGCTTTATTGGCCTCTTTTGAAGTATACCCGTTCGGCTGCTCCAGGTCCCAAGCAAGCGCTCGGTCAATCGCACGAATCAAAGAGGCGGAATCCCGATCAACGTGCTGGTAGATCGATTGGCCAACGCTGTGCGTCAACATGTAGAAATGGTATTGTTCGTCGGACGATTCGGCATCTTTGCCTTTGGCCAGCATCCAGGCTCGATAACGAATCAAGCCCACGTAATACCAAAAGGCCGCTTCGTCTTTCTGACCCTCGCGATAAAGCTCTGTCGCTAGGGCGAAATAGGTGGTGGGCGCCTTATCAACAATCCCGTCGGCTAGCTGCTGGATGGCTTGTGCGGCCTGGGGTTCACGGGCTGAAACGGCCACGGGTGAGATCAGAACAGCTGCTGCAGCGAATAAAATTCCTCGGATCATGAAATGGTTTCTCAATCTACGGCTCGACTTCAAACTTCGCTAACTGTGCGTTATCGTATTCGAGAATCCTTTGTGGCGTTGTATTCCACGCCGGCGGTTTCTCGATCCAGACGTGTGCGCCGGCCCGCAGATCGATTGCCAAGCTCGGATATCTGGGATGGCCGGTTGCGTCGACGTTCGTGACGATGAAGACCACCTCCAATGCTTCGCGCTCTAACATCTCGAGGTGATTCGAATAGTGGCGTTCTGCACCAAAGATTCTGGCGTAGGTTGCGGCTCGCTCGGCGTCGAGGTCGCACACCGCCACCAGGTTCACCGGACCATATTGAAATGTTGGGTAGATATTCCGATAAGCGTGTCCGCCGCAGCCAATAAAGCCAGTTCGCAACCGTTTGGGATATTCGTAGTTGTAGGTAACCGGCATGGCTTACGCCTATTCGCCAATGGCTTGGCGGTCCGCCGATGAGAAGGCGATGAACAGAATGGCATCAGTTTGACCAATATTGGTTGCGCAGTGCCGGACATTGGGCGGGATGACGACGGTATCGCCTTCGGCCAATTCCGTTTCCTTGTCGCCAGTGATCGTGTGCCGGATCCGGCCTTGAATCACGACTAGAGTCTCCGAGCAGTTCGGATGGTAATGACGGCCGTTCGTGTGCCCGGGCTTCAGAATGCATCGGCCAACGGTCATTTCGTTGCTGTTTCCTAGGGCCCGATTCGCGAACCAGGTGAGATTGCCCCAGCTGAACTCTTGATGATGCGCTTTGCTTTGGGGGAGGACTTGAATGTCGGTGCACATTGGAACGGAGTTTTCTAAACAGAAGCTAACGAAGGTAACGAAGGTAAGAAACAGGAAGTAGCAAGGTTCAGCGAACAGACGCAGAATTTTACCTCCGAGCCGTTGTAGAGACCGAGTTCAGGTTCTTATCATTCCCGTCGCCAGCATAGGCTCTATCGTGTTATACTCGGGCACTCGTGACGCGAAGGCTCCAGATCGGCTTTTCGATTTGCCTGTATTCTTTCTGTGCCTGGCAGGGTTTCGCCCAGTCGCAGTACCAGAGCAGCACTGACTTTGCTAAGTATGCCATCAAGCTCCGGGAAAGTGGTTTGCTCGTCATGCAGGGGAAACAAAAGCCACAACCCGCGGCAACAGCGGTTTCGAGCGGAGGCGCTCGGTCGGAAAACGCAAGTCTCAGCGCCCGGGTTGGTCCGCTTGATGGCGAACCTGGGCGGTATCCGTGGCGACTGAGCATTATGACGACCATCTTTTGGATCGGAGAACATCCCAGTACCAATAATCCTGTTCCTAATGACGCCAGCTCGTGGGACCCGAATTGGTTCGCCGACTATGGCGGTTACGACGATCCCGATTTGAATCTGCGTAAGAGATTTGTGCCGGCGAGCTTTTTCCCGCGACAGAATCCCTTTTATGTCGCTCTCCCTTACAACGATGTGCAAGCCGGCCACACCAAGCCCGAAGCTAAACAAGCGATCCCTTGGTTTAAGGACAGCTTTATCCGCGACGGTCTATCGGTCCTCAAAGGTCATTGGGTAGCAATCCGGCACAATAACCGTGTTTGTTACGCCCAATGGGAGGACTGCGGACCATTCACCACGGATCACTGGCAGTATGTTTTTGGCAACGAACGACCAAGACCGAATATGAACCAGGGTGCAGGACTGGACGTTTCTCCTGCGGTGCGCGACTACCTTGGACTTGGCAACCTGGATGCGTGCGATTGGAAATTTGTCGATTTCCGTGAAGTGCCGCCCGGACCGTGGGCAATGTATGGGGATAACAACAGTTTCGTTATTTTGCGCCGGCAAAGTAATTCACGGTTTACACCTCGGACGTTAGTGCCAGCTTCGATCACGAATTAGGGCGTTATATCGCTAACCGGCTACACCTGCCTCCATTGGTTGGTTATTTGCTGGCCGGCATCGCGGTCGGACCGTTCACTCCCGGGTTTGTGGCCGATGCTAAGCTTGCTCCGCAGCTAGCCGAAATCGGCGTGATTCTTTTAATGTTCGGGGTCGGGCTGCATTTCTCGGTGCGGGATCTGCTCGCAGTTCGAAATATCGCCGTGCCGGGCGCGCTAGTGCAGATCCTGGTCACGGTCGCCTTGGCCTATGGTGTCACCCGGATGTGGGGCTGGAGCGTTGGCGCCGGGTTGGTTCTAGGGTTGGCCCTGTCCGTAGCCAGTACTGTCGTATTGCTGCGAGCTCTGGAAGCCCAAGGCCTTATCAATTCACTGAGTGGCCGGATCGCGGTCGGCTGGCTGGTGGTCGAGGACTTATTTACCGTGCTGGTGTTGGTCCTGTTACCGGCGTTTGCGACTTTGCTAGCCGGAGACACGGTTAGTTCGGATGGCGCAAACCAAGGTGAATGGCACTTGCTGCTAACTCTCGGAATCGCTTTAGCCAAGCTGGCCGGATTCGTGCTTTTCATGTTGTTGGTCGGTTCGCGCTTGTTGCGATGGTTACTCGACCGTGTAGCCGCCACTTCTTCTCGAGAATTATTCACGTTGGCGGTGGTGGCAGCCGCTATCGGCATTGGCTTTGGCGCGGCAGAGGGGTTCGGACTCTCCTTTGCCCTGGGTGCATTCTTTGCCGGCGTGATCGTTGGCGAATGTGGCCACGGCGAGCGAGCGGCCAATGAGTTACGCGCACTTCAGGACGTGTTTAATGCTCTGTTCTTCGTAGCGATTGGGATGCTTTTTGATCCTGCCATTTTAGTGCGAGAACCGTTTGCCGAGCTGGCCGTGGTCGGCGTTATCGTTGTAGGTAAATCGGCGGCTACGTTTTTGATTGTTCTATTGCTCCGTTACCCAACCGGCACCGCGTTGGTCATTGCAGCCGGCTTAGCCCAGATCGGCGAGTTCTCGTTTATATTGGCGGAACTCGGCATCGGCCTGCACTTACTGCCGGGCCATGCCCAGAGCTTGATCGTTGCAGGCGCTCTTATTTCGATTGCGTTAAACTCATTCCTCTTGCGGGCAGCACGCGCCATCCAATCCCGGCTCGAATCGGCGGCAGTTGCCCCTGAATCGAGACAGGACTCGCCGGCCGGATAGGAGGACAACGTTGCCAGAGAGACTCGCCCGCCACAGGACGAGCCTCTCTCCACGCAAATAAAGGTTTAGGTCAATGCGTTTGGATCGTCAAAACGGTGAACGAGTAAGGAGCGAAACTGAACTCGAAATTCCCGCTAACAGCCTCAGTCGAAGTCATGGGTACGACCTTTCGCGGTTCGGCGAGAGTATTGGTATCTTGTGGGCTCGCGGAGGTTAGTACGGTCACCGTCGCTTGCGGTGAAACGTTCGTGATCCCTTCTAAAACGATGTGCACCTTCTGCGCCTTGGCGGCCCCATTAATAGCCTTAACGTAGATGGTCCCTGTTTGGCTGTTACGCGAAACGCTTTCGTAAAATTTCGTTCCTCCCTTTGTGGTCAACGTGGTCGGTAACACCGTGTCTCCTCCGTTCTGGTTAAACATCATCTTAGCGTAGTAAGAAGGAGATCCGTAACTATGCAGGGCATCATAGCCAATGAGGTTAGTTGGCCATTGGCTTGCTCCCGGATTAATGTTGACGAACATCGGAGCGTACGATTCCAGAATGACCAGATCCGCATTTCTTTCCAGACCAGTGAGCCACCCGGCATCACCCAGCGCTGCGTTCAAGTCGGGAACCGGCCGGCCTTCCTGTGATGCGTACTCGCCGACGAAGATCTTGGGTCCGGTGCGACTGTAGTTGTCGTACTGGTGAACGCTCTGTTCAAACGCTCTGGGCGTCTGGTAAAAATGCTGGTCGTAAATATCTGGGATCCGGCTCGTTACGTTAGCCGTTGCGATAATCTTGAGATTGGGATAGGCGGACCTGATGGCATCAAAGAATTGAGCGAATCGTCCATCGTAACTTCCCGAGTTATCGAAGAAATCTTCATTACCGACCTCGACATAGATGAGAGGGAAAGGCGCCGGATGTCCGTCCGCCGCGCGTTTGGCCCCCCAGGTGGTAGTTGTGCTCCCGGTGATGTACTGAATCTCATCGAGAGCGTCCTGGACGTAGGCCTGGAGATCGGATCCCGGATTGACGTGGGTGCCATTGAGCGAATAACCGGCGTATACGGCCAGCAGCGGTTGCATATTCAGGTCTTCACACCATTCCAGGAATTCAAGCATCCCTAGCCCGTCATCGGATCGATAACCCCAGGGGCTCTCATGGCCGGCGCGTTGTGAGATCGGGCCGATGGTGTTTTTCCATTCAAACCGCTGGTCGATGGTATTCCCTTCCAGATAGTTGCCGCCGGGGAACCGGAGAAAGCCCGGTTTAAGCCCGGCCATCAATTGCATAAGATCAATCCGATTTCCGTTTGCGCGATCACGGTAAGTTGGCGGGAATAAGGAGACCTGATTGAGCCAGAGGGTGCCGGGACTACCGGCAGAAATCACGAAGCGGGTGCTTTTCTGTGGGAGCAATTGCGCCGGTTGCCAGCGTCACGCTGTATTGGGTCCAATCTTGTGTCACTGTTGGTACCTGCGCTTCCGCGTAGACCACACTGCCATCCGTGCTTTCAATCGACACCGTGAGCGGGCCGGTGAATCCGGATGCCTTCGCGTAAAAGGACGCATTGTAAGAGGTGTTAGGTTTCACCGGGATTCCCCAATATCCGTCGTTAGCGGCGCCCACCCGCGGTCCTTGGACAATAGTAACCTTGAGACTGATAGTTAACGCGGTTCCGCTGATGGGTTGGGTCGTGTCGAGAGCGATGGAACCCGTGCCGCCGTTTTCTTGAACTATCGACCAATTCACCGGCACGTTCGGGTCGTTCTGAAAGACGCGGTTTTGAATCAATTCACCATAAAGCCCGCCATCTAACGCATGGCTGATTTCTTCAATCATCAGGCCGTGAAGCGCGGGATTGATCTTCGCTCCCGGGTGAGCCACATCAACCTTCAAGGTGGCGGGCTCGACCGGCAGCGGCCCTGGCAGAGAAGGATTACCGATCCGGGCTACTTGCAGAACTTGCGGGGCTGTTAAGGCAGTCTGATAGAACCGGACGTCATCAACCGAATCGTTGTTCCAATCGACCATATTGCCGCCAAACTGGCCTCGTCCGACCGAACTATGCCCGCTGGCGGCCGTGGAGGTGACATTCAGAATCTGGTCGGTTAAAACGCCATTGACATACAGTGTGGCCGAATGCGCGTTGGCGTCATAAACGCCGGCCACGTGATACCATTGGCCCGAAACCGGCGTGAACAAGGATTGTGGATTTGTGAAGAAATCGTAAGGGACGGTAAATGAGAATTGGCCGGAATCCCCGCGTAACTGGAGGAAGAATGCGGCTTCGCCACCCGGCGTATCTTCACTAACGAAGGTTTGATAGCCGTTAGTGTTATTCAACTTTACCCAAGCAGCGACTGAGAAGCTTTGAGTCGTGTCAACGACAGTGGAAGTGATATCAGCATAACTGCCGGCCAAGCCGGGCAGACTTAAGGCATAAGGGCCAACCAAACCGCTTGTCCATCCGGCTTGGCCCATGAGTGTGGCGGGATGGTCTCCAACCGAGTCGGCGGCGTAAGTGCCAGTTCCCTCGTCGAAGCTGAGCAAGGTAACGGGCGGTGGCAGCTTAGTCGTATTTGTAGTAGCGGTCTGGGCGTCCAATGCGCCCACGAAGAACAGAGCAGCCGGAGCGAATGCAAGCCGGCGCCAAGAAGACGCGGTTAACCGGCAGAACCGGGAAGGCTTCATAGAGTGAGTTTTTGGTCGAGTTTCCGGGGGAATTTCCTTGAGGAGGACAGTCTGGTACCCGCCTGATGAGACGGTTAGAAAATGGCCGCGGGCCGAGCTTCGCCGAAGGGGGAGCATAGCATCCAGCTAAGCCGATTCCGTCCATGGGGGGATCCCTAGTTAGACCCAGCTTTATGCGAACCGCATAAATATTCTCTGGGACCTAACGATACAGCAGAAGCAGTCTTACTGCTTCTTTGCCGGCAAGACAATGAATTTCTTTAGGTGGCGAAGTAAATCAACGATGCCAACGAGAAGGAAGGAGTAGCCCTCCATTTTTACTGGCCTCGATCTCAGAGTTTTACCTTAGCCGAGGGAATGATCGTGCTGGATCTGAAGTAGTCGGTTGTACTTCGCTAGACGCTCAGATTGTGTAATAGAGCCGACCTTGATGAAATCTCCGGCCCAGCCAACCGCTAGATCCGCGAGCCAATTGTCTTCGGTTTCTCCGCTGCGGGCGCTAATGGAGATGCGCCAACCTGCTTCTCGAGCAAGAATGTAAGCCTGTTTCGCCTCGGTCACCGTGCCGATCTGATTCACTTTTAGCAGTAAGGCATTCGCCGCTTCGTTCCGGATCGCGCGCTGAATGCGTGCTGGGTTGGTACAGGTTAAATCGTCGGCCAAGATCAAACAGCGATCGCCAAGTCTTTGGCGCAGCGCCGGCCAGTGGGTCCAGTCTTCTTCAGCGAGTCCGTCCTCAACACTCACTAACGGATAGCGCTCGGCCCACGTGCCGATGATTTCGATTAATTCGTCCGGAGAGAGAGTTCTGTTGTCGAGTTGATATAACCCAGCGTCGTTAACAAAATGGCTGGCCGCGACATCAACCGCGAGGGCAACCTGACGGCCGAGCTCATATCCGGCGCCCTGGATTGCTTCAACTGCAGTCTCGAGCATTTCTGAGCTGCTAGTAAAAGGAGGAGCTAATCCCCCCTCATCAGCGGTCAACGCCGGAGCCCCGAATCGCTTTCTGATGATAGCGGCGGCCTCTTGGTAAATGTCATACACCTGCGCCAGGTGCTCCGAGATGCTCGAGCCCGACCTCGGGACAATCAAGACGTCCTGTATCGCGACTTGACCGAAGGCATGTTTTCCACCGCTGAATAGGTTGATCGTTAACGCGGGTAACCGAGGTGTGGTCGAGGGTAAGAGCGTCCCAAAATATTGAAAGAGCTCGAGACGCTGGTGAGCAGCCGATGCTCTGGCGAATGCGAGTGAGACCGCGAGAATGGCATTGGCGCCAAGCCGTGATTTATCGGGTGTTCCATCCAGTTCCAGGAGCCGTGTATCCAGCTGCTCTTGGCTTTCGAAAGACCCATTTTTCAAGGCGGCGGCGATGGGGCCCCGAATATTGGCAACGGCCCGCTGGCAGCCCAAGCCGCGGAAACGTTTGCCGCCATCCCGTAATTCTTTCGCTTCGGCTCGCCCTGTCGACGCACCAGAAGGTACCGAAATAGTCGCAGCAGCTCCGCCCTCCAGAACCACAGTCGCGGCGACCGTTGGACGGCCGCGGCTGTCCAAGATCTCCCAAGCATCAACCGTCTCAATTCTGATCATGACTGTATTCTTTGGCCAAAATCGTCGATGAGCGCCGGCACTGTTATGGGACGCCAGACGACTAAGCAAAGTGCTGCCTCTTTTTGTTCGCGGCGTTCATCGTCAGAAAAATATTCGAGCGGCGACCGGCCGGAGGTTCGAGCCAAGAGGCAAGCGATGGTGTTGTTCACCGCCCGGTTCTCGACGCTACTAAACCAGAC
>WNFN01105843.1_pt1 | contig 16286 bp, 16 predicted proteins | sample 5400161 | NCBI WGS metagenome assembly WNFN01 (sample SAMN13153353, study PRJNA577476) | soil metagenome | isolation source: 80 cm saprolite on Douglas fir-dominated hillslope | place: USA:California | collected 2013-09-17
GGCCCCGCCGGGCATGTGGAATTCGGCAGGCACTCCGCCGAGCCCGCCGGACGATGCTTACGGGTCCGCGGATGCTTACCGGTCCGCGGATGCTTACGGGTTTGAGGCGTACGGCCCAGCCGATGTCTACAGCGTGCCTGATCCGTACGCGCAGCCGGCTGACTACGACCCGGCGGATCCGTTCGGGTCCGCGGATGCCTACGGGCCTGAGGCGTACGGCACGGCCGATGTCTACAGCGTGCCCGATCCCTACCGCCCGCCCGACGCCTACGGCCCCGCGAGCGCGCCGCCGCGGCGCGCGCCAGGCCCGCCGACAGGTCTGCCGCCGGCTTCTTCCGGCCCGGGAGCTTCCGCCCCGCAGCAGGGTTCCGGCCCGGGAACCCCCGGCCCGCCGGGAGCTTCCGATCCGCCGCAGGGTTCTGGTCCCGCAGCCTCCGCGCAACCGGGAACCGCAGCCCCGCCGCGGGTTCCGGATCCGCCTCGTGCTCCCGAAGCGCACGCCGCGTCAGATCGTGCGCAAGCTGCGGGTTCGCTGGTGCCATCGACGGGCAAAGGGCCGGGCGCCCAGGCCGGAACGGCGGAGGCGGATCCGCCGCATGCTGGCGAGTCCGTTAATGCCCCAGGCGGCCTGACCCCCGAGTTCCTGCTTCCCGGCAGGCGCCGCGCGCCAGCTCCGGGCTGGCGTCGCGTGATCTACCGTGCCACTGGCGGGCTCATGCGAGTGCCGTCGACCGCGGCGGAGCTTCGTCGCCGGGACATGATCAACCGCGTCCGGACACCCGTCGCGGGCGGTCACCACCGGGTCGCGGTCCTCAGCCTGAAGGGCGGGGTCGGGAAGACCACGACGACGGTGGGACTCGGGGCGACGCTGGCGTCACTGCGCGGAGACCGGATCGTCGCGGTCGACGCCAACCCTGACCGCGGCACCCTTTCCGACAAGGTCAGGCTGGAGACTGCGGCAACTGTCCGGGATCTGCTCAACGAGCGAGGCCACATCAGGCGCTATGCGGACGTGCGCACCTTCACCTCCCAGGCGCCCAGCAGGCTCGAGGTGCTCGCCTCCGACCATGATCCCGCGGTGTCCGTGGCGTTCAGCGATCAGGACTACAGCGAGGTTACGCGGGTGCTCGAGCACTACTACTCGATCTGCATAACCGACTGCGGAACGGGACTGCTGCATTCGGCCATGGCCGGGGTCTTGCGCCTGGCCGACCAGATCGTGCTGGTCAGCTCGCCATCGGTGGACGGTGCGCGAAGCGCGAGCGCGACGCTGGACTGGCTGGCCGCGCACTCCTACGGCGACCTGGTGCGCAACGCGGTCGTCGTGCTCTCTACCGTGCGGCCGCGCAGCCGGACCAGCGTTGACCTGAACCGTCTCGAGGAGCACGACGGCCGGCGCCTATCTCGGGCTCGCGGCCGTGATCGGTGACGGGCTGGCCATGCCGGCGAGAGCCAGGCGCGTCTAGCGCTCCGGCTCCCGTTGTACCGCATCGTCGCGGCGGATTGCCTCGCCCGGGCCCGCGGAGCGGCGGCCCATGACTAGCACCAGAACGGGTCTCCGGCTGACGATGGATCGTCGGCCGATCTAGAATGATGCCCGTGAAAGGTCCGAGGGAGAACGAGCCAGGAGGGCCGCAGAAGGCGGAAGCCCTGGGCACCTTCGGCCGGTACGCGGGCCCGGCGACCCTGATCTTGTCCAGTCTGGCCGACGGGGCGAAGCACGGCTACGCGCTCACCAAGGACGTCGAGGCCTTCTCTGGCGTCCGGCTGGCGCCGGGCACCCTGTACGAGGCGCTGAGCCGCCTCGAGGGGCAAGGGTTCATCGAGGCGCTCGAGAGCCGGGACCGTCGAAGGCCCTACCGGCTGACCGCCTCGGGGGCCGCGGCGCTCCGGGCCCACCTCGATGACCAGCGCCGCGTCGCGGATGTTGGGCTGAAACGCCTGGCCAAAAGCTGGGGCACGTCGTGAACGCGCGGGGGCGGGAGGGGGAAGGCAACGCATCGGCCCGGCGCGCCGCGCGGTTGCTGCGCTGGTACCCGGCCGCATGGCGGGCGCGCTACGGCGACGAGTTCACCGAGCTTCTGATGGCGGAATTCGCCGAGCAGCCCCGGTCGTGGCGGCGGGCCGCGGACGTGGCGTGCGGCGGACTGCTCGCCCGGCTCACGCGGGCTGGCCTGGCCGGCCGTCCGCCGGAGTCACTGGAGCAGGCTCAGGTCGGCCTGGCCACCGCCGCCTGCTCGTTCGGCGCGTTCCTCACCTTCGGGATCGCGATGTGGGCACAGCTGACCATTGGCTGGGAGTGGGAGCCGCCCAGCACCGCCGCCACGACGATCGCCATGACCGCGATGTCCGCGGCAGTGTTGCTCCTCGCCGCGCTTGCGCTGCTGGCCGTTGTGCCGCTGATCTGGAGCGCAGCAGGTGCCCTGCGGCGTGGGCCGGCATGGCACCTGCTCAGGCCGCTCCTGCTCGCCGTCCTGGGCGCCGGAGTGCTGGTCGCGGGCAGCCGTCACTTCGAGAACGGCTGGCCAGGCACGGGCGCGCACGCGTGGGCGCAGCAGGGACTGGTGCCGGCCGGCGTCGCGGCGTTCACCTGGGCGGCCACGCTGTCGGTCTCCTCCTACTGGGCCCATCCGGCCGCGCGGATCCTGGCCTATGAGGCGCGGCTGGCAGGCGGCGCGGCCGCCGCCATGGCCGTCTTCCTGGCCGGCGCGGGCTGCTGGATAATCGCCGACGGCCCGGCGCCTGGGCTCCTTCATGCGGGCGCCGTCGATGCTGGCGGCCTGGCCGTCATGACGGTCGCGCTGCTCGTGGCCCGGCGGGCCATCGGCCGGGTCAGGAAATCCGGGCTGGGCTCGCCGCCCCATTGACGCACTGAGCCCCGGCCCGCCTCGTCCCCACTGTCCCGGGTCAGCCGACCGGGATTCCCGGAGGTCCGCGCAGGCGGAGGACCGCGACTCGGATGCGCCGGAGGGGCATCCGGGCGAGACTGTCAGATATGCATGAGTAATGAACGCGGGGGCAGTCGCTCGTGATCGCGCCGTGCGTAGCCTGGCGGTGATCCACGTCGGCGGAACAGCCTGAGATCGCTGAGGGGGGACCTTGGAAGACACGTGGGGACCACGCGAGGTGCCGGTGCTCACTGCGGTCGTGGCACTGCTGGAGAAGAGCTACATGGTCACGGTCAGCGACATCGCGCAGCGGACGGGACTCGGTATGGCCGAGGTCGCCCGATCGCTGGACGCGATGGACCCCACCTATGTGGACTTCCGCAAGACGGAGACCGGGGGCGATCCCACGTTCTGGTATGTGCTCAAGGTGACCCCCGAAGCCCGCCGGGCGGTTGGCCAGTGGCCGACGGCCGAAGGTCTCGTCGACCGGCTCGTCCAGGCGTTCCGCGACGCGGCCGAGAACGAGGACGACCCGGAACGGCATTATCAGCTCCGCCAGGCGGCAGGACTGCTGGGGGACAGCATTCGGGACGTTGCCGTCGAGATCGTGGCAGCCATTACCGGGCCCTCGACCACGCGGCCCTCGACCCCCGGGCCTTCGACGGACCCCGGCTGACTGCCAGAACAGCCGCATGAAGGAGGTGGCCATCAGCCGGAAGGCGACGTCGCCGGACAGGTCGGCGTCGGGCTGGAAGGCGCTCATGCTCGTTCGGTGCTGGGGTTGGCGGCGAGGGCGAGTCAGTCCTCGGCGCTCCTGGTCCTGGAAGAGGGTGTTGCGGCTGATGCCCGACTCTGTGACGGTGAAGACCTGGAGGGTGTGCAGGGCGTACCCGCCGTCCTCGGCGCGCGTGTACGCGGCCAGCGCGGGTTGTCCGTTCGCGTGCACCGGCACCATGCGCCAGTCCGTCCCGCGGAGGGTGAAAACGCGTGCGATGAAGCGGATGTACGGCTCGCGGCCGACGTACCAGTTGAGGAAGGGCGGCATCTCCAGTAGGGCGTCATCGGTCAGCAGCTTCTCCAGAGCCGCCAGGTCGGCGTTCTCGAAGGCGACGACATAGCGGTCGATCTGGGCGCGGTGGCCGGGGTCGGCGGGCTCGTCGATCTGGTCCTCGCCCAGCCCGGCCTCGCCGAGCCGGGCCCTGGCCCGTTGCAGGGCACTGTTCACCGCGGCGGTCGTCATGTCCAGCGCCGCGGCCACGTCGGCGGCGGGCCAGTCCAGCACCTCGCGCAGGATGAGCACGGCCCGCTGCCGGGCTGGCAGGAACTGCGCCAGCAGCTCCCGCCGGAACGGATCGGTCTGGACCGTGAAGTCCTCGCTGGTCGATGTCGCCACCCTGTCCTCCATCACGCGCGTAGGTCCCGGCGCCTATACATACCGGCAGGTGTCCCGAAAGTCATCGCCGCGCCAGCGATGAGCCGCGGCGTGCCGCCAGGTATGTACCGGTGAAGGCAGCACACCGACGGAAGGAAAGACCATGACCGACACGAAGGACCGCGAGGTCCTCGCCGTGATCGACAGCCTCTACCAGCCCTGGGCGGACAACGACGCCGACGCCTTCGTGGCCTCCTACACCGAGGACGCGACCTCGATCCTGCCGGGCGACTACAACGCCAGCCGCGCCGCGGTCCGCGACCGCATGGCGGCGGGCTTCGCCGGCCCGCTCAAGGGCAGCCAGGTCCGGGACGAGGTGCAGAGCGTCCGCCATCTCGGCGCCGACGCCGCCATCGTCGTCTCCAGGAGCGCCGTCCTGATGGCTGGCGAGACCGAGGCCCCCGACGACCGCTGGGTGATGGCCACCTGGACCCTCACCCGCCGGAACGGCAGGTGGCTCCTGGCCGCCTACCACAACTGCCCCGCCTGACCCCGGCAGCCCGTTGCGGCCCACGCGGAGCGCGGCGACGCCCACCGCGGCCGTGTGGCGGCCGCGTGGGCTGACCGGCCGAAGCGACGTACTTGTGGATAATTCTGCCTGTATAGGTCGATTACTCCCCGAAAGTTGGCTTGCCGGATCAAAACCTGTAATCCCCCGTGTCGCTCGTAACGTCCAATTAACAAACAGGTAGTCCCTAGGACGCCCCGTGGTGGCGCTCGCGCCCTATCCGAGTGATATGAGGGGAATCTGGCATGAGACTGAACCGGCCGCCGCAGGCGGCCAAGAACTCTGCCCCGACGGCGGAGACTACTAGCCCCCGGGGCCACCAGGTCCGCACAGGCTTGTTCCGGGTGGTATCGGTGACCGCCGTGGCCACGGCGACCTGCGCCTTGTGGGCGCTTCCGGCGAGTGCGGCGACTGCGTCGGCGCACGCGAAGCATCCTTCGACAACCAGCGTGTCGTTCAGCCCCACCCCGGCCTGGGTCGGCCAGCGCGTTCGGCTGTCGGCGAAGGTCAAGTCGTCGGGCCGGATCCCGACCGGAACCGTTACGTTCAAGTGGGCGGGCCGGACGCTGTGTGTTGGGCACCTGCGGCGCGGGACCACGAGCTGTAGCACAAGCTTCGGCGCGGCCGGCTCGTATCTGGTGCAGGGCCTCTACAGCGGTGATGCCACCCATCTCCGGTCGGTGGGAACAGCCCGCGAGGCGGTCAGGCGCTCGCCCACGACCACGACGATCACCAACGTCGGCGGGGGCATCATCGCGGTGGGCCAGTCGCACACCTTCGACGTCACCGTCACCGCGCCGGCCGGTACGCCGGCCCCGACCGGAACCGTTACGTTCAGGTCGGGAGCCAGGACGCTGTGTGTTGTGCGCCTGTCACGCGGGACCGCGAGCTGTGTTACAAGCTTCGGCGCGGCCGGCTCCTATCTGGTGAAGGGCTTCTACAGCGGTAACGCCGCGCATCTCGGGTCGGTGGGAACAACCGGCGTAGTGGCCGGGCGCTCGCCGACGACGACGGCGATCACCGGTGCCGGCGCCATCATCACGGTGGGCAAGTCGTACATCTTCCACGTCACCGTCACCTCGCCGGCCGGAACCCCGGCCGCGACGGGAACTACGGTATCGACAACTACACGGCCACGTATTCGGGCAACGCGGCCCACACCGGCTCGGCGTCTGACGGCAAGTTCACCCTGGCCGCGCAGAACGTCACCACCACGACCGTCACCGCACCGTCGACCACCACGAGCTCGGTGAAGCTGAACGCGGCGGTGTTCGCCATGGGCGCGAACATTACCGGTGCCGTCGGCGGCACCGGTTCGGTGACGTTCTATCTCTCCAACACGCAGGGCATCCTCGGGACTGCTTTGCCTGCTCCGTGCGCCGCCGTGTCGCTGACGACCTTCGACGCGGGCACAGGCAACAACAACGCCATGTGCACCGGCAGCACCCAACTGAACGGCCTGGCGAAGGGGACGACGGTCTACATAACGGCTGTGTTCTCCGGAGACCCGGTCAACGTGGCGTCGACGTCAAAGCAGTTCACGCTCACCACGAGCTAGTTCAGCCAGGCTGGATTCCCATCGCCGGGCCGTCCCTTCGGGGGCGGTCTGGCGCTGTTTCGGCTCAGAACCCGGTCGCGGGCCGACGGCGGCACCCCGCGGCAGCCTCGTGACGCGAGGCTGCCCATCGGGCATGCTGTAGGTGGGTTCTCGCCGATCAGGCCAAGGTGATCGGCCACGTGCGTCCCTGGACGTTCGGGAGATCGTGATGCCAGTCATCGTTGTGACCCGGCTTCGGCTGAGGGATCCGGCGCTCCTGGATGAGTTCTTCGCCGCCGCCGTCGCCTGCTTGGAGCAGGCGAAGAAGTCCGACGGCAACCTCGGCTCGGACGTGCTCGCCGACGCGAACAACGCGTGGTGGACGCTCACCGCCTGGCAGGAGCGCCAGCCGATGCAGGCCTTTGTGGGGACTGAACCGCACCGGAGCACAATGGCACGCCTGGGCGACTGGTGCGATGAGGCGACGTTCGTTGACTGGGAGCAGGCCAGCGCGGATCTGCCAGACTGGCAGACGAGCTACCGCCGCCTGGTCACCGACGGTCAGGTGGCGAGCCTCACGCACCCTTCAGATGCACTGTGGGATTCGAACCCACGAGGACGCGTCAACGCCCTAGTAGTTTTCAAGACTACCGCCATCGGCCTCTAGGCGAACCCTCCCGGCAGACACGATAGCCGCGCCGGCCGGTCGGCGCCTCCCTCGGGCCGCGGCGCCTGCCTCGGGGGGACTGCCGCACGGGCAGCGCCGAGAGGCCCAAGCCAACAGCATCGACGGCGCGTCGGTGCTGTTGGAGCCGCATCGACGGCACATCGGTGCGGTTCCAGCGGAGCAGACCGAGGCTTAGCTGCGGAAACCGGGCGCCCGGAGGGCACTGGCGGCTGGCCCGGGCGTCTGGGATCGCGGGAGGTGAGTAGGCTCGCGATCGGAGGAGGTTCCCATGCTGCGCCCGTTCGGCTGGCAGGCGGTTGTCGCCGTCTGGCAGTTCGCGCCGGTCGTCACCGGCGTCGTCGTCATAGTCGGCGGGCTGTATTTGTGGGGCGTGCTCCGGGTTGCGCGCCAGCATCCCGCCCGGCCGTGGCCGGCCTGGCGGACCGGGATGCTTCTCGGCGGCCTTGCGGTCGTCGTGCTGGCCACGGAGAGCGGCATCGGCTCCTACGACGACGTGCTGTTCTGGGACCACATGGTGCAGCACCTCATGCTGATCATGGTAGCGGGTCGTGCGGTCCCGGGTGGCCAGCTTCCTCACCTGGCCGGTGTTCGGCTGCGCGGCCTACGCGGCCGTTGTCATGGCGGCCCACCTCACGGGCCTCGCCAACCTGGTGGAGACCAACCAGACGCTGCACGACGCCGAGCACGCCATCTTCCTCGTGGTCGGCTACCTCTTCTTCCTGCCCATCCTCGGCCGTGAGCCGATCCGCTGGCGGCTCAGCTACCCAGTGCGGTTCGTCATCCTGGTCCTGGTGATGCCGGTGGATACGTTCACCGGGCTCGTCCTGGGCTACGCCAACGCCGGCACGCCCGGGGTGCCAGGCGGCCCGCGGCCCGCCTGGGCACCCGGGCCGGTGTCGGACCTGCACGCGGGCGGCGCGGTGATGTGGATCGCCGGCGACGCCATCATGTTCGGGCTGATGATGCTGGTGTTCCTGATGTGGAGCCTGGACGAGAGGGCGGCGACGAGCGGCCGCGGATGGTTCGAGGCGGCCCGCCGGGCCAGCATGGCCACCCTGGTCGCGTCCCACCCGGCACCCCGGACCGCGGGACCGGCCGGCAGAGCGGCTGTCGAGGCGGCGCCGTCTGCTCCGGCCGCCACCTGGGACGGGCGCGGCGGAATCGACGACGACGAGCACCTCGCCGCCTACAACGCCTTCTTGGCCAGGCTGAACGAGGCCGAGTCCGGCCGCCAGCCGTAGCCGCTGCGGCGACACGTGCCGATATCGCGGGCAGTGGCGGACCGGTTCGCTATGTTCTTGTCCGGGCTGCATGCGGCGGTAGGCCCGCGGACGGTCCGTTCTGGCGGAGCTTTCCTGGCCGACTGAACCAGGACGGCCGAGCGTCCGTTACAGGGAGAGCGATCCGGGCCGGGACCTCCCGTATCGCGGGCCACGTCTGCTCCTGCACCGCGGCCCGAATCAGTAGTTCTTCTGTGGGGAGCGTGATCATGTTGAGACTTCAGCGAGTAGCGGCATCCGCTGTCGCGGCGGCCACGATCATGGGAACGGGACTCGCGATGACGGCGCCGGCTTCGGCCAGTACGCATCCGTCGTTCATCGGGAAGTTCAGCCAGCTCAAGACCATCGCCTCAACGGTTCCCCGGAACGGGGACGTCAACCCGTACGGGGTGGCCGTGGTCCGGGACAGCCTGGGCAAGCTGCACCGTGGCGATGTCCTGGTCAGCAACTTCAACAACATGGCCAACCAGCAAGGGACAGGGACAACGATCGTCGAGGTGTCACCCTCCGGCCATCGGACCCTGTTCGCCCGCATCACCAAGTCCCATCTGACCGGGCGTTGCCCCGGCGGTATAGGGCTGACCACCGCGCTCGCGATCCTGCGTGGCGGTTGGGTGGTCGTGGGCAGCACGCCGTCGAAGAACGGGATGGTCGCGACGTCCGGGCCAGGCTGCCTGATCGTGCTGGACAGCCACGGCACCGTGCGCGAGACCATCTCGGGCCATGGCATTAACGGCCCGTGGGACATGACCACGTTCAGCTTCGGCGACCGGTTCGCCGAGCTGTTCGTGACCAATGTGCTCAACGGGGTCGTCAAGGCCAACGGAGGGGTCGTCCACCGGGGCACGGTGCTCAGGCTGCTGGTCCGGGTGCACCTGAACAGCCCGCCGGACCTTCTCGCGGTAACGAAGATCGGCTCTGGCTTCTTCGAGCAGGGCAGCGCGACGGCGTTCGTGATCGGGCCGACCGGTCTGGGCCTGGGCGAGAACGGCACGCTCTACGTTGCCGACACCGGAAAGAACCGGATCACCGGCATCCCGAACGCGGTGAGGCGCAGGACGAGCGCGGGCACCGGGTTCGTGCTGACCTCGGGCGGAAAACTCAACGGTCCGCTGGGTCTGGCCATCGCGCCGAACGACGACGTGCTCACCGTCAACGCCAGCGATGGCCTGATCGTGGAGACGACGCGGCATGGCGCCCAGGTGGCCAGGTTCCTCCTGGACAACTCGGGCAGCCCGCCCGGCTCTGGGGCCCTGTTCGGTCTCGCCGTGGCGCCACAGGGTAGCGGCGTCTACTACGTGGACGACGCGACCAACTTCCTGCGGTTGCTGCACTGAGCCGGTGAACCAAGCCGCCGCGGCGAGCGCGGCCGACTCGGGTCGAACCGAGTCGGCAGGGCTTGGCCCGGTCGGCTGAAACGTCCGTCCGGGTCGCGCCTGGGGACGAGTGGCCCCGTCCTCGGGTGCGGCCCGGCGGGCTCGCCGCGGAACGCCCTGCCGGCCGCGACCCGGCCGTCTCGTCGGCCCGGCGCGACACGCCGGCCGCGCTTTCTACCCGAATCTAAGGAACGCGCTAGATCAGGCCATAAGCTCCAATGGCGTGGACCCGGTTCGCAACCCGTACGCCCCGGGAGCCGGACAGCGCCCGCCGGAGCTCGCCGGCCGCGATCGCGAGATCGGCCAGTTCGAGGTCGTGCTGGAACGCATAGCCCGCGGTCGGCCCGAGCGCAGCATGGTTCTCACCGGGCTGCGCGGTGTCGGCAAGACCGTGCTGCTGAACGCGTTCCGCTCTATGGCCATGCAGCGGCTCTGGGGGACGGGGAAGATCGAGGCGCGGCCCGATCAGTCGATCAGGAGGCCGATAGCCTCGGCGCTGCACATGGCAGTCCGTGAGCTCGCGCCCAGGCACCGGGCGCCGGACCGGATCGATCAGTTCCTGGGCGTGCTCAAGGCGTTCACCATCCGTGACCCGGCCGCGCCGAAAGGGTCGTACGCGGCGCAGCTGGGCATCGACGTCCCGGCGACGCGCGGCCGCGCCGACTCCGGCGACCTCGAGATCGACCTCACCGAGTTGCTGACCGACGCGGCATCGGTCGCGGCTGACCTCTCCGTGGGCATCGCGCTGTTCGTGGACGAGATGCAGGACGTGCAAGCCCGCGACATCTCCGCGCTCTGCGCCGCCTGCCACGAGCTGTCGCAGACCGGCGGCCCGCTGATCGTGGTCGGGGCCGGCCTCCCGCACCTTCCGTCCGTGCTGTCGGCGAGCAAGAGCTACTCCGAGCGTCTGTTCCGGTACGTGCCGATCGACCGGCTGGACCGGGAGGCCGCGGATTTCGCGCTGCTGGCCCCGGCCCGGCGCGAGGGCGCGGACTTCGAGCCCGCCGCGCTGGACGCCCTCTACGCCGCGGCTGACGGGTACCCCTACTTCGTGCAGGCCTACGGCAAGGTGACCTGGGACGTCGCAACGTCGAGCCCGGTCACCGCCGGCGACGTCAGCGTGGCGGGCCCGGTGGCGGCCGGCGAGCTAGCCGTCGGCTTCTTCGAGCTCGGGGACGAGCCGGTGCCTACCGCGCAGGTCGCCGAGGAACTGGGCCGCAAGCCGTCCAGCGTCTCCCCGGCGCGGGACAGCCTGATTAAGAAGGGCCTGATCTACAGCTCGGAGCGCGGGCTGATCGCCTTCACCGTGCCGCACTTCGGCCGCTTCCTCCGGGCCCAGCCTGCCTGAGGCCCAGCAAGCCTGCCTGTGGGCCCCCGCCTGCCTGACGTCCTGCCTGCTCGAGGCCCTGCCTGCTTGAGGCCTCCCGGCCTGGCCCGGCCCAGGCTCGCCCCAGCTGCGAGCTGGCCGAGCGGCGAGCGCCTCTGCGGGATTCTTGCCCCGTCTACAGCCTCGCCTAGAGATCGCTAGAGAACGGCAGATCGCGGCCGGTCCGTGGAGCAGGCGTGCCTCCGCTGGCAGGAATCCCGAGTCCCGGGTCAGTCGCAGCCGCGAGCACCCCGGACGCGACCAGGTCAGGGGCGGGACAGCGGTCGCAGGCCGGCTCCGCGGCAGGCCGGGCCGGTTTCACCTGCTTGGCCCTGCCTGGCCTGGCGCGCCGGGCCGGCAGCACGGGCCAGCTCAGCACCTCACCCGTGGCGGCGTCGACGAGGGCCGCGTGAATTGCCGGGCGGTGGGGGCGGATCTGGACCGCGAACACGACCTCGGCGTCCCGGTCGTCGGCCCGGGCGGGGAACACCACGTATCTCCAGCACAGCTCCCGCCACATGTCGACGGGCACTTCCGCGGTGATCACGCCCGATCGCCTGCGCCACTGCGAGCTGCGGCGCAGGGCGGTCAGTGTCCGGACCGCAGGCAGCCTGCGCAGCTCGCACGGCTCGGAGTAGCCGAACCGTGCCAGAGACTCGCCCAGCTCGGGAGAGAGCGCGGCAATCACGGCCAGCTCGACCGCGAGGATGGCCAGCAGCCTGCCCGCCTCGGCACCGGGGTGCGGCGGGCGTAGCGGGGGCAGCCCGATGGTCGCCAGTGCGGCGGCGGACAGCAAGGCCGACCTGGTCATCGTGCGCCAGCTGACCGGAGATGTGCTGAAGTCGCCGAAGCACCCGCATCCCACCTCTGGATGGCTGGTCCGCAGCTCGATCAGCGCGCAGGTGGCGACGAGAAACAGCACGGACGTCGCGAGCCGCACCGTGTTCGCGGGCTCGCCCCGGCCGAGTCCGTCGGCGGTGACGAGGAGCGCGACCCCGCAGGCGAGCTCGGCGGCGCACATACCGGTCGCCACCGGGCGCCGCAGGCGGATGGGGAACATGGCCGTCGGGCCGAGCCCGGCATCCACCGAGCCGACGCGCAGCATCCGGGCGAACTTGGTTGCGCATCCGCCGAGGAGCATGGCCGACAGCAGGGGTATCTGTACCTCCCGGACCTCCATTGCCAGAGGCGACAGCACGTCAGCGGCCAATCGTGATCGTCGCGTTGAAGCACCCTCGCTCCAGCTCGCCGCCCAGCGCGACGAAGCTGGCTGAGGTCAGGTCCGCCACACGCCCGCGAGGTGACGTGCCGCAGGTGACGCACCGGTCGTTGAACAGCCGGGCGACAGCGGCGCATCCGGTGACCGGAAGCATGCACGAGCTGCCCGTGCAATCGTTGCGGATCAGCAGCCGACTGCCGATCGCGAGATAGGGCATGCGGGCGAAGCGGGGCGCGATCCCGCCAACCGGGTCCTCGGCGCAGCCGGCCTCCGGGTCGAGGGCCGGATACAACGCGCCCAGCAGCCCGGGCGGTTCCTCGAAGGGCTCGTGCCAGGTGGCTGACCCGCTGATCGCGCTCGGTACGTGGCCGGCCAGCATCGGCGGCGCGGGAAGGCGGTCGACGGAATAGGCCGGCTGGGACGTGCCCGGTATCCGTGCCTCCAGCGTCCCGCCCCGCCTGAGCCCGATGACGTCGATGAGATACCCGGGCTCCAGGTTCGGGAAGCGGACCTGGATCCGGCCGGCCCACCGCCACGGGATCGTCACGACCTGGCGAGGCTTCGTCGTGCCCTCGTCGACGAGCAGGCTATCGGCGGCGCGCTCGATGATCGTTCCGGTCACGCGGCCGATGTTCGCCCAGATCCGGTCGGCCACGCCGCACTGGGAGCGGTGCAGCCGGACCACCACGTGGTCGCCCGGGTGCACCCCGGCCGGGTCTAAGGGACCGCCGCGCCAGGCGGTCGCGCCGGCGGTCAGCGTCATCCGCGTGTCGCTGCCGCCGTTACCGATCACGAGCACGTGCGGGCTGATGTCGCGGACGGTGCCCGTGATGGCGCGCGGCAGCTCGCCGGGCGCGGGGAACCCGGCCGCCGCGTCATCCGCCGGTGCATCCTGGGCCCGGAACACGGCATCCTTCAACAGCCGCCTTCGCGACGTGCGCACGGCGGTCTTCGTGGCCGCGAGCCGATCGCAGCACCGGTGGTCTTGGCGAACCTCCAGCATCAGCCCTCCCTGACGGGCCGCCAGCCCAGCCCGGTGCCCTCCCTGGGCAAAATCACCCCCTGCGCGAGCCGACCCCGGGCAACCAGCCCAGCGCGAGCCCTCCCCGGCAACCAGCACAGCTCATGACCATGCGTACCTGGGGCAGCCCACGTCAAGCGGTTCGCTACTTTCGGGCCTGAGGTAATACATCTACGTCTGTACGGCGAGCCCGACATTGCTGCTGCCCATATCCGGTGATGCGACTCGCCGTTACAGGGGGGTAGCGACGCGTAACCGCAGTCGGCTGAGTACCGTAGGTGTGTGAGCGTCGGGGGCGACATTGCGGGGCGCTGCGGCGGGTGACGGGGGACAACTCGCCGCCGACGCCGACCCGCGGGACCCCACGCCCGGGCACATGCGGAGAGCACGCGAATCCCGGACCAGCTTCGACGATCCCGGCTTCCGGGACTACGTCACTGCCCGCAGCAGATCGCTGCTGCGGACCGCGTACCTGCTGACCGGGAACCGTGCCGATGCCGAGGATCTGGTCCAGGCCGCCCTGGCCAAGACGTACCTGGCCTGGGACAGGATCGAGGACCGGGGCGCGCTGGACGGGTACGTCCGCCGGGCCATGGTCAACACTCACATCTCCTGGTGGCGCCGCCGCAGGCTGGAGGAGTACCCGACCGACGAGGTTCCCGACCAGGCGGTCGCCGATCACTCGGGGACCAGTGACCTGCAGGACACGATCCGCCGGGCCGTCGACCGGTTGCCGCAGCGGATGCGCGCGGCCGTGGTCCTCCGCTACTTCGAGGACATGACCGAGGCAGAGGTCGCCGACGCACTCGGGGTGAGCCTCGGGACCGTCAAGAGCACGGTCTCGCGCGCCGTCGCCAAGCTGCGCATCGATGCCGAGCTGCAGGCCGACTGAGGCGGCCGGGCGGTAGCGTCGCGCGAAGGCCAGGCAGCGGAAGCCGCCCCCGGGGATGGGCGTGGGCAGCTTGCGGATAGCCGGGGAGTGACGTTTTCGCGCTCGCATGGCACTATCCACCCAGAGACCGTTCCGGCGCCTCCAGGGGAGGTAGCCGCCGGAGCAGGCACCGCTGGAGGTGGCCAGTGCAGAGCACGATGATGGACGTTCCGCTGACGGTGACCGCGCTCATGCGTTACGGAACGTCGGCTTTTGCCGACCGCGAGGTGGTGACCTGCACGTCGGCAGGCACGCGGCGGCAGAGCTACGGCGTGACCGGGGCCAGGGCGGCGCGGCTGGCCAACGCGCTGCGCAGCCTGGGCGTGGACGCCGACCAGCGGGTGGCCACGCTGATGTGGAACAACGCCGAGCACCTGGAGGCCTACCTGGCGATTCCGTCCATGGGCGCGGTGCTGCACACTCTGAACCTGCGGCTCGACCCCGAGGTGATCGGCTACATAGCCACGCACGCCGGCGATGACGTGGTCATCGTCGATGGCACCCTGGTACCGCTGCTCGGGCGGGTGCTGCGGCATGCGCCCACGATCCGGCATGTCATCGTGACCCGATCAGAGGACGGAACGGATAACCTCGCCGAACCCGACCTCGCGGGCGACGGCCGGCTGGTGCACTCCTACGAGGACCTGCTCGCCGCCCAGCCCGACTCGTTCGGCTGGCCCGATCTGGACGAGCGGTCCGCGGCGGCGATGTGCTACACCAGCGGTACCACCGGGCGCCCGAAGGGCGTCGTCTACAGCCACCGGTCGGCCTACCTGCACTCGATGGGCGTGTGCCAGGGCAACATATTCGCGCTGTCGGAGCAGGACCGGGTGCTCCCCGTGGTGCCGATGTTCCATGCGAACGCCTGGGGGCTCCCGTACGCCGCGGTGATGGCCGGCGCCGACCTGATCATGCCGGACCGGTTCCTGCAGCCCGAGCCGCTGGTCCGGCTGATCGAGGCGGAACGGCCCACGCTGGCCGGCGCGGTGCCCACGATCTGGAGCTCGCTGCTGACGCACGTGCGCGCCCACGGCGGGGACCTCTCTTCGCTGCGGCTGGTGCCGTGCGGCGGCTCCGCGGTGCCGCACGCGCTGCAGGAGGCGTACGAGAAGGAACTCGGGGTCCGGATCCTGCAGGCCTGGGGGATGACGGAGACCTCGCCACTGGGCAGCGTGGCGCATCCGCCCGCCGGCACCCCCGAGGGCGAGTCGTGGCGCTACCGCGACACCGCGGGCAGGCTGGTCGCCGCCATCGAGGGCAGGCTGGTCGGCGCGGACGGGACGGTGCTGCCGCACGACGGCGAGTCGGTCGGCGAGATCGAGGTCCGCGGCCCGTGGGTGACCGGGTCCTACTACAAGGACGATGACCCGGAGAAGTTCCGGGACGGCTGGCTGCGCACCGGTGATGTCGGGACCATCGACCGGCTCGGTTTCGTCACGCTCACCGACCGGGCCAAGGACGTGATCAAGTCCGGCGGCGAGTGGATCTCCTCGATGGAGCTGGAGAACGCGCTGATGGCCCACCCGCAGGTGGCAGAGGCGGCGGTGATCGGCGTCCCGGACGAGAACTGGGGCGAGCGGCCGCTGGCCACCGTCGTGCTCAAGCCGGGCGCATCGGTCACCGCGGCGGAGCTGAGGGCCTTCCTGGAGGGCAAGATGCCGCACTGGCAACTGCCCGAGCGCTGGTCGTTTATCACCGAGGTGCCCAAGACCAGCGTCGGAAAGTTCGCGAAGACCAGGATCCGCGAGGCCTACGATACGGCGAACTACTTTGCTGGCGCTCGGACGGTACCGGTACCCTGGGTCGGACCCGCTGGGTCATTGGGAGGCTTCGCCTAGTCCGGTCTATGGCGCCGCACTGCTAATGCGGTTTGGGTTCGCGCCCATCCGGGGTTCAAATCCCCGAGCCTCCGCTCGTGAGCAGGCACTTTGTCGGCCAGGCAAGGTGCCTGCCCCTATGTCAGTGATCATTACGGCCCCCGTCTGGCACAGTCTTGGCACACTGAGCGACAGGAGTGCCAGCGAGGATGCGATCGATCGT
>WNFN01054380.1_pt1 | contig 16236 bp, 10 predicted proteins | sample 5400161 | NCBI WGS metagenome assembly WNFN01 (sample SAMN13153353, study PRJNA577476) | soil metagenome | isolation source: 80 cm saprolite on Douglas fir-dominated hillslope | place: USA:California | collected 2013-09-17
CTGTGGATCGATCCGGAGAACCCGAACCGGATCATCAACGGAAATGATGGCGGCGTTTACGTGAGCGGCGACGCAGGAAAGACGTGGCGCTACCTGGACAACCTGCCTATCGAGCAGTTCTATTCCGTAGCGGATGACGACGAGACGCCTTTTAACCTCTGCGGCGGCTTGCAGGACAACAACGGCTGGTGCGGCCCCTCGAACAGCCTAAGCCGCGGCGGAATCAGCGGTTTTGAGTGGTACACGGTCACAGGTGGCGACGGTGAATATGTTGTCCCGGCACGCGGCAAGGGCACGCACGTGATTTATACGGATTCGCAAAACGGTTCGATTCAGCGCGTTAGCAATGAAACCGGAATGTCGAACTTTATCCGTCCGTATTTGCAGGGTGTGCAATCCATGAAACCCTCAGACTTAAAGTATCGGTTTAACTGGACTTCGCCCATTGCGGTTTCCCTGACCGATCCGAATGAACTCTATCTCGGCGGCAACGTGTTGTTTCATTCCAATGATGGCGGCAAGAGCTGGAACCCGATCAGCCCTGATTTGACGCGAAACGACAAGACCAAGCAGCAAAGCAGCGGCGGCCCAATCTGGCTGGACCTGAGCGGAGCGGAGACGGTCGGCGCGATTCTCTCCATGTCAATTTCACCGGTGGATCCGAAGACGATCTGGGTGGGCACAGACGATGGCCTGGCGCAGGTGACGCGCGATGGAGGCAAAACCTGGAGTAATGCCACCGCCAATATCTCGAACCTGCCACAATGGGGACGTCTGCAACAGGTTGAAGCTTCACCCAGCGATGCCAACACCGCCTATATCGCGGTGGATTTCCATGAGGTAGAAAACAATAAACCGTACGTCTTCAAAACCCATGACGGCGGCAAGACGTGGACTTCCATTGCTGCGGGCCTGCCGCAGGACGATCCAGCGCGCGTGATCCGTGAAGATCCCAACAAGAAAGGCTTTCTGGTTCTGGGCACAGACACGAGCCTGTTTTATTCGAGCGATGAAGGCGCGCATTGGACACAAATCAAGAGCAACTTCCCCACCACGCCGATCTATGACATCAAGTTCATCAAGAAATCACATGATCTGGTGGTGGCAACACACGGACGCGGGCTGTTCGTGATGGATGACATCACACCGTTGGAAGAAAGCGGCGCGGAACTGGCGCGGAGCGACTTCCATCTGTTCCCGCTATCTCCGTCGGTCAACTGGCACAGCTGGAACAAGCACGGTTTTGCCAGCGGCGGATATGTGGCTCCCAATCCGATGAACGGCGCAGTGATCACTTATTGGCTGCCGAATGAAATAAAGGACAATGCCGGTGGACCGCCGAAGCGAAAAGCCAACGGCGAGACAGCGGCGAAAATTACAGTAACCGACAGCAGTGGACAGGTGGTCCGCACCATGTATGGACCAACCAAGTATGGCCTTAATCGTGCGGCCTGGAACCTGCGTTATGACGGACCCAAGAAGCTGAACTTCCTGCCTCCGCCAGAAGGGCTGGAAGATCAGGACTTTTTCTTTGATCCCAGCATCGGGCCAAACGCGCTGCCCGGCACATACAAAGTTGCTGTAACGGTAAATGGCAAAACGGAGACGCACACGGTGGAAGTTCAGACCGATCCGCGCTTCAAATTTGAAGCAGAAGGCATGCGCGCGCAGCTAAAACTGGGACTTGAACTGCGCGATGAAGTCTCCGCTCTGCATGAAGCTTTGAACCGGCTTAACGGTCTGCACAAGCAGATCACCAGCCTGCAAGAGCTGCTGGCTTCCGACGAAGGACAGGAAGGCGCCGCAACCAACGTCGCATTCAAACCGGTATTGGATGAGGCGCGGGCGCTGGACAAGAAAATAACGTCTATCCAGGAACCGCTCTACAACAATGACATTCAACCGGGCACCCAGGACGATATCCACTATCTGCAACGCTTCCAGAACCGACTGCAAGGGGTAATGCGCGGCGTGATGGGCGGTCCTGGAGAAGCGCCCAGTCCGTTGCTGGTTGAGGAAGCCGCCGAGGTTCGCAAAGAGCTGGAAACTCAACTTGCGCAGGTGAACACATTCCTGAGCACTGAAGTCGCGGCTTTCAATAAGAAAGCGGCGGAACATGGTTCGAGCACGCTGTTCGCGGGCGGGCCGATCCAGATCAAGCCGGGTTCGGGCGCGGCTTCAAACGCGAGCACGGGCAATCAGGACGAAGAAGAAGACGATCAGGATTAATTCAGATCGAAATTAAAGAGGCGCGGCCGATTTCGGTCGCGCCTTTCTTTTTTGTTTGCCAAGACGCGGGCAACAATAGGTGCCCACTAAATTTGTCTTAATTACTTTGCTGAAGTAAGAACAGATGGCGAGCTGGATCGGGTTTCTTCCGCGAGATTGCGGCGCGCATAGCTGTTACGGTGACGCCAATCGCTCGAGCGGGAGCTGCGCTGCTGCTCGGCGGCAAGTTTTTCTCCAATCATATCGCCAAGCTGATGGGCACTGGCCTGGAGAACATTGAGATGTTCAGAGGCGAATGCATCGGGTTGCAGACCATACACAGCCAGGACTCCGACAGTGCGGCCTCCGTTAAGCAAAGGAACCGCCAGGGCTGAGCACAGCGCAAAGCTTCGCGATCCTTCAAGGCCGGGTTCAACCTTGGGATTGCCATTGATGATGTAATTTCCGGTTTCGGCGACCCAGCCGGCTAAACCTTGTCCGCTGCGGATGCGGAGAGATGAGAGATGGCGAACATTCTCGCCCAAAGCAAAACGCGCTACAAGATCGTCGGCATGGACAATGAAGACCGCCAACGCGTCAAAGGGGACAAGGTGACGAAGGCGAAGAGCGGCGGCGGAAAGAGTCTCATCGAGGGTAAGAGGCTCTTCCGTCCGGTTGAGTACGTCAATTAGATTCAGGCCTGACTGCGATTGAGAGGAAGGCACGACGCTGGCGGCAAATCCTGCGTCTGGAGCAGCGCCTCGTTCAACTCTTACGTCGAGCGAGAGCTTGGGACGTTCTTCAGGTTTTTGCGAGCGCGCTAAGTGCTCTAATTCGATATATCGCGTCTGCAAAGCGGCGACGACGCGCGGATCAAATGCCTTTCCAGACTCCCGAACAACGTGCGCCATGGCATCGTCTAGCGGCAAAGCGCGGCGGTACTGGCGATCAGAAGCAAGCGCGTCCAGACAATCAACGGCGGAGAGGATGCGCGCACCGATAGGAATGGCTTCGCCGGAAATGCCGTCAGGATAACCGCTGCCATCCCACTTTTCATGATGCGAGTGCACAATGGGAGCAACCGGATACGGGAACCTGACCTGCTCTACAATTTCCGCGCCGACAATGGGATGTATTTTCATCTTCTCAAATTCTTCGGGCGTCAATTTGCCCGGCTTGGAGATGATGGACTCAGGAACAGCAAGTTTGCCGATATCGTGCAGGACAGATGCAGCTTGTAAGGCCTGCATTTCGGACGGGGACAATCCAAGATCTTTGCCCAGTTCCATGGCATAAACCCGAACGCGCTGGAGATGATCTCCGGTGGTATGGTCTTTGGCCTCAATTGCCAGGGCCAAAGTTTCAATGGTGCGCATGTTGAGCGAAGCCAAATCTTCCAGATGCCGCTTCTCGTCTTCCCAGCGGCCAAGGTGCATGCAGTACGAACGATAGATCACGTAAACGGCAGGCAAGACGAGGATGGACATTTCCCAGCCGGCCAGGCGGTTCACGAACTGAATGAGACCTGCAATCGCGGCGCCGATCAGATAATAAGGAAACGTCCAGGAGTAACCGGCGTCCCATTTGCCAATGATGGAGGTGCTTTCGGCCAAGGCTACAACGGCTGCGACGGGAATGCTATTTAACAGGAAGAAAACGATTGCAGCCACAAGCAACGGTAGCGGAGGACGCGCGTGGAACACGCGAGTGAGGAGCACCACATATGTCCAGTACGCTGCCGTAATCGCCAGGGACACCTGAGAAAGATTGAACGCAAAATGCACAAAGCTGAGCCGCTTCTTTGTCCGCCAGAAACACTGGACCAGGGTGGCAACCAGGGCCAGAGCAAGCGTCTCAGAGATCGTCATATTGCAGATGCCGACCAGGAAGAAAACGAAGTTTACCGAGACTGTCCCCTCAGAAGCGGGCAGAACCGTTTTCAAAGCAGAAGCCACGATGGTGAGGAGGAGATAAGTAGGAAATAAGAGGGTATGGCTGCTCTGCCAGGGAAACACACCGGTGAGCAGACTCAGTGCGCCAAATGCGCACACCAGAAATACGAATGGTCTGGCCCGACCCGGAATCCCGGACATTTTCTCTCCAACACCTAATGAAACAATTAGGGCACAAGATTGTCTCTCGCATTTTCAAGTCAAAAGCACGAACGAACAAGAGGACTTTGGTAACTGCACGCCCATTGGGCGTTTGAACGGTAGCAGCTGTGACGCAGATGTCACATGACAGTGACAACACGCCAGAAGACGCGTCACAGGCAAACCATCAATGACCTTTATTTTCAATGAGTTACATAGACATCAAAACGGCCCCGCAAGTGCAAACCTAAGTCACGTACTTACTAAAGTTTTTAGGCAGGTCCCATGACTAAACGAGCCCTCACTCTTCTGGTGCTTCTGGCACCACTATCGCTTTTCGCGGACAACAGCAAGATTTCGCCCGATTTGCAAAACTCCACGTCGCAGGAACAGGTAGTGATCCAGTACGCGCCTGGCACCCAATTGAGCTGCAGCGGGATATTTGGGCTGCTGGGCTGTGTCGTGAATGACGTGCTTAAGCTCGGAGGCGCAGTGCTGGGGCAGCTACCTATCGTGAATGGACTGGTGGCATCGCTGGACCACAACGGGATCGTGTCTCTCTCAAATCAATCCAACGTTGTTTACATCAGCAAAGACCGGCCACTTACGCCATTTTTTGACAATGCTGCGCCGGCGGTGAACGCATCGGCTGCGTGGCAGTCAAACTATACCGGAGCCGGAATTGGCGTGGCGCTGATTGACAGCGGAGTTAACGCGCATCCTGACTTATTTACGACTGGGCTGTTTCCGACCTCGCGCGTGGTTTACAACCAGAGTTTTGTGCCGGGCGATTCAAGCGCCGCGGACGCCTACGGTCACGGGACACACATTGCCGGCCTGATTGCCGGTAATGGCGTCAGCTCAACCGGACCCTTATACTCGCAGAATTTCAAGGGCATCGCACCGAAAGCAAACATCGTAAATTTACGCGTGCTGGACGCAAATGGAAGGGCGACAGACAGCGCGGTGATCGCGGCCATCGGCCAGGCCATCAGTTTGAAATCCAAATACAACATACGGGTGATCAACCTTTCTCTGGGGCGCGCGGTATTTGAGAGCTACAGGCAAGACCCGCTGTGCCATGCGGTGGAGCAAGCCTGGAGAAATGGGATCGTGGTTGTGGTGGCGGCCGGCAATAACGGACGCTACCTGCCGACCAGCGGATACTCAACCGTAACGTCACCCGGTAATGACCCTTATGTGCTTACGGTGGGCTCTATGAAACCGATGGGAACACCGGAACGCACTGACGACTTGATCGCCAGCTACAGTTCCAAAGGACCCACGGTGCTCGACCACGTGGTAAAGCCCGACGTGGTGGCACCGGGAAATCTGCTGGTATCAACAGAAACAAGTAATACCACTCTGTACAACACGGAATTGAATAACAGGGTACCCTACAGCGCTTATATTTATGGCGGGTCGGCAAGCCCGTCAAAGTTTTACTTTGAATTGAGCGGCACCAGCATGGCAACCGGCGTGGTCAGTGGCGCTGTAGCCGACCTTTTGCAGGCGCATCCTACGTTGACACCTGATCAGGTCAAAGCCAGGCTGATGAAAACTGCGTCCAAGACATTCCCCACCACCAGCAGCGTTTATGATCCGGCCACTGGAATTACCTATACCAGCCAATACGACATCTTCACAGTCGGCGCAGGGTATGTGGACCTTGGGGCAGCGCTGGCCAGCAGTGAGTTGTCCAGCGGCACAGCCATGTCACCTACAGCCGTTTACGATTCAAACACTGGAAATGTTCGCCTGACCAGCGATTCCTCGTCAATATGGGGCGCTTCGCAAACCTGGTCCGGGCCCGCGGTTTGGGGAAGTACACAATTTACCGGCAGTTCAATCATGTGGGGCGCAACCACTTCGGGAGGCTCCTCCATCATGTGGGGCGCTAACAGCTTGTGGGGCAGTTCGATCATGTGGGGCGCCAGCACGTCTTCAGGGTTCTCAAGCATTTGGAGCAATAGCATCATGTGGGGCGCCAGCGGACAGGCGGCAAGCAGCATCATGTGGGGCGCCAGCGCAGATAAGGGAGAGTAAAAGACACAGTTAAATCTCCGAATTTGGTTAAGGCGTGGCCGATGAGGTCACGCCTTTTTTGCTATTTGCAAACCACAAGATCCCGATTTTCCCCTTGACAAAAGCGAACAAAATGCGATATAATCTCGCTAAGATGGGCCGTGTGCCCAAGATCTTTGAAAAAGAAGCAGCCGACAGCCAGCCAGGATAGGCTACGCTGATTTGGGGCCTTCACCAGGGCCCCCTTCGACTGCGCTCAGGGCTTTCGCCTGCGACGGCAGGAACGATGACGATTTGAGCCACGGACGGTTTTGCGCCGCTCAGCTAAAGCGTTGCGACCCTCTGCCGACGTGAGGCAGCAAACGGGGCATTCGAGGCTGAATTTGAGCTAGATTGGAGGCTCGAAAAACAGAGAAAAGGGACTTCGACCGCGCGGTCACCGCTCGGTCGAATGTCACTTTGACTTTTGCTTGTAACAAAACGTCTATGGGGGTGGGGTATCTGGCTGAGGGACACAGCAGAGGGTCGTAAGAATCGGGAGATCCGGTGATCGGAAAACCAAAAGCTCTCAACCTTACGCCAAACAGTACTCTGGGACGTCAACCCTACGCCAATTTGGGGATGACTTGGGATGACTCTCACTCAACCCTACGCCAATCTGGGATGACCAGGGGAGGGGGTAGGGTGCCTGAATCGAAGGTCATCGCCAACATCGCGCGTCGTCGGGTGATCTGGTAAATCGGCTTTCTTCGTCAAGCTAACAACTCGGGATCAAGCTAACAAATCAGGGCGGAACGGGTCTAAGAGGTTTATTCCCAACGTGAATATCATCTTTCAGGGGCTAAAGCCCCACTAATTTAAGCCTTTTTAAGCCGTACTTACGGCGCGGCTGAAGTCGTGCCCTGATATAAATCAGTTCATGCAACCAGTTCGAAGAAGAAACTTCCGCTATCATCAATCCGCAAGATTCAAGGAGCAATCAAGTGAGCGTAATACGCAACATTCTGGCCAGTCTCGTTTGTTTCATCGCACTGAACGGCTTCACGCAGACCGCCGATGAACTGGTGGCGAAAAACCTGCAAGCCAAGGGCGGAGTGGAGAAGATCAAGGCGATCAAGTCGGTCCGCATGACTGGCAATTTTGACGCTGGAGGTTTCAAAGCCACGGTGGGCGAGTTGAGCAAGCGTCCGGACATGGTGAAGGAAACATTTTCATTGCAGGGAATGACGCAGGTCCAGGCATATGACGGTTCGAGCGGATGGCAGATTTCCCCGTTCGGCGGGCGCAAAGACCCGGAAGTGCTGGGCGAAGACGACGTCCGCGGACTGGCAGAGGATGCGGATTTCGATGGGCCGCTGGTGGACGCGCAGGCCAAAGGCAACAAGATCGAGTACATGGGCCACGACCAGGTGGATGGCGACGACGCTTACAAACTGAAAGTCACGCTGAAAAATGGCGACATCTTCTACTACTACCTTGATCCGGACACCTATATCGAAATCCAGATAGAGAAGCAGCAGTTCATTCGTGGCTCAGTGCGTGAGAGCGTGACGGCCCTGGGATCATACAAGCCGGTGAACGGCGTGATGTATCCCTTTTTTATTGAGAGCGGGCCGAAGAACAATCCGGACCAGCGCGGCAAAATCACAATGACCAAGATGGAAGCGAATGTTCCCATTGAGGACAGCGAATTCAAGATGCCTGCAGCTCCGGCGGCGCCGCCCGCAGCCAAGCCAACACCGAAATAATGAGCGCCTACAACCACCTTACTGGATATTTTGAGAGGAATTTCATAATGACGATTGCCCGCCTGCCCTTCCCCCTTGTGCGCACGATCTCTGTTTTTGTCCTGCTGTTTGCTCTTTGCCTGGTGGCTACAGCCCAAGCCCCTGCTCCGGCGAAATACGATTCCGGAACCATCTCCGGCTTGACCGCAAGAAACATTGGCTCAGCCACCATGGGAGGACGCATTGCCGCGGGGTATGGAAGTCAATTAACGGCGCCACAACTTTCAGGCCAGTGTTTGACCGGGAGCCGGCGCAGTCGATCGGCGCAGTGACGATCGATCCTTCAAACCACAAAATTGTCTGGGTGGGAACAGGCGAGAGCTGGACCAGAAACAGCGTTTCCATCGGAAACGGGATTTACAAGTCGACTGATGGCGGCGAGAACTGGACAAACGTGGGATTGAAAGATTCAGAGCGCATTGCGCGCATTCTGGTCGATCCCAAGGACAGCAATACAGTTTACGCATGCGCCACGGGCCATTTGTGGAATGACAGCGACGAACGCGGTGTCTATAAGACCACCGACGGCGGCGCAAGCTGGAAAAAAGTCCTGGCCGGCTCCAATGGCTCGACAGGATGCGGCATGCTGGCCACAAACTCGCAGGAACCAAAGACGCTGTATGCCTCCATGTGGGACTTCCGTCGCCAGGGATGGACGTTCCGCTCCGGCGGTCCGGGCAGCGGATTATTCAAGAGCACAGATGGCGGCGATCATTGGACAGAAATCGCGCCCAACAACAGCCAGGGTCTTCCGGAAAAACCGTACGGAAGAATTGCGCTGGCCGTGGCTCCTTCCAAGCCAAACGTGGTTTACGCGATGATCGAATCCAAGCAGAGCGCGCTGTATCGCTCTGATGACGCGGGCAAGAGCTGGAAAAAACTGGATGCGAGCCAGTTTATGGTGTGGCGTCCCTTTTATTTTGCCAACCTGATTGTCGATCCCAAGAACGAGAACAAAGTCTTCAAAGTTGACCTGGTATTGCTGGTCAGCGTGGACGGCGGGCGCAGCTTCAGTTCCACAGCCAACACGACGGCGGCACTCGTTGGGCCCGCGCCTGGAACCTGCCCACGGCGCAGTTCTACCACGTGAGCGTGGACAACGCGACCCCCTACCACGTGTATGGCGGGTTGCAGGACAACAGCGTCTGGGTTGGTGATTCATCGTATCCCGGGGGAGTCTCGAATTCGCGCTGGGAAAATGTTTACGGCGGCGACGGTTTCTGGGTATTTGAGGACCCGTCAGACCCAGACTACATTTACGCCGAATCGCAAGGTGGCGAAATCGGCAGAGTTAACCGGCATACACTGAGCGGCCGCAACATCAAACCGCAGCCGGAATACAAAGAGAAGAAGCTTCACTTCAATTGGAACACGCCCATCCATCTCAGCCCTAATGAAAAAGGCACAATTTACATTGGCGCCCAGTTCCTCTTCCGATCGCACGATCACGGGCAGTCATGGGAGCGGATCTCGCCGGACCTTTCCACCAACGATCCGGAAAAACAGAAGCAGGAGGAATCGGGCGGCATCACCGTGGACAACTCTGCGGCGGAGATGCACACATCGATTTACTCAATCAGCGAGTCGCCAAAGAACGGCCAGTTGATCTGGGCCGGCACCGACGACGGCAATCTGCAGATTACGCGTGATGGCGGCAAAAAGTGGGCCAATGTCGTTGATAAGGTCCCGAATCTGGGCAAGAACTCGTGGGTGTCCACGGTGATTGCCAGCCGATTCAATGAAGGTACGGCATACGCCACTTTTGATCGCCATACCTTCGGCGATATGAAACCGTATCTTTTTAAGACGACCGACTTCGGCGCGACGTGGACTCCGCTGGTCAGCGATGCTAGCGGCGTCACGGGTTATGCACACGTCATCACCGAAGACACAGTTGATTCCAACCTGCTCTTCCTGGGAACCGAGTTTGGCTTGTGGATCTCCATTGACGGCGGCAAACAGTGGGCGCAATACAAAGGCAGCGGCTTTCCTTCTGTCGCGGTGCGTGACATTGTGGTCCATCCGCGCGAGTCTGACCTGGTGTTGGCGACGCATGGGCGTGGAATCTGGATTATCGATGACATTTCATCCTTGCGTTCGCTCACTCCTGACTTGATGTCTAAAGATGCGGTGCTACTGGATTCAACCAGCATTCAGTACCTGAATTCCGGCGGTGGCTGGGCGGAAGGCGATGCGACTTTCTCTGGCCCCAGCCGAACTCAAGACGCCTTTATCACTTACTACCAGAAGGGCAGACACATCTTCGGCGACATGAAGATCGAGATCATAGACCCTGAAGGCAAAGTGGTGGACACAATCGCGGGCAGCAAACACCGTGGCCTGAATCGGGCGACGTGGTCAATGCGGTTGAAGCCACCAACGGTGCCTCCAGCAGCCAGCGCCGCATTCGGCGCGGCAACGGGGCCGCGCGTCCTGCCAGGAACTTACACGGTAAAAATGACCAAGGGCGACAAGGTTTACACCTCGAAGCTCAAACTGGTGCTGGATCCGCGCGCCACTTACAACGAACAGGACCGCAGCCAGCAATTTGACCTGGCCATGAAGCTGTACAAAATGATGGCCCGGATGAGCTTCGCCGTGGACTCCATGGTGAATCTGCGCGACACGGCAACTGCACGCGCCGCCAAATTACCTGCAAAGGATGCTTTGCACATCAGCGTCCAGCAGTTAGCACAACAGGTGGATGCGCTGCGCTCCAAGATTGTGGCTACCAAGGAAGGTGGCGCTATCACTGGTGAAGAGCGCATTCGCGAATACCTGACCAGTGTCTATGGCGACGTAAACAACTACGACGGCAAGCCCACCAACTCACAAGCCGAACGCACGGATGCGCTGGGCCGGCAGCTGGAAGATGTGATCAAAGAACTGGACCAACTCACAGCCAAGCAGTTACCCGCGATCAATTCCGCTTTGCAGAAGAAGAAGCTTGAGCCGATTCAGCCCCTCACGCAGCAGCAATGGGAGAAGATGCATCAGGGCGATAGCGGTTCACAGCCCGGAATGATGGGAATGCGAGAACTCGACTAACGGACAAACAGAGGAGTTCCGGCACGGAACTCCTCCTTGAACGTAAAAAACTGATTAGCGAACGCAACGCAAGTTGCCATTCTCATTCACGATACCGCCACGACAATCGTCCCAGTCGTGCAATTCGCTCCAGACCCAGCGCCCGTCGCGGCTCTGGCACATGGCGCGCAAATTATCGCCCCGGACATAGACGTTACGGCAACTTTGCGCGTAACTGCCTGCCGGAACCACTCTGCCGCCACTGCGTGTGCACTCAAGGCGCCCATCGTCATTTACGATTTCGCCGACGCAGCGATCATAATCATTGAGCGTAGATCCAACCCAATTGCCGCCCACGGTCTGGCAAACAGCACGTAAAGAATTGCCTTGCACATGGATTTCACGACACGATTGCGAATAGGATCCGCGTGGCGCATACCCGCGGTCGCCATCCCGATCTCTGTCTCTGTCGTGGTCCCTATCGCGATCGCGATCGTGGTCTCTGTCCCAGTCATGATCGCGATCGCCACGGTTCATGCAGCGAAGCTGCCCATCGATATTTTCAATCGCGGCGCCACAGCGAGAGAAGGCCTCCAGCGAAGTGTCACGCCAGTCTCCATTTCGATCCTGGCAGCGCGCACGCAGAACACCATAGCGAACCCGCACATCTTTGCAAGTCTGAGCGTAACCGCCGGATGGCAACGTGCCATTCTTTTCGCAAACCAGGCGGCCGTCACTGTTGGCGATATCGCCCCAGCAGCGGTCCGCGCCATCCAGCACAGCATCATGGTAGTGACCGCGATTGTCCCTGCAGCGCGCGCGCAGGTCATCGCCGCGCATATTAATGTTTTTGCAACTTTGTTGGTAGGTTCCCCCGGGATAGTCATCCATTGCCACGGCGCTTGACGTTTTGGGCCGGCTAAGAATCAACATCGCGAACAGGACCACCAGCATCAGATATCGCATAATATCTCCTTTGGTGCGGCGCTTCCTATAGAGTGATATGGACAGTCTACTTCAGGAGACCTGCTGCGCAACTTACTTAAGTGCCTGCCTTGTCAACACCTGCTTCATAATTAATAGCTTCCAATCCAAGAAAGCGCGCACCTTCGCCCAGTTCTTCTTCGATGCGCAAAAGCTGGTTATATTTTGCGATGCGGTCCGTCCGCGAAGCCGACCCGGTCTTAATCTGGCCCGCGCCGCTGGCTACGGCCAGATCGGCAATAAATGTGTCCTCAGTTTCGCCCGACCGATGCGAGATAACCGCTGTATATGCGTTGCGACGCGCCATATCAATGGCGTCCAGCGTTTCACTGACGCTGCCAATCTGGTTGACCTTGATAAGAATGGAATTGGCAATGCCTTCATCAATGCCGCGGCTGAGACGCTCTGTGTTCGTAACAAAAAGATCGTCGCCCACCAGTTGGATATGGTCGCCCAATTCGTCCGTCATCAGGCGCCAGCCTTTCCAGTCGTCCTCGGCAAGGCCATCTTCAATGGAAACGATCGGGTATTGACGCGCCCAGTCAGCCCAGAAAGCCACCATCTCTTCCGACGACTTGACCGACTTATCTGATTTCTTGAAGACATATTTGCCGGTTGCCTTATCAAAGAATTCGCTGGCCGCAGGATCCAGCGCGATGGAAACATCCATACCGGCGCGAAAACCCGCTTGCTGCATGGCTTCCAGGATCAACTCAATGGCCTCTACATTGGCTTTGAGCGATGGAGCAAAGCCACCTTCGTCGCCGACTGCGGTGTTGTAGCCGCGTTTCTTCAGGACGGACTTGAGCGTGTGAAAAATTTCCGCGCCCCATTGCACCGCTTCAGAAAAAGTTTCCGCGCCCACGGGCATGGCCATGAATTCCTGGAAATCGACATTGCTGTCAGCATGCGCGCCACCATTGAGAATGTTCATCATGGGTACAGGCAAAACGCTGGCACTCACGCCGCCAAGATAGCGGTAAAGTGGCGTCTTCATGGCGAGCGCGCTGGCGCGGGCACAGGCCATGGAAACGGCCAGAATGGAATTGGCGCCAAGCTTGGCTTTGTTGGGCGTCCCGTCCAACTCAATCATCGTGTCATCGATGCGGCGCTGGTCCGCGGCGTCCAGCCCTTGCAGAGCGTCCGCTATTCTCTCGTTGACATTGCCCACGGCGGTTTGTACGCCTTTGCCCAGGTAGCGATGCTGGTCGCCATCGCGAAGCTCCACCGCTTCGTGCTCGCCGGTAGAAGCCCCGCTGGGAACGGCGGCACGGCCAATCGATCCGTCACCCAATGTGACCTCGGCTTCGACCGTTGGATTTCCGCGCGAATCCAGAATTTCACGTGCATGTATGTCAACAATTCCTGTATCCATGAATGGTTCCCTCGAAGATCGAGAATTATAAATGACTGGAAAACTTGCGGCACGCGTGATAACGGGCTCGTCTTGCGCTTTCCGCGTTTGTCCTCTTCTGTTATGGTGAAAGTTTACTTCAGGAGATCAATGCCATGTCGATTCCCCAGCAGCCCAATATTCGCCTGGTCAATGCCACCGATTACCGTGATGCCTATGCCAATTCAATACAGATCCGCGTGAGCGTGTGGGACTTTCTGCTGATATTTGGCCGCTTGCAGCCTGTGACCGCGCAGGAAGTGGAAGTGCAAAACTTTCAGGGGATCTACCTGAGCCCGCAGCAGGCCAAGGCGTTGCTGACGATCCTGGAGCAGAACGTCCGCCAGTATGAAGGGACGTTCGGTGAAATCAAGCTCGATCCCAATATCGCGGCGCAGCAAGGACAGATCAACTAGAATCCGCGAATACCTTCCGTGAGAAGCTAATCATTGACCATGTCACCAACTAACGGGCTGCCAGAGTTCTCCTTCAGGCGGCTGTTTCCGCTAATCTTTGTCATCATTTTTTTGCTGCACGCGCCGCTGCTGCGGCTTCCCTTTTTTTGGGATGAAGCCGGTTTCTATGTTCCTGCGGCATTTGATCTGGCGCATTCTCACACGCTGATCGCAAAGACCACGCTAGATACCGGGCATCCACCTCTTTCCGCGGCATACCTTGCATTATGGTTCACGCTCAGCGGATGGAAGCCCGCCGTGGCGCGTGTGGCCATGCTGTTGCTGGCCGCCTTCGCGCTGACGAACGTTTTCATGCTCGCCCGGAGACTCGTTGGAACCGGCGTTGCTGTGGCCACAACCGTCGCCACCACGGTGTTTCCGATCTTTTTTGTGCAGAGCTCTTTGACCCATGCCGATCTTATGGCTGCGGCGTTCACGTTATGGGGAATCAGGCTTTATATTGAAGGCCGCATTTGGCCCAGCCAGCTTGCCTTTTGCCTGGCTGTCTTGAGCAAAGAGACTGCGGTAATAACGCCGCTGGCCCTCGCGCTTTGGGAGATTTTGCAGCCTCGCGTTAATGACGGTCAAAGCCGTGTTCAAAAGGCGGCGATTGCTTGCGTTCCAGTTCTTCCCTTGCTGGGCTGGCTGATCTACCACCATCACGTCACGGGAAGATTTTTTGGCAACGCCGATTTCTACCAGTACAACGTAACGCAAGCGCTCAACCCGCTGCGTTTCCTTCTCGCTCTGATACAGAGGATCTGGCATCTCTTCGGGATTATGAACATGCTGGCTCTCACTGCGGCCACCGTGGTCGCGATGTTCTTTCCTCCGGTCATGGATTCTTCAGGCGAGCGACCGCGCATTGCCATACCTTTGCAACTCCAATTCGCGCTGATCATGTTGGCGCATCTGCTCACATTTTCGTTGCTCGGCGGCGCGCTGCTTACTCGCTATTTATTGCCCGCTTACCCTCTGGTAATCATGATCGGCATGGCAACGTTGCGCCGACGTATCAGCCGCTGGGAATGGCCCGCGGCCTTGATGGTAATCGTTTTCGTTTTGGGGCTCTTTTTTGATCCGCCTTATCGCTTTGCGCCTGAAGACAACCTCACGTACAAGGATTTCGTCGAACTCCACTTTAAAGCCGCGAAGTTCCTGGAACAGCACGAACAGAACTCCACTGTCCTTACCGCGTGGCCTGCCACGGACGAACTCACCCGGCCGTATCTCGGCTATGTTGGGCAATCTTTTCCTACTGTGCAGGTACAGGATTTCACTGTCGAGGAAATGATCAAGGCCAGGCAGATGCGATCAAAGTATCAGGTCGCCTATTTGTTCTCGACCAAGGTCGACGTACCGCCTTGGATTCATTCTGAGCGCTGGGAAAAACTCAACCGTCGCTTCTTCGGCTCTCATTTGGACGTGTCTCCCGAACTGGCAGCGGAATTCCTACACGCGAAGATCGTATTTCTGGCTAGAAGCAAGGCCGAGTGGGTGGCAATCCTGGAAATGGATCAACCGTCTTCTGTGGCGTCGGTAACGCAACGGCTTTTATCCCCACAAAGATCGCTCATTAAAATCAGCAAAGCACAACCTTGCGGCTGTGCTTGATTAGGTGCGGACAGCCTCCCGGAAGACAGGCTGCTCGCATCGGTTAGCTAGGAAAGTATCTTTGCCAACACCGCATGGACGTTTGCGTTGTACCAAAAATAAGCAAGCACCAAGCCCGTCGATTCTACTGCCCGAAATCTCCACTGCCTCTTCATGGCCCTTAACCTCTCCCTGATTTCCTAGCTCCTTGCCTCAACTTCAACACGTGCGCGGGCAAAAGACTGTTTCTCGTTGGGGGAGAGAACACGCATCTTTTTCCAGTCATAAGCAAACTCGGTACCACAGTCGAGACAAACCACGTACGTTCCTGTCTGCGTGGCGGCCTCGCAGCGGCGCTGTCCAGGCTTTCTGGTCTGGGGAAAGCTGATCCGTTTATGCCAGCATCCGAACAAAGCGTCTAATATCGTCACAATTTCCTCCCGGCTGTTGCATCAAGTTCTGAGGAGGGTTTCAACCGCCCCATCTGCAACTTCGGCACTACCTGGGTTCCGGTCCAAGATAACCAGGCCGTTAGGCCTGCTACCTTCGTCACTGTGAATAGTGGTTTTGGCCCTTCTTTCGTTTCACTTAATTTCCACATCTCAATGACACAATTTGTCAGTGTTTTGCCTGACGAACACTGCTTTCAATACGTTGAACGCAGGTATTCT
>WNFN01135758.1_pt1 | contig 16235 bp, 13 predicted proteins | sample 5400161 | NCBI WGS metagenome assembly WNFN01 (sample SAMN13153353, study PRJNA577476) | soil metagenome | isolation source: 80 cm saprolite on Douglas fir-dominated hillslope | place: USA:California | collected 2013-09-17
GGGCCGTCGACGGAATCACTGGCGGGAACTCGACTGTGGGCACCATCTCCACTTCGGGGTTTTCCCGCCCGCCAGCCAGGCGCAGCATTCACAAGATCACCGCCAAGAGCGTGGCCCAGCCCACGGCGATCGGATCGGCCACGGTATGGGTCACCGATTATCCCGGAATGTTTACTTACCACGCTGACCGTTTTCGCAGCGGAGTAAATTTGCAGGAATTTGCCCTGACCTCGGCTACGGTCAAGCCCAGCACTTTTGGCAAACTCTTTTCCCGCGCCGTGGACGGCCAGATGTACGCACAGCCTTTGCACGTCGCCAATCTCACCATCGCCGGGGCCAAACACAATGTGGTGTACGTGGCCACTGAGCACAGCAGTGTCTACGCCTTTGATGCCGACGGCAAAACCACGGCGCCATTCTGGAAGCGCAGCTTCATCAATCCGGCAGCAGGCGTTACTACCATTGCCAAACCGGCCAACGCGCTGATCTCGCCGGAGATCAGCATCAGCAGCACACCGGTCATCGATCCTTCCACCGGTACACTTTATGTGGCCATCTCCACCAGCGAGAGCGGCAATATCGTTCATCGACTGCACGCGTTAAGCCTCACCACGGGCGCAGAAAAGTTTGGCGGGCCAATCGTGATTCAAGGTTCCGTTCCCGGCACCTATCCCGCACTGGCCGTCAACGGACGCTTGCCCTTTGTCCCCAAACAACATCTGCAACGCCCCGCGCTGCTGTTGCTCAACGGCAACGTTTACATCGCCTATGGCTCCAATGGCGACAAACTTCCTTACAACGGCTGGCTGTTTGCCTATAGCGCGCAAGGAACCGGCGTGCTGCACCAGGTAGCCATTTTCTGCACCAGCCCCGATCAGGGCGCAAGCGCGATCTGGCAGAGTGGCGACGGGCCGGCTGCCGATCCTTCGGGCAACATCTACCTTGCTACCGGCAACGGCGCTTTTGACCTGAATAGCGGCGGCCGGGATGCCGGCAACACCGTGCTGAAGCTGGCTTTGCAATCCGGAGCGTTGGTAAGGCTTGACTACTTCACACCGTTTAACACGGCTGACTTGACGACCAATGATCTGGATCTTGGCGCGGGTGGGCCGATCCTGCCTGCGACGCAAGCCGGCGCCGCTGCTCCCAACCTGGTATTGGTCGGGGGGAAAGATGGAAAGATCTACTCCATCAATCGCGACAACATGGGGAAATTCAATTCCACCACAAACAATGACGTGCAGACGTTGACGCTGGGTAATCCAGAACCCACCAATGGACTGTTTGCCACGCCTGCAGCGCTGGGATCTTCGATCTATTTCGGCGAGGTGAATGAGCCGCTGGGATTATTTACCTTCTCGAATGGACTGCTCTCCACCGCGCCCACCGCCCAGACCAGCACAGTCTTTCTCTATCCAGGCACGTCGCCCATGATTTCTACCAATGGAAGCAGCTCCATAGTCTGGACGCTTGACCTGCACGCTTATGTGGGAGGCACTCCGAGCGGCGGCATTAACACGGCCGGCCCGGCAGTACTGCATGCGTATGCCGGATCGACCCTGCAGGAGCTTTACAACAGCACACAGGCAGGCACGCGTGACCAGGCCGGAAAAGCGCTTAAGTTCACTTCGCCGACCATTGCCAACGGTCACGTCTATGTAGGGGCGGCCAACGAGCTTGACGTGTACGGGCTGCTGCCTTAAGAGCTGCGCTAACTCTTACCGTTTCCCCACCGACATCTTTGCGTGGGCGGCGGCGGCCTGCTTCTGCTCGACGGAAGGCGCCGGCGGCTCTTGCACCAGGATATGTAAGCCCAGTTGTTTCCTCAGCTCTGCCTCGATCTTGGCGGCAATGTCTTTATTTTCTCTCAGGAATTGCTTTACGTTCTCGCGTCCCTGGCCAATGCGTTCGCCTTTGTAGCTGAACCAGGCCCCGGATTTCTCCACGATTTCCTTGGTCACGCCCAGGTCAAGCAAATCGCCTTCGCGAGAGATGCCTTCGCCATACATAATGTCGAATTCCGCTTCGCGAAAAGGGGCGGCCGTTTTGTTCTTCACTACCTTGATCTTGGTCCGATTGCCTACCACCGCGTCGCCATCCTTGATAGCGCCGATGCGGCGGATATCTACGCGCACGGACGAATAAAACTTGAGCGCCCGGCCGCCAGTGGTGGTTTCAGGATTGCCGAACATCACTCCAATCTTCTCGCGGATCTGGTTGATAAAGACCAGGCAGGTGCGCGACTTGGAGACAATGCCCGTCAGTTTGCGCAGCGCCTGCGACATCAGCCGCGCCTGCAGCCCCATGTGGCTGTCTCCCATTTCACCTTCCAGTTCAGCCTTGGGAACCAGCGCCGCCACGGAGTCCACCACCAGCACGTCAATGGCGTTGGAGCGGACCAGCGCCTCGGCAATCTCCAGCGCTTGCTCGCCGTAGTCCGGCTGGGATACAAGCAGATTGTCCACGTCCACGCCCAGCTTACGCGCGTAAATGGGATCGAGCGCGTGTTCGGCGTCGACAAAAGCCGCCATGCCGCCCGTCTTCTGCGCTTCCGCAATCACTTGCAGCGCGACCGTGGTCTTGCCGCTCGACTCCGGCCCAAAGATCTCCACCACGCGCCCGCGCGGGAAGCCGCCCACGCCCAGCGCCGCGTCAAATGAGATGGAACCGGTTGAGATCACAGCAATGGGGACAATCGCTTCCTTGCTTCCCAGGCGCATGATCGAGCCTTTGCCAAACTGTTTTTCTATCTGGGCGAGCGCCAGATCGATTGCCCTGGTTTTTTCCTGTCTTTCATCAGCCATGATTTTCTCCATGTGGCGTATCCGTTCTTAAAGAGAGACTCCAGCCTTATTTATAGTGCTGGATTTCCCGTAAATCGGCGTCTGCAACATATATATTTCTATCATACGGCGAATAAAAGGGGAACTGTAATTCTTCGAGGCTGAAAAAAACTCACGGGCGGGAAACTTGAGCTCATTCACGCTGGAAGAGCGGGCCGGATAGCTACGGTTGACGTAATGTTTCACGCCGTCATAGGTCAGAGCGATATAGGTCACGTAGCCGCCGTTGCGTTTGAATTCCCAAGTCAAGTGGTGCCATTTGTAAGCCGTGGGCTGGTAGCAGGGGATTCCGGTAGAGATCCAGTTGCCCGCTGCGTTACCCCAGACGTCCCAATGGCCGCCGGCGATATTGCACTGCGTTCCAAAAATCCATCTCTTCTGACCATTGGCTTGATTGTTGTCAAACTCCAGCGCCTGTGAGTACTGGGGCGTTTGGATGTAGAAATAGACGTCGTAAACCAGGTTGGTAGCTCCGTTGGCGGCGCCCAGTTGCTTCCACCACAGGGCGTCGGCATAGGGCGAGCTGCTGGCGATCGAGAAAACTCTGGACTCGCCGCTCAGCGAAGGCGATGAGGTAAGGGCCGTATAAATGGACGCTCCGGGGCCGGCCGCGTTGATACCGGCGCAGGCGACGCAGCTTTGCCAGCCGCTCATCCTTTGGATCTGCGATTTAACTGTCTGGGCCGATGAAGAGACCGAAACGGCCGAAAACATGAACAGTGCGATTACGAGACCGAACAGGCCTTTGGTTGTGTTCTTTACCATCACTACTTTTACTCCAGGGGGTTTTTTGCCGACTCACTTTCCAACGGCGAAGCTGAGATTAACGATGCATCTACTCTGCTTCAACCGTTTTCGACGCGCTGCGCGAGAAAGCAGGAATCGCGGATTACTAGGTGATTAAGGCAGCTACTTAGTTCTGAAAGACGAAAGGAGCGGCCATTGCGCCGCTCCTTCAGTATCGTTGAATGTTAAACGCGATTCACATCGCGGCCCGATAGGAGGCAAGTTCCCTCTGAAATCGTAGTGTCTTAGTTCTACCAGTACGTGAGCGTTATTCTGTCCAGCCAGGTTGAGTAAGCGTGCATGGCATAGTCGCCGTCCATTTGGAAGGCCACATTCAGCTCGTGAGCGCTTGAACCCCGGGCGGGATAGCTGCGATTAACGTAGTGAGTCACGCCATCATAGGTGAAGCCGACAAAGATCACGTTCGTGGCCGTGCGCTGGAACTCCCAGGTCAGGTGGTGCCACTGGAAAGCCGTTGGCGCTGAGCAGGCAATTCCCGTCGAGATCCAGTTGCCGGCGGCGTTCCCCCACACGTCCCAATGGCCGCCCTTAATGTTGCATTGCGTGCCGTAGATGAATTTACGGACGCCGTTGGACTGATTGTTGTCAAACTCCAGCGCTTGTGCCACGCCAGGATTGGTAATGTAGAAGTCCAGGTCGTATTTGAGGTTAGTAGCGCTGTCAACCGCGCCCAACTGCTTCCACCACAGCGCGTCTGAGTAGGGCGTTGATCCGCTGATGCTGAACTTGACGGAATTTCCGTCAAGCGAAGGTGACGCCTGGTTCCCAACCATGGAGAAAGTGGCCACTGGACCAGCAGCGTTGGCGCCGGCGCAGACGGTGCAGCTCGCCCAGCCGGTCATCTGATCGATATTGCTCTTGACGATAGCGCCGGCCGGAGGCGCCGGCAAGCCTGGGCTTGGGGGCGGAGCAGCGCCGCTCACGGTGAGGTTCAGAGGCGCCTTGAAGACAGCCCCGGTTGAATCCCATGCCTGTACAACAACACTGTGACTCCCTGACGCGAGCGAGATTGACGTATCGAGCTTGCTCGCGGAGACCAGGTAAACGCTTACGTTGTCCACATAAATTCTCATGGCGGTGATCGGATTAGTAGAAGTTGCCGAAGCGACGAAGTGGACTGGGGATCCCGACGTGGATCCGGGTGTGGGAGAGCTAACCGTGACGCCCGCGAAGGAGGCGGTCGCCAGAATCAGAGTCGTGATCAATAACCGAATAGCGTTTTTCACTACATGTACTCCTTCAGAGGTAGGGTTCTGTTTGCTTGAGGAGGGAGGTTAAGGGTTCATCTACTCTGGATGTATCAGGAGAGCGCTTAATTCGGATAGATTTTGACTCTTAGCCAGGGTTACAGCGGGAGCATGCGCGCGCGCCGCCAAATATCAGCGGAGGCGCGATTTTCAGCGGGAAGGATTAGGGTAATCGCCGGGGAAAAAACGGCCCCGCGAGCGCGAGGCATGTGCAAAACAAATCTAAAAGTCTCTTTGCTTCCCTTAAGCCACTGAGTCTTCCACTTCAGCCAGCACCTTTTCCGGCTTATAGCGCAGTACACCATCAGGAACGGCCTGTGACCGATGCACCTTGTGTACCAGGTAAAGCGGCCGGCGGCGGACCTCATCGTAGATTCGGCCGATGTATTCGCCCAGTAATCCCATGCATATCAGCTGTATGCCGCCGAGAAACAGGATCGCCAGCATGGTGCCAATATGCCCTGATCCCGGAACCACGCCAAAATATTTGAGATGAAATACCGTGTTGCCAATGGCGACCACTGACAAGAACAGGCTGAACGCCAGCACTAATCCACCCAGCACCATTCCCAGCCGAAGCGGCTTATAGCTAAAGCTGAAAATCGCGTCCAAGGCGTACTTGAAGAGCTTGACCAGGGTCTGCTTAGGCTCACCCGCGGCGCGATCATGGCGTTCGTAATATACAAACGCCGTGGGAAATCCTACCCAGGCACGGAGGCCGGGAAGATAACGATTTCCCTCCTGCAGGTTGATAATGGCGTCAGCCGCCTGCCGGTCCAGCAGCCCAAAAATCCCCGCGTTCAGGGGAATGGGAAAGTCGGAGATGAAGCCCATCACTTTATAAAACAGCGGAAACAGCCGGCCGCGGATTCCTCTTTCGGCGCGGCTGGTCCGTTCCGCAATCACTACTTTGGCGCCGTTCTTCCACGCTTCCACCAGTTTGGGCAAGATCTCGGGCGGGTCCTGAAAATCGCCATCCATCAGCATGATGGCGTCACCTCTGGCAATCTGCAGTCCAGCCGTGAGGGCCGCCTGATGGCCGAAGTTGCGGGAAAATTCCACCACACTGACGTGCGGGTCCTGGCTCTGGATTTCCAGCAGCAGGGAGAGTGACCCGTCCCGGCTGCCGTCGTTCACATACACGATCTCCCAGGCATCGCGCAGGGCGCCCATTGCTGCCACCACGGCGCCGTGAAACGCGCTGATGTTTTCTTCTTCGTTAAATATGGGCACTACCACTGAAAGCATTTTCTACCCCAGAGCATTTATTGCTAAGCTGCTTCGTCCTGCTTTGCCGTCTTTGCAGCTTCTTTAAGCGCAGCCTTGATCGTTGCCGGCCGCTCGCCGGCAACATCAGGCCGGCATCAGGTCCAGCGCGGCAAAGTCTTCCCACTCCGTCAACACCAGACAGGCGTCCGCTCCCTCCAGGGCTTCATAGGCGCTGCTCGCGAATTTGACGGGGCCATTGGGCCCAAATTCCTCCGCCGCCCGCTCCATGGCCGCGGGATCGTAAGCGGTAATCGAACATCCATCCTTCAGCAGAGCTTTGATAATGGCCACGGCCGGCGATTCACGCAGATCGTCAGTGCCGTTCTTGAACGCCAGTCCCAGCACCGCCAGCTTTTTGCCTTTGAGGGTCCACAGCGCTTTTCTCACTTTGCGCATGAAGCGGTTTCGCTGCTCTTCATTGACCCTGACGGTTTCATCCAGCAGGCCGAAGTGGCAGCCGTTTTCACGCGCCACCGATCGGAATGCAAGAAGGTCCTTGGGAAAACACGAACCGCCGTACCCGACTCCGGGAGAAAGAAAACGCCGCCCGATGCGCGAATCCGTTCCAATGCCTTCACGCACCTGCTCCACATCTGCGCCTACCGCTTCGCACACGCTGGCTACTGCGTTGATGAAAGATATTTTCATCGCCAGGAAGGCGTTGGAAGCGTGCTTGATCAACTCCGCGCTCTTGGCGCTGGTGCGGATCAAACGCGCCTTGAACGGACCTGCGACTGGGCCGGGAATGGCATCGGCTTTTTCGTAATAGCTGCCATCCACCAGCGGTTGATAAGCTGTGGCCACCATGTCCGCGCACCGATCGCTGTCCGCGCCCACCACAATGCGGTCAGGAAACAGAAAGTCTGCCACCGCCGTGCCTTCGCGCAGAAACTCTGGATTGGAAGCAACGTCAAAAAGCTCCGCCGGCGCGCCGTTGAGTAGCATGATCTTGCGCACCCAGCTGTTGGTATAGACCGGAACGGTGCTCTTTTCCACCACGACTTTATAGTCGTCAATGGCGCAGGCGATTCCCTGGGCCACAGATTCCACGTAAGAAAGGTCGGCGTCGCCGTCATCCTTGGGCGGTGTGCCCACGGCAATGAAGATCAGCTGGCTGCGGCGTACCGCGGCGGGCAGGTCACCGGTAAAGTCCAGCCGCTTTCCCTGGTGCCGTTCCAGCAGTTCGGGAAGAAATTTTTCATGGATTGGGCACTCGCCCCGTTTGAGTGCCGCAAGCTTGTGTTCATCGTTATCGACTAGCAGTACATCATGGCCCAATTCAGCAAAACAAGCGCCGGCAACAAGGCCAACGTAACCTGATCCCACTACAGCAATTCTCATCCTGGGTCCCCAAAATCTAAACGAAGTGTTGCTCTCCGCACCGGATGTTTTGAGTTCGGAAAGCAGCTAAACACGTCTGATGTCAGAACACCTGCTGAGGATGTCAAATCTAGGTAAATACAGGAAATCATAGGGGAAAGCGCCGCAACGGTGAATCCAGCCGGGGTTAAAAAAACACTCTCTGTTGCGACGGCAATTGTGAAATTTCCTCTAGGGCATTCGGGAAGAGACTCACTCGAACAAGCACGCTTAATATTTTTGGAGCAGTGAGGTCCGCGAAGCCCAACGGCGTCGCTCGCTGTAATCTTAGATGCTGCGAGTGGACCTAAAATTTGGCGAGGGCATCATTTTTTTAGGAAAAAATGCGGCGGCTAGAACTGACTGGCGGCATTCCACGCAATATTCTCACCTGCCGTGGTATTGGATGGCGCCGGAGCAATCTCCCCTCGCGCGCAAAAGAACAGGTAGCTGAAGAAGATCACGGCCACCGCTCCGGCCATGGTGAACTTCCACTTCCATGGCAGAGCGGATGGCGAGATAAAGCCCTCGATCAGGCCGGCGACAATGAGAATGGGAACAATTCCCATCAGCAGGCGCACAGCTTCACCACCGGCCTTGGCCAGTGAATCCTGGCGCGATAGCAGTCCCGGGAAGAGCATGCCCTGGGCAATCCGCAGACCCGCACCGCCCGCAATAAAGATGGCGGGCAATTCCAGCACACCATGCGGGGCCACAAAACTCCAGAGGGAAAGGCTCATGTCGTTCAGCCAGCAGGCGGTCCCAATCACACCCATTAAGACGCCATTGAATACGAGCATAAATACCGTTCCCAGCCCGGCGGTGATTCCGTAGGCAAAGGCTGCGAAACACACGGAGATATTATTGGTCATGATGCCGCTTGAAGCAGCCGGCGCGATGCTGACCACTGAATCAGTCCACATCTTGTGACGCTCGATGGTTTCCATCATGTGCGGCCCGAGAAACAGGCGCATGTAATCCGGATGCGTCAGGGCCAGCAACATCCCCGCCGCGCCGCCCACGGCAAAGAGGAGAAGCGCCATAGCAATGAGCCGCAAGTTGTTGCGAAAAATCTGTGGATAAGTATGGCGATAGAAGTACACGATCCCGCGCGCACTCGATTTTTCCCCGGCATAGATGGTATTGTGAGCGCGGGAGAGGAGAAGATTCAAAGAGCGTGCGTACGACCTTCCTGTGGGATCTTCGCGCAGCGCGGAAAGATCGGCGGCCGCCTGCCGGTAGAGCAGCCCGAGTTCCTGCAACTCCAGCCGGGTCAGCGATCGCAGGCCGCTTGCCTTCACCTGGTCCAGCAGGTGCTCCAGGCGCTTCCAGTGGCTCTGACGCTTTTCCAGCCAATAGGTAGAAATCATCGTGGCGACTGACAAGCTTATCATCGATACTCCGGAGCAGGTCCACCTTGAATTTGTGCTGGCCGGCATCGGCAGCCGCTTTATGGCGGTCTTTGTGGCAAGCCATTGTCACCCTGGTGATCTTCTGCATTAACTGGGGTTATTACGCCATCTTTGAAGCGCTATGGAAGGGGCAAACTCCGGGAAAGAGGTGGGCAGGCATACGCGTGATCAAGGATTCGGGCCGGCCCATCAACGCTTTTGAGGCCATCGCGCGGAATCTCGTCAGAGCCATCGATTTTCTGCCCGGCTTTTATGGCGTCGGTGTGGTCACCATGCTGCTGAACGCCAAGAACCGGCGCCTGGGAGATTATGTTGCTGGAACGCTTGTTGTTCATGAGACTTCTGACCGCGAATCCAGTCTCTTCTTCAATACTCCCACAAGGACAGAATTCACTTTGCACCAGGCCGCCGGCCTGACTGTCCAGGAAGCTGAGTTGATTGAAACTTTTCTGGCGCGGCGGCTGGAAATTCCGCCCGAAATTCGACGCTTCAACGGCCAGCGCATTGCCGATATGGTCAGCGCCCGGCTGAATATCCCTCCGGAATCGCGTCCCCCGGACAATGAAAACTTTCTTGAGTTGATGGTCAGAGAATTCCGCAGCCGGGCCCAATATCGTTAGATCCTGTCGCTTCGCTCCACCCCGCTTAGGGATCTCGTCGCCTCAAACGTAATCTGCTCCCAATTCGCGCCGCTCGGCGCCACACGGGCCTCGCCGCGTATGTCGTATCGGGTACCTGCTTCTCCTGGGATTTGCCCATTGAGAGGCGAACCTTTAAGGTAAATAACCGACATGCACTAACGATTCCCCCTTGCGGCTTGGGTTTCGCCGTTTTTCTGTGGTACTTTAGCCCCAATTGCACTCGTTACGGTTTCCCACGGCATTGGAAAGGCTGCCCTTTTCGGTTCAACGATTTTTATGGCACTCGGGTTTGGTTTCAACAAGGCAAAGGTCCTGGCGCAGGCGGAGAAGTTTGTCCAGCAGGGAAAGCTCGCGAACGCGATAGCGGAATACGAGAAGGTCATCAAGGAAGATCCCAAGGACCTGACCGTTCTGAATACCGTGGGCGATCTTTACCTCCGCATGGGCAGCAACGATCAGGCCACTCACTACTTCAAGCGGGTGGGCGACCAGTACGCCCAGAATGGCTTCACCCTGAAAGCCATTGCCATTTACAAGAAGCTCACCAAGATCAGCCCGTACACCGCTGAGAACACCACCAAACTTGCGGAACTTTACGGCCAGCAGGGCTTGTTCAATGACGCCCGTGTGCACTACATGCAGGTGGCTGATCAGCTTTTGAAATCGGGGGAAAACGCCCAGGCCGCGCGCGTCTTCCAGAAAATTCTGGAACTCGATCCGGAGAACGCTCACACCCAGTCCAAGCTCGCCGATCTCTATCAGAAGCTGGGAAAAAAAGACGAAGCGCGCAACATCTATTACAGCGCCGCTGAATCCCTCTATGCCCGCGGCTCCTATGCCGCGGCCGAGGAAGCCCTGGAAAAGGTGCTGACGCTTGATCCCAGAAATACCGGCGCACTGATGCTGCGCGGGCTGATTGCCGTGGACGCAGGAGACAGCCAGGCGGCGGTGACGTATCTGGAGCAGGTGTCCGACCTGGATTCGCGCCCTGACGGGCTGCGTGCGTTGCTTCGCGCCAGGCTCCACACCGGCAATGCTGAGGGAGTCGAGAGCATCGCCAACAAGCTGCTGACCACGCACGGTGATGTAACCGGGGTCACAACGCTTGCGCAATGGTACGTTACCAACAACCATCTGGAAAGCGCGCTCCGGCTCTATGAAGCCCACGCGGACCGCCTCTTCGCGGGCAACCAGGCGGCGCTGCAAGAGACGCTGCAACCGCTGATGAATCGCGCCCGGGAAAACCCCGCGGCGCTTGCGATCCTGAACCGCCTTCTGGGTCAGGCGGGTGATCACAGCCAGACCGCGGAGATGATCGAGATGCAGGCGCACGCCGCAGCCAAGAAGGGAAATTACGTTGAGGCGCGCGACCTCTACAAGAAACTCACAGAGATGGAGCCGGAGAATGCTCTGCACTCCCAGAACCACAAGCAGATGCTGGCCAAGCTGGGTGAGGACTCGGCCACGCGCATTCTCACTCCGGATGAAGCGGCGCAAGCCTTCATGGTGGAAGAGCTGGACGAAACCGCGCCGCCGGTGCAACAGACTTACGATCCGCCCACGGAAAGGGCTATCGAATCAGCACTCACGGACGCCGAGCTTTACGTTTCCTACAATGTCCCTTCGAAAGCGATTCCGCCGTTGGAAGCCGCTCTGCCGCTGGCCCCGCAGGATGTGAACCTGAATCAGCGATTGGCCAGCCTGTACGTCCGCTCAGAGCGCTTTGCGGACGCGGCCCGGCTGTACCTGAATCTGAGCGAGATCTACAAGGAGCTGGGACATCCCAGCGAATCGGCAAAATATCTTGAGGCCTCCAAACGATTCGCTTTGAAAGCGCCGCAAGCGCCCGGCATCGCCGCTACGCCCGCCGTAGCAGAACCGCCCAAGCCGAGCAAACCGAGCTGGCCGCCCGAAGTTCCTCCGGCACATGCGCCGGAATCGATGGCGCAAGCGCTGGCCGAGCCGACGATAGAAGCCGAACCCTCGGTGCAGGAATTTAGCTTTGACGCGCCAGAAGTCGTGGCCGCTGGGCCGGAGCCAATCCTTGCCGCGCCCGTAGAACCAATCATCGCCGAGCCGGTTGTCTCAGAGATACCACTGGCGCCTGTGCCAATCGACGCCGCTCCGGTTGCGCAAGCCCCGCCCGCTACTCCCTCGCACGAGATCGATATTTCCAACGAGTGGGAGGAGATGATTGAAGTTGAACCGGCGGAACTCCCAGTGCAGCCAGTCCACGAAGACGCTGGAGAAGCGCCCGTCCGTCTGTCCGAGATCCCGCTTGAACCCGCAGCCCCGGTGAAGGCTGCAGAAGCCAATGTGGCTGCGCAGGTCGCGGACAAGGTCCAGGAAATTCGTTTTTACATCACCCAGGAGATGTGGGAGCCGGCCAAGTCTGCGATCCTGGATTTGACCGAACTCGCGCCCGATGCGCCTGAAGTCACCGAACTGATTGCCGCAGTCTCCGCCGGCCAGTCGAAGGGCGCCGGCGCCGCGGCACAACGCGAGGTCACGCCGGTTTTCATTGACGAACCAGCCCCTGCACATGCTGAAGTCGAGAAGCCGGCCTTCATTGAGCCGGTTCCAGCGGCAAAAGAGAAGACGCACAAGCCCATCGAGCAACCCGCATCCGCTGTGGTCCAAGAAGATGTGCTGGAGATTCCTGAACCGCCGAAGACGAAGCCAAGCGCGGCGCGACCTGCCGTTTCGGCGAAGGGAAGGTCCACGGAAGATATTCTCGGCGACTTTGTTCTTGACCTGGAGCAGTCAGAAGAGCTGGCTGACTTTGTTCCCAAACAGCGGCATGCTCCAAGTCCGGCGCCCGCTGTAGCGGCTGCACCGGCCGCTGCCATGGATCGGCGCAGCGTTGCTCCAAAAAGCGTTGCTCCAAAAAGCGTTGCTCCAAAAACCAATGGCGATATGCAGGACGCAGAATCCGCCAACGCCTTGAGTGACATCCTTTCCGAATTGCGCGATGAGACCGCCGAGGCCGCCGAACCGGAAGAAGATCCTGAGACGCATTACAACCTGGGCATTGCGTTCAAAGAGATGGGACTGCTGGATGAAGCGATCGGCGAACTACAAAAGGTCTGTCACGCCGTAGACCGCGGCGCCCCGTTCTCTCAGCCCATCCAGGCGCTCACCTGGCTGGCGCAGTGCCTGGTGGACAAAGGCGCGCCGGAAGCCGCCGTTCGCTGGTATCAAAAAGCCTTACAATTGCCTGGTCTGGATGATGGCAGCCGTTGCGCCATTTATTATGATCTGGCAATGGCTTATGAGGCTTCCGGAGACAAAAAGTCCGCTCTGACCAACTTTATGGAAGTTTATGGCTCTAATATCGATTTTCGCGACGTGGCCAGCCGCATTAAGGCGCTGAAATCGTAAAATCTTCTATTGCGTCTAATAAATAAACAGCGCAACAACTGATCCCGAATCTTGAAGCTTACCTCTACGAATCTCGAGAACCCTCCACCATCCCAACCAGTTGAGGAGAAGACCGCCGAAATGCCGGTATGGCTGCAACGGGTTTTTGTTATCGTGTATGTTTTGTTCTGCATCGAATTAGGTCTGGTCTTGATGGTATTGCCCTGGATGACGGGCTATTGGTTTAGCGGTGGCTGGCTGGCACGGTGGCCGGAACTGCGCAGTCTGCTGCAGAGCGGCTTTGTTCGCGGCGCCGTCTCAGGATTGGGGCTGCTAGATATCTGGCTCGGCATCATGGAGGCCGTCCGCTACCGTGACCGGCGTTGAAATTGATCGCAACCTAAGTTTTTGTTTTGACAGACCGCATGGGCAACAGCGATAAGAAGAATCCGAAAGCTGAAGAGAGCAAGCCGGAACTGCTTCCTGCGCCGCTTGCCTATCTCAACCCAGACTTCCTGAGCAGCCCTGACGGGCGCATTGTCCGCATTCTCTCTGAGTATGCAGAACCGCTCTCGCGTTTCCGGCGGGAGAAAATCCAGGATACGGTAGTCTTCTTTGGCTCGGCGCGATTCGCCAGCCTGCCCGACGCAGAGAACGCTCTCACGATCCTTGAGAAGCCCGGTTCCGCCAAGCCAGCGGCGCCCAAAGACCAGCCCGGCGGCCAGGATCCTGACGCCTTGCAGGCCGCGCTCAAACGCGCGCACGCCGCCGTGGAAATGGCGCGGTATTACGAAGAAGCGCGCCGTCTGGCCTACATGCTCACCGAATGGACGCTCACTCTGCCCGGCAAGCGCCACAGGTTTGTGGTGACCTCAGGCGGCGGCCCCGGCATCATGGAGGCCGCAAATCGCGGCGCGAGCGAGGCCGGTGGGAAAACCATTGGACTGAATATCCGCCTGCCCTTTGAGCAGTACCCAAACCAGTACATCACGCCCGACTTGAATTTTGAGTTCCATTATTTCTTCATGCGCAAATACTGGTTTGCTTACCTGGCCAAGGCGCTGGTCGTCTTTCCCGGCGGCTTCGGCACCTTGGATGAATTTTTTGAGATTCTCACGCTGGCGCAAACGCACAAGCTGGCAAAGAAAATTCTGGTGATCGTTTACGGCAAGGACTATTGGAAGAGCGTGCTGAATTTCGAAGCCCTGGTGGATGCGGGAACCATCTCTCCGGAAGACCTCAACGCCTTTACCATGGTCGATACACCGGAAGAAGCTCTTGAGGTCTTGAAAGAGGGGCTGACGCGATACCATCTGCAGCCGCAGCCGGCGCGGCCCGTTCCCGACGAAGGCCCTGAGATCGCGCAGACGCTGCCTTAGTCTTTTTCTGAAATCCCGAGCGCAGCGAGGGATCCCTACCGCTACGAAAAGTTAGCTATGATCGAGCGGCGCGCCAAGACAAGCTGTCTCCTGTCTTGGGAGATTTCGAAACCGCAAGACCTTTAGTGATCGTAGGGCTCCCTCTCCCGCTTCGCAGGCTCGGGATTTCAGAAGAGACTAAGCCGCTTTGCGCCCGTCCATCTCTTCCACTTGCTTCTCCACTTTCTCTACTTGCTTTTCCACGTGCTTGATCTCTATGCGGTCTTTGCGGATATCGAGCCGTAAGTGCGCGTAAATGCTCATGTACTGGTTGGCGATCCATACCAGGGCGAAGCCGCTCACGAGGTAGCCGCGCCAGTCGTCATACAGCAGCTTGTAGCGCGTGATCAGGAGAAAGAAAATGGTGACGTAGTGGCTGAAGCAATACTCACAGGTGAAAATGAAATAGAACTTGCGGCCGGCATACCAGGGATGATTCTCACTTTGCTGCGCGCAGTATTCGCGCGGCTCGCGGAATATCTCCTCATGCGTGATGGCCCAGGAGATGGCGGCCACAGGAATCGCCAGCACGAGCAGCCAGATGAGTTGGAGTGACAGAGGCACCTTTAAGAGAGGAGATTCCCGCCATACAAGTTGCCTGCCGCGGCAGGACGCACCGCGAATTACAATGCTGGCGCATGCCCTTGCAGCTCTATTACATCACTGACCGCAGCCAGTTCCCCGGCGACGGGCGAGAACGGGAGCGCCGGCTGCTATCGAAGATCGCTGAGTGTGCCGCGGCAGGCGTGGATTACATACAGCTCCGGGAAAAGGACTTGAGCACTCGCGCTCTGGAAGAACTGGCGCGCAAAGCGATTGCCGCGTTGGGCGGTTCGAGTACGCGCTTGCTAATCAATTCCCGGACAGACGTTGCGCTGGCATGTGGCGCACACGGCGTCCACCTGCCCAGCAACGATCTTCCAGCCAGCGAAGTCCGCGCCATATTTGCCCGCGCCGGCTTTGAGCGCGTTAACCCCAGGGCGCCGATCGTCAAGGCGCCGATCATCAAGGCTCCGGTCATCGGCGTCTCCACGCATTCCGAAGCGGAAATCTCCTGCGCAGAAGCTCATGGCGCTGATTTCGCTGTGTTCGGTCCGATATTCGAGAAATGCGGAACCGCCAGCCCCCACGGGCTGGATCAGTTACAACAGATCTGCCGGCGCGCGGACTCTCCGGCTTCGACCATGCCCGTGTTCGCGCTGGGTGGAATCACACTGGAGAACGCCCATCTGTGCATCGAGGCAGGAGCGGCGGGAATCGCCGGCATCCGGCTGTTCCAGGAGAATGACGCGGAAAAAGTTGCAAAGAAGTTGTGGGGGCTGACATCGCAGGCATAAATGCCTGCTTCACCCTGTGAAGGGATACAGCAACTCTGGAAACTTCCTTAGTCTACGCGTGTTCGGGGCCGGTCATCGCGTACGAGCCAATGCAGGAACGAAGAGATAAGCGTCAGCAGAATGGCTCCGATGAGGGCCGCGGTCCAGGTGGTCACCGCAAACCCCGGCGTGACCGACGCCGCCATCTTCAGCATGATGGCGTTGATCACGATCAGGAACAGGCCGAACGTAATAATGGTCAGAGGGAAGGTCAAGACCCTCAGGATCAAGCCGAGCGTGGAGTTCACGAAGCCGAAGACTACCGCGGCAATGAGAGCGTGGACGATGCCGTGCAGCTCGAATCCGGGCACAAAGTGGGCCACAATTAACAGGGACAGGGCGTTGATGAGCCATCGGACAAGCAATCGCATTTGTCCATCTCCTGAAGCAGGTCGGCTGCTCAAAAACATTATTGCAGATAAGCCGGCTGCGTGGCACCGCACCACGCCGGAAACATGCGCTCGGTTTCGAGTTACTTCATGAAGATGGCTTTGGGCATCATC
>WNFN01180242.1_pt1 | contig 16235 bp, 19 predicted proteins | sample 5400161 | NCBI WGS metagenome assembly WNFN01 (sample SAMN13153353, study PRJNA577476) | soil metagenome | isolation source: 80 cm saprolite on Douglas fir-dominated hillslope | place: USA:California | collected 2013-09-17
CCGCTGGCATCGACCTCGCGGATCCTGTCCGCGGCCTACGTCGGGCAAGAGCACTACGACGTCGCGCGCGAGGTCCAGCGGATCCTGCAGCGCTACACCGAGCTGCAGGACATCATCGCGATCCTCGGCATCGACGAGCTGTCCGAGGAGGACCGGGTCACCGTGCAGCGCGCGCGGCGGATCGAGCGGTTCCTGTCCCACCCCATGTTCGTCGCCGAGCAGTTCACCGGCCAGCCCGCGGTGTTCGTCCCGCTGGACGAGACCATCGCGTCGTTCAAGGCGATCACCGAGGGCAAGTACGACCACTTCCCCGAGCAGGCGTTCTTCATGGTCGGCGGGATCGAGGACGTGGAGAAGAAGGCCAGGGACCTGGAGCAGTCGTGAGCCAGTCGCGCGAGGAGGCACAGTGACGCTCCAGGTGGAACTCGTCGTCCCCGAGGGCGAGGTGTGGTCGGGGCCGGCCGGGATAGTCATCGCCAAGACCCTGGACGGGGACATCGGCGTGCTGACCGGCCACACGCCCGTGCTCGGCATCCTGGTCGAGGGCAGCGTGGTCACGATCAGGCCGGAGGCGGGCGCGGACGGCACGGACAGCCCGGGCGGCGGCGCGGTCGTCGCCGCGGTGGGCGGCGGCTTCTTCGCCGTCGCGGATGACCGGGTATCGATCCTGGCCCACCAGGCGCGGCTCGGGCCCGAGGTAGACACGGCGGCCACCCGGGCCGCCCTGGAGAAGGCGCTACAGGACGCTGCGGACTCGGCAGGCGAGGATGAGGAGCCCGCGGACGTCCGGTACCTCAGAGCGCTGCTCAGAGCCGCCGGCGAGCCCGACGTGCGGGCCTGACGAGGGCCAGCGGGGAGAGGGCCGGGGTTGGCAGCGGGGCGGCTCGCGCTCGACGCCGGCTGGCTCCTCGTCGTCCTCCTGGTCATCGTGCTGGCCTGCGCCACGGTCATCGCGGCCCGCAGGACCCTGATCGAGCGGGGCGGCGGGAGCGTCGACTGCGGCCTGCGGCGCGCCCGGGACCGGCGCTGGCGGCTCGGCCTCGCCGCGTACCGGCCCGAGGAGCTGTGCTGGTATCCCGTCTTCGGGCTCCGGCTGCGGCCGCGTGCGGTCTTCAGTCGGCGCGCGCTCAGCGTCGTCTCCCGGCGGCCGGCCGACCCGGCGGAGGTGACCAGCCTCGGGCCGGGCACCGTGGTCGTCGAGTGCGACGCCGGCGAGGCCACCGGGCGGATCGAGCTCGCGCTTGCTGAGGACGCGCTGACCGGCTTCCTAGCGTGGCTGGAAGCCGCTCCGCCCGGACCCGTGTCCGAGTTCGGATGAATTGCCCGCCCCGGGCGGTGCTTGCCCCAGGGGGCGACCCCCCTTTAACCCCCGCGCGCGGAGCAAGCTCCGCGCGCGATGTTCGGCGTTCCGGCCCGGCCCGCGCGCGTCGTTATGGAGCTTTCGGATCTTCTCCGCCTGGCCGCCAGAGCAGGTCCCCGTCGGGCTCGTTGGCCCGCCGGGCGAGGATGAACAGCAGGTCGGAGAGCCGGTTCAGGTACCTGGCCGGCAGCGGGCTCACGCTCGGCCCGTGCGCCTCGATGGCCGCCCAGGCGCTGCGCTCCGCGCGCCGGGCGACGGCCCTGGCCGTGTGCAGCAGCGCGCCGCCCGGGGTGCCGCCCGGCAGCACGAAGCTCCGCAGGACCGGCAGCCCCTCGTTGTACTGGTCACACGCCTGCTCGAGCCGGGTGACGTACTCCTCGTCGATCCGCAGCGGCGGATGGTGACGGCGACACCGATCGCGCAGTTCGCCTCGTCGACGTCCGCGTAGGCCGCGAGCACCGGATCCGTCTTGGCCGTGCGGCTCCCGTCGCCGAGCGCCGTGCTGCCGTCGTCCCCGACGCGGGTGTAGATACGGGAAAGCACGACAGGGGTCTCCCGGCGGTCGCGTGGCATGCCATCCACCGTATCTGGGCCCCGGCGCGGAACGAGCACGTGCGCTTACTGTTGCCGCCCGCGCGGCAGTTAGCGCACGCGCCTGGCTAGCTGGCGCCTCCCGGGGCCGGGTGAACGACCTTGGGAGCTGACCCGAAATCTGGCGCCGAAACGGGTGTGGCGCACGTGATTCAGCAGGCCTAGCGTGATCGAAGCACAAATGATCCAGATTCAGGGTTTAGCCTTCTGACCTGGGGTATTCACATAGTCACCACGATGTGGCATCGTAGGAGTACGAAGGGTGATCGCCGGAAGCGGCAAGCCTCATCGCTGAAGATGGGGTTTCGGTCAGCATACCGGGATGACCCTGACCAGGCCGAAACGGGGGGATTAGGCCTGGAGGCGGGCCTGTCGCATAGGCCTGCAGGCCAGCTCGTGCGCTCGGCGGATCTCGGGGGCCCGCCGGAGCGGCAGCCGGCCGTCACTGTGGGGGGAGCGCGCCCCCGGCCCGATGAGGGTTGGGGGCGCGCTTGACTTCGTGATCCCTCGATATTCGCCGCCGCCCGCTACGGAATCCGTCGCGGCCCACCACGAAATCCGTCGGCGTCCCCGGCCTTGATCCGGTAACAGCCCGGGTACTCCCGGTATGACTGTGATATCTCTTCATATGTCCGAACTGCAGGCCGGGAGGTGTGCCGTGTATGACTATGTCATCGTCGGTGCCGGAAGCGCCGGCTGCGTCCTCGCCGCGCGGCTGAGCGAGAACCCGGCGACGCGCGTGCTGCTGCTCGAGGCCGGCCCGCCCGATGACGCCGACGAGATACACATCCCCGCGGCAGTGAACCTGATGTTCCAGAGCACCTACGACTGGAACTACCAGACGGTTCCGCAGGAGCGCGCGGCAGGCCGGTCCATCTACTGGCCCCGCGGCCGGACCCTCGGCGGGTCGTCGTCGATCAACGCGATGATCTACATCCGCGGCAGCCGTTACGACTACGACACCTGGCGCGACGAGTACGGGTGCGAGGGGTGGGGCTACACCGACCTGCTGCCCTACTTCCTGCGGGCGGAGGGCAACTCCCGGGGGGCCTCCGCCTTCCATGGCGCCTCCGGCCCGCTCACCGCGGCGGACCAGCGGCACAAGTCGCCGCTGGCCGCCGCGTTCGTCGACTCGGCCAGGCAGTCAGGCCTCGACGCGAACGGCGATTTCAACGGCCCTCGGCAGGATGGGGTCGGCTTCTACCAGGTGACGCAGCGCGGCGGACGGCGCTGGTCGGCGGCTGACGCGTACCTGCACCCGGCGTCCGGCCGCCCGAACCTGACGGTGCACACCGACGCGCTGGTGACCGGCCTGGCGATGGCCGGCGGCCGCGCGGCCGGCGTGCACTACCTGCGGCGGGGGGTGGCGGAGACCGCTCGCGCCGAAGGTGAGGTGATCCTGGCCGCCGGCGCGATCGGCAGCCCGCGGCTGCTCATGCTGTCGGGGATCGGCCCCGCAGATGAGCTGCACGCCCACGACATCGCGGTCCTGGTCGACAGCCCGGGAGTCGGCGCGAACCTGTCCGATCACCCCGTGGTGACGGCCATGTGGCACACGCCGAAGTCGCGCGGGCTCTGGGAGCAGGCGGGCCCGAGGAACCTGGTGCGGTGGCGGCTCAGGCACTCCGGGCCGCTGACCACGAACGTGGCCGAGTCGGGCGGCTTCAGCCGCAGTGACCCGGAGCTTCCCTCGCCCGACATCCAGTGGCACGCGCTGCCCGCGCCCTACCAGGACGGCGGGCTCACCGACCCCGCGATCCGCGCCCTGTCGCTGCTGGTGAGCCTGGTGGCCGTCGGCAGCCGCGGCCGGATCCGGCTGCGCAGCGCTGACCCGCGGCACAGGCCGCTGATCGACCCGGCCTACCTGTCCGACGGGACCGACATCGAGCCGCTGGTCACCGGGATCCGGATGGCCAGGGAGTTCGCGGCGGCGCGGCCGATGTCCAAGGTCTGCACCCGCGAGCTCGCGCCGGGCGACGAGGTCCGGACCGACGCCGAGATCAGGGATTTCATCCGGCACGACCTCACGACCCTCTGCCATCCGGCGGGCACCTGCGCGATGGGCGGCGACTCCAAGGTCGCCGCGAGCCGGCTGACCAGCGTGGTCGACCCGGAACTGCGGGTCCGGGGGATTGAGGGGCTGCGGGTGGTTGACGCCTCGGTCATGCCAGCGGTGCCCAGGGGCGACACCAGCGCGCCGGTCATAGCCATCGCCGAGCGTGCGGCCGACCTGATCTGCGGCCGGGCCCCGCTCGCCGCCGTCGAGCCCGCCGACCTGGAGCTTGCCGCGCCCGCCCCGTAGCCACCACGCCGTCACCGCGCCCCGGCGGCGCCGGTGGCCAGCCTCAGGAAGGCCGCGGCGCGCCCGAACGTCTCTCCCATCGTGTGACCACACAGCTGGGCCTGGTACGCCCGGTACCGTGCCAGCTCCCACTCCTGGCCGCGCGACGGAAGCGACGCGAGGGCCGGCTCGGGCAGCGGCTTCCACGTCCAGGCCGTGATCGGTCCGGCACCCCGGGCGGAGCGGCCTTCCCGCGGCTGGATGAAGTCCGCCGGATCGGAGTAGTAGCCCATGCGGTTGCGCACGAACCGCAGCCCGGCGAGCGTTCCCTCGATCAGCGCGCGCTCCGCGGCAGCCTGGCGCGTGAGGACGGCGCTGTAGGTGTCGGGGTGATACCGCACCAGCGTGGCGTCCACGATCGTGACCCACCAAACCGTCTCGCTGATCATCGCGAACGCCTGCGGCCCGCCGGACACGTGCGCTCGGAGCACCCGGCCGGTCGCGTCGCGCATCGCGATGATGGACCAGTCGAGCGCGCTCGCCTCGGCGTCGGAGTCGCTCGCGTGCTGGCGGTTCCACGCGACCCGGCAGCGGGCGGAGCAGAACCGGGCGTGCTCGCGGCGCGGCGCGAACAACGTGCCGCACTGCTCGCAGCTCCTGGTATCCACCACAACGTAACGTTACGCGTGCGGGGTGGCCTCAGACTCGTGTCCGCCAGCGGGCGGCGCGGCGGTCGGCGAGGATCTGGCTGACTACGTTGCGGCCGGGGATGCCGGTGACGCCGCCTCCGCCGTGGGTGGCCGACCCGGCCTGGTACAGGCCGCGGACCGGCGTGCGCAGGTCCGCGTAGCCGGCCGCGGGCCGCGCGTGGAACATCTGGCCCAGGCCCAGCTCGCCGTGGAAGATGTTGCCGCCGACCAGGCCGTACTCCTGCTGCATCAGGTGCGGCCCGATCACCTGCCGGTGCAGGATCGAGTCGGTGAAGCCGGGCGCCACCGCCTCCACCCGGGCGATCACCCGGTCGGCGTAGCCGCGCAGCGCCTGCTCGTCGGGGGCGTCGGCGTACCGGTGCGGGACCCACTGGGTGAACAGAGACATCACGTGATGCCCCTCGGGCGCTAGCGAGTCGTCGAACACGCTCGGGATGCAGATGTCCGCGAACGGAGCCGACGACGGGCGGCCCGAGACCGCCTCCTGGAACGCAGCCTCGATGTCGTCGAGGCTCTCGGCCAGCACGATCGTCCCGCCGTGGACCTGCGGGTCGAAGCCGGGATGGCTGGCGAACACGGGGAGCCTGGCCAGCGCCAGGTTGATCTTCACGGTGCCGCTGCGGGTCTGCCAGCCGCGGATGTCCGCGACGAAGTCCGCGGGCAGGTCGGCCGGGTCGAGCAGCCGGAGGAACGAGATCTGCGGGTGAGCCGTCGTGACGACGGTCGCGGCGTCGATGTCCTCGCCGCTGGCGAGCGTGACCCCGGCCACCCGTGGCTGGCCGCCCGCTCGGGTGCGGATCCTGGCCACGTCGGCGCCGGCGCGGAGCTCGGCGCCGAAGGAGCGGGCCGCGGCGGCCAGCGCCTGAGTGACCCCGCCCATCCCGCCGCGGGGGAACCCCCACGCACCGGCCTGGCCGCCGGTGTCGCCGATGTGGTGGTGGAGCATCACGTAGGCGGTGCCGCTCGACCGGGGCCCGGCCCAGGTCCCGATCACCCCGGAGACCGACAGCAGCCCGCGCATGGCGTCGCTTTCGAAGTACCGGTCGACGAGGTCGGCGATGCTGCCGGTGAGCAGGCGGGTGACGTCGACGGCGCGCCGCTCGTCGAGCCTGCGCAGGTGCCGGAGCAGCAGCCCCTGGCGCCACAGGTCGGCAGGCCGCCGCGACCCCAGCCGCGGCGGGATCTCGTCAAGGAGGGGCCCGAGGACGGCGCCGAGGTCGGCCAGGTGCGCCTGGTAGCCGTCGTAGGCCGCGGCGTCCCGCTCGGAGAACCTCGCGATCTCGGCCCGGCGCTCCGCCGGGTCGGCGGGCAGGCTGAGATACCGCCCGTCCGCCCGGGGCGCGAAGTAAGGACCTTGCGGGAACACGTGGTAACCGTGGCTGGCCAGCCTCAGGTCACGGACCAGGCCCGGTGGCAGCAGCGAGACCACGTACGACAGCGAGGTCACCGTGTAGTCGGGCCCGAACGGATGCTCGCTCACCGCCGCCCCGCCGAGCACACCGCGCCGCTCGCAGACCAGCGTGCTGAGCCCGCTGCGCGCGAGATACGCCGCGGCGACCAGCCCGTTGTGACCTCCGCCGATCACCACCACATCCGGGCTCGCTGGCATGGTCTGCACCTTATGCGAGCTCGGGCGCGGGCTGGCGGATCGGGGTGAACAGGGCGGCCGCCGCGATCAGCAGGCAGCCGGCCCCCGATGCGATGCAAACCGGGCCGACGCCGTAACGTCCCGCGGCCCAGGCGAGCACCGCCGCGCCGACCGGGCCGAGCGAGAAGTGAACGGTCCAGAACGCCGAGGTGACCCGGCCGAGCAGGTGGTCGGGGGTCACCTGCTGGCGCAGCGACATCGAGCAGATCCCGCCGATGCTGCTGCAGCCAAGGTAGACGGCGGCGAGGGCGGCGATCGCCGGGACGCTGCGGGATGCGCCCAGGCAGGCGATCGCGATCCCGCTCACCGTTACGCCGCCGATCCAGCAGGCGCCGAAGCCGATCGCCCGTCGCAGGCGCGCCACGACCAGCGAGCCGCCGACCGGCCCGGCGGCCGCGATCGCCAGCACGAGGCCGACCGTGGCATACGACTGGCCAAGATCGTGCCTGAGGTAGTAGATCAGCACGTCGGTCAGCCCGTAGGTGAGGAAGATGAAGAACGTCAGCGCCACGGTGAGCGCGCGCAGCACCGGCTGCCGCCACAGGAACCCGGCCCCGGCCAGCAGCTCGGTCCAGGGGCGCCGCCGGGCGGCGGGTCCCGGCCCGCGCTGGCCGCTGAGCCTGGTCGCCGCGGCGCCAGCGGCCGACAGCGCGAAGCTGGCCGCGTCGATGGCGATGGCCGCCGTCGGCCCGAACGCCCCCGACACCAGGCCGGCCAGCAGCGGACCAAGGACGCCGGCCGCCGTGGCGGTGGCGTAAAGGAGCCCGTTGGCCTCGGTGACGCGGTCGCCGCCGGTCAGGTTGCGCACCGCGGTCACGTAGGTGACCTGGAAGACCATCCCGATCGCCTCGCAGGCCGGCAGCACCACGTACAGCAGCCAGACCTCCGGGCCGAAGGACCAGGCCAGCGGGATGATGCCGTAGAGCACCATCCGGGCGAGATCACAGCAGATCAGCAGGGTCCGCCGGTCCAGCCGGTCCGCCAGGACCCCGGCGAATATGCCGGCGCCGACCGATGCCGCGCCCCCGATGCCGGTCAGCAGGCCCATCTGCGCCACCGACCCGGTCGCGTGCAGGCCCAGCAGCGGGATCGCGATGTAGGCGAACGAATCGCCCGCCACGGACAGCGTCTGGGCGGCCCAGAAGATCCCGAAGTTGCGGTCGCGCCACAGCGGGCGCGCCGACGGCCCTGCTGCCGCCACCGGCCGGCTGCCTGCTGGCCTACTTGTAGCGCTTGCCGTGCAGCATGGTGGCCAGGTTGAGGATCCTGCGCATGTCCTTGTCGGAGCGGCCGAACGAGGTGAGGTTGACCAGGGGCTTCATCCGCTGCCGGGTGATCGCCTTGGCCCGGGAGAACTCGCGCAGCCCGTCGGCGCCGTGAATCCGGCCGAACCCGGAATCGCCCGACCCGCCGAACGGCAGCGAGGGCACGCTGGCGTACGAGATCACCGAGTTGACCGCGGTCATCCCGCTGCGCAGCGACCTGGCCGCGGCCATCGCCGCCTTCTTGTTCCGTGCGAACACCGACGCGCCGAGCCCGTAGCGGCTGGCGTTCGCCAGCCGCACGCCCTCGCTGAGGTCGGCGACCCGGGCGACCGTGACCGTGGGCCCGAAGGTCTCCTCGGTGACTGCCCGGCTCTCCTCGGGGACGTCGGTGAGGATCACCGGGCCCACGAACGGCTTGCGGATGCTCGCCAGGCCGCCGACGACCGGCCTGCCGCCCCGGGCCAGGGCGTCGGCGATGTGCCGCTCGACGACGTCGACCTGGCTCGGCAGGGTCATCGGCCCGTAGTCGGCCTCGCGGTCCTCGCCGGGACGGACCTCCGATATCCGTTCGGTCAGCTTCTCCAGGAACGAGTGGTAGACCTCCCCCGCCACGTAGACGCCCGCACTCGGCGACGAGCGGCGTGAGGTTCTGGGCGCACGCGGCCATGACCTTCTTCGCCGTGGCCGCCGAGCCGGTGAAGGCGATCTTGCTGACCGCGCTGCGGGCGAGGCAGTCGCCGGTCTCACCCGCGCCGGTCACCAGCTGGAGCACCGGCTGCTCGGGCACCACCTCCGCGAACGAGCTGACCAGCCAGCCGCCGACCGCCGGGGTGAGCTCGCTCGGCTTGAACACCACCGCGTTGCCGGCGGCCAGCGCGTACACGATCGAGCCCATCGGCGTGAACACCGGGTAGTTCCACGGCCCGATAACCCCGACGACGCCGAGCGGCTGGTACTCAAGGGTGGCGGCCTGGTTGATGGCCACCAGGCCGCTCCGGACCCGGCGCGGGCGCAGGACCTTGCGGGCGTTGCGTGCCGCCCAGTCGATGTGCACCACCGCCAGCAGGATCTCGAGCTGGGCATCGGCCAGCGGCTTTCCTGTCTCGGTGTGCACCAGCTCGGCCAGGCGACCGATGTACCGCATGATGTGCGATTTCCAGGCGAGCAGCCGGGTCTGGCGGCCGGATGGCGGCAGGCCCGCCCACCAGGAGGCGGCCTGGTGCGCGCGCTCGACCGTCTCGGCCACCTCGTCCTCCCCGAAGACCGGGAAGGTGGCGATGACCTCCGAGGTCGCGGGATTCAGCGTGTCGAAGGTCGGCCCGGGCCGCGCGGGGCCCTGCGTCCTCAGCGTCGTGACCATCGCCGTGCACCACCTTCCATCGGGCGGGAGATACCGTTGCGTAGGCACCTGCTCAGACCGACGTTACCGGAGTGGCCCCGTTGACAGAACGTCCAGCCGCGCGGCCCGGCCAGCCCGAGGCCGACCTGCGCTGGCTCCGCGAGGCGATCGAGCTCTCCCGGCGCTGCCCGCCCTCGGCGTCGGCGTTTTCCGTCGGGGCCGTGCTGGTCAGCGCGGCGGGCACCGTCATCGCGACGGGCTACTCCAGGGAGTGTGAGCCGAAGGACCACGCGGAAGAGGTCGCGCTGGCCCGGGCCGCCGGTGATCCGCTGCTGACCGGGGCGACGCTGTACAGCTCGCTCGAGCCCTGCCTGGCGCGCGCCTCGCGGCCCCGCTCCTGCGTCGAGCTCATCACCGAGGCCGGAGTCGGCCGGGTGGTCATCGCCTGGCTGGAGCCGCCGCTGTTCGTCGAAGGCGGCGGCGGCGGCGCGCTGCGGAGTGCCGGGGTCGACGTCGTCGAGGTTCCGTGGCTCGCCGAGCTCGCTCGGTCGGCGAACGCCCACCTGCTCGGGGAGAACCGGTGATCACCCGCCCGGCGCCGGCCTAGCTTCACGCCGGAGCACCGCCGGCGCGCCAGTGCTGCCCCGGCGACAGCGACGCGACGGCGATGCTCCGGCAGTCCCCCCTTGATGGTCGTTCTCATCTCTCCGGTTCCAGGACGCTGCGGAGGGCCGCCTTGGCGCGGGCGGTGTGGCTCTTCACCGCGCCCCGGCTGATCTTCATGGCGGAGGCGACCTGCTGTTCCGAGAGGTCGAGGTAGTACCTGAGCATGACCGCCTCGCGCTGCCTGGCCGACAGCGAGCGCAGGGCCACGATCACCGCCGTGCGCTCGAGCTGCGTGATCGCGCCCTGCTCGGCGCTGGGCATGTCCGGCTCGTGCTTCGGCGCGTGGCGCTCGGCCACCATCCGGCGCCGCAGGACCGACCGGGACCGGTTCACCACGCTGCGGCGCAGGTAGTTGACGGCCTTGTCGACGTCCCGCAGCCGGCGCCACGCGCCGTACATGGCGATGAAGCACTCCTGCACCACTTCCTCGGCGGTGCAGACGTCGCCGACCAGAACCGCCGACATCCGGACCAGCGAGCGGTATTCCGTGGTGTACATCGCGATGATCGCCTGGTCGGCATCTGACGCGGCCTGAGCCACGTACGTAGAACCGGTGGCGGCCGCGTCCGGCTCGGCGGCCGTCACCTCGGCCGGGCGCACCGGGCTCTTGACGATAAGCGGTGCTCGGGCGGCGATTGCAGACATAGGCATGACCTTGGGGTCTCGCGGGGGTGTGCCCCAAGACTAGGAAGAGATTGTAATAAATGTCAAGGTAGTGGCAAGATCTTGTGAAGTGGGTACCATAGGTAGGAAACTCTGGTGTAGTTTGGTGAGGTAGGTGACGCTATGCGTGCGGAAGGCGCTCTAGAATCTTCCGACCTCTTCCGGCAGGATGTGGTTATGCCAGGTGAGGACTGGGAGCGGCTCGGCGATTACGTGGTAGCGAGGCGCACCGCGCTCGGCATGAGGGACCGCCGCGCGTTTGCCGCCGCGACCGGCGTAACCGACCGCACGCTCGGAAAGCTCGAGAACGGCCGGCGGGTTTCCGCCAGCACGCTCGGCGTGGTCGAGAACCATCTCGGCTGGGCTCCCGGCTCATGCCGCCGGGTACTGACCGGAGGGGAGCCTGTCATGGTGCCGGCCAGCGGGAGCCCGTCGCGTTACGAGGACCCGACGCTGCAGCACATCGCCGAGACGCCCGGACTGCCGCCCGACGTGGTGCGCGGGCTGATCGCGCTCGCCCGTAACTGGCGCGAGCAGGAGGACGGGCGCGGGGAACCGGAGCGCCGCCGGGCGTGACCGCGGGCGGGTCCCGGCGGGGCCGGCCAGACCGGTCAGACCTTGAGGGACACCGAGACCGGAGGAAGGCACACCTTGATGCCCAGGACGATGACGCATATCCCCGGCGTCCCTCCCGTGGGCGATGGTGAGGGCGACGGCGAGGGCGGCGATCCGCGCGAGTGGTGGTCGGCGATCCAGCGCCTGGCGTCCCGGCCGCGGAGCGCGTCGTGATCCACGTTGAGCGGGTCGAGCTGGCCCGACGGCTGGGCGGTACCCGGCCCGGGCGGGCGGCCGGCCGCGAGCGAGCGGTGCGGCTGCGGCGCCGACGTGATGAAGATCCCGGCGGCCGAGGCGCCCAGCGCCGTGGCCGTCGCCGCTGCCCCCCAGGCCGCAGGCCGGGCGCCGATCGTGGGTCCGACCCGCCCGAGCAGCGCCCGGACGGTCACCAGCACACCGACCCCCACCGGGAGCAGGCCCGGCTTCCGCCAGCCCGCGCGCCGCGAGGCACGGATCGCCTCCATGATCGCGGCCCGCTGGCCCTTGGCGTCCAGACCGTCCGACACATAGACGACCAGGTTGCCGAGGCGATCCCGGTACGCGAGGGCCCTCAGCCCGTCCGGCAGCTCGACCCGCTCAACGTGGATCACGACGCGCTCCGCGGCCGGGACGCCAGGCGCTGGATCGCCGACCACCACTCGCGCGGATCGCCGCCCTCGCCGTCGTCAAGCTCTACGCCCGCCGCCGCGGCGATCTTCTCGAACAGCTCCACGCGGCGCTGCAGCTCGGCCTGGCCGGCCTTTGCCTCCGCGACCTCGTTCTCCAGCCGCCGCATGCGCCTACTGTGCCTTTCCTTCCACACGATATTTATAGACCCCCTCACGGTCCACGCCTGACTGGCCCGGATGGTGCCGCTCCCGCGGCTCGCAGGCCCCGGGGTCTTGAGGGCCATCGCGTGCCACCCTGATGCCAGCGCGTAGCTGGCACCTTGCACACCGCTACCAGTCAGATGCGGATATGGATAGTGAAATGCTAATCCCGGACACGGTGAGATTGCACGCGATCCGGGGGGACCGCCGCCGTCGGCCTGCTCGCGCGGCCGGATCGTTCCGGCCGCGTCAGAAAAGGCGCAGCATCCGGTCGGCGGCCCCCATCGCGTCATAATCCAGGACGACGCACCGGATACCCCCCGTCCTCGGCCAGGACGCGGGCTGCGACCTGATCTCCTGCGCGGCGAAGATGCCCTGGACCGGCGCCAGCAGCGGGTCGCGGTTCAGCAGCTCCAGGTACCGGGTCAGCTGCTCGACGCCGTCGGCGCAGCTGGTCTCTGTTGATCTTGCGCCGATCGCCTGTTGAGCGCGAAGGTAGCGACCACCTCGCAGCCGTGGCACAGCCCGCACCTGGTGACTATAATTCAGGTCATGACGACGATTCCGCTAGCCGACGCGAAGGCCCGCCTGTCTGCAGTGCTGGATGAGGTGCGGGACACCCATGACCGGGTCGTGATTACCCGCAACGGCCGTCCCGAGGCGGTGATCATGTCCTTGTCTGACCTGGAGGCGCTGGAGGAGACTCTGGACCTGCTGTCTACGCCAGGTGCGCTGGATGAGATCCGGGCGGCGGAGGCCGAGATCGCCCGCGGCGAAGCCATCGGTGCCGAGGAACTACGACGGCTGACGGAGCAGCGCATACGAGTCGAGAACGGCGAGTGAGCGACGAGGCATACAGCCTGTCCCTGGCGTCCTCTGCTCGTCGCGTCATCGTTGAAGGGCCACCTCGCGGCCTACCGTTAGCGGTCGCGGCAGCGGTCACCGAGTTCCTGACCGGACCACTGCTGGACAACCCGCATCGGGTTGGCAAGCCTCTTACCCGCGAACTGGACGGTTATCACTCCGCACGTCGTGGCGCTTACCGGGTGATCTATCGCATCGATGAGACGGAACGGATCGTCCACGTCGTACTCATTGATCACCGCGCGGACGTCTACCGAATGCGGTAAGTCAGAACAGCGTGCCCTCGCGCTCGATCCCGCGCATGGCGTCGTAGTCCAGGATGACGCACCGAATGCCGCGGTCCTCGGCCAAGGTGCGTGCCTGCGGCTTTATCGTCTGCGCAGCGAGCACGCCAGTAACCGGCGCTAGGAGAGGGTCCCGGTTCAGCAGCTCCAGGTACCTGGTCAACTGTTCGACAGCATCAATTCCGGCGTGGCGCTTCACCTCTACCGCCACGTGGGCGCCTGGGCGCAAAGCGGCGCCTTCGGTAAAACCCGCCCCGTCGATCTCGCCGCGCCGCTTGATCTCGATGGCCACGCAGGCGGCCGCGGCGTCCCGGCACATCAGGTCGACCGGCCCGATCGCCGTCGGGTACTCCCGCCGGACCAGCCGCCAGCCCTCGCCGAGCAGGTGCATCTGCGCCGCCAGCAGCTCCTGCAGATGGGACTCGACGCCGTCCTTGCGCAGGCCCGGATCGACCCCCAGGTCGATCGAGGTATCGCTGAGGATCTCCTCGATCTCGATGGTCAGCGCCTCGCCCGACTTTCCCGTCACTACCCAGCGGCCGGGTTCGGTGGTCAGGCGGCAGGGCGGCGACATCCAGTTCAGCGGCTTGTAGCTGCCGCCGTCCGAGTGCACGAGGACGGAGCCGTCGGCCTTGATCATCAGGAGCCGGGTCGCGAGCGGGAGATGGGCGGAGAGCCTGCCTGCGTAGTCCACGCTGCACCGGGCGATGACGAGCCGCACGGGGCCAACTCTAGCGGCGGGGCAGCGTGTCGGCAGCATGCCATAGCCTGGCGGCCGTGAGCCCGCGTAAGGCGCGCCGCCTGGCTCGATCAGGCTCGGTCCGCCGCAGATCCAGACCTGGCCGGACGGGGATTGGGTGGTCCGGCAGGTGCCGGGCGCCGCGGCTACGAAGACGTACCGGTGCCCGGGCTGCGAACAGGAGATCCGGCCGGGCGCTCCCCACCTCGTGGTATGGCCGGCGCAATCCCCTGGTCCGGCCGAACGCAGGCACTGGCACAATTCGTGCTGGCAGCGGCGGCCGCGCCGCCCGGGACCGGGCGGGGCGACCCGCGGGTGAGGAAAACGGGACCGGGCGCGGGCGACAGCGGGTGAGGAAAAGATGAGCGAGATACGGGCTTCCACGGTCCTGCCCGCTTCCAGGAAGCCGCTGACGCTGCGCACGGCCGACGGGCTGAACCTGGTCGGCGAGCTCGCGCTGCCTGAGGGCCGGGCTCCGGCTGCCACGCTGATCTGCCTGCACCCGCTGCCCACGGCGGGCGGGATGATGGACAGCCACGTGCTGCGCAAGGCATCGTACCGGCTGCCGGCGCTGGCCGATCTCGCTGTGCTCCGGTTCAACACCCGCGGCACCACGTCCGAGCAGGGCACCAGCGACGGGGAGTTCGGCGACGGCGAGACCGAGCGCGACGACGTGGCCGCCGCGATCGACTACTGCGTCGCCGCCGGCCTGCCCCGGCTGTGGCTGCTCGGCTGGTCGTTCGGCACCGAGCTGGCCCTGAAATGGGGCAACGTCCCGGCGGTCGAGGGCGCGATCCTGCTCTCGCCGGCGCTGCACCGGGCGAGCGACGCGGACCTGGATGGCTGGGCGGCATCGGGGCGCCCGCTGGTGGTGCTGGTGCCCGAGCGCGACGACTACCTGCGGCCCGAACAGGCGCGGGCCCGGTTCGCCCGGGTGCCGCAGGCCGAGGTCATCGCGGTGGACCGGGCGAAGCACCTCTGGGTCGGGGAGCCTTACGTCCGTATCGTGCTGAACGAGATCGTGCGGCGGGTCAACCCCGGCGCCTGGCCCCTGCCCACCGAATGGAAGGACTGACCGTGAGCCTATTCGACCTCACCGGCAAGAACGCGTTCGTCACCGGCGCGTCCCGCGGGATCGGCCAGACCATCGCGGTGGCGCTGGCCGACGCCGGCGCGGACGTCGCGCTCGTCGCCCGCAGCGAGGACGGCCTCGCCGAGACCGCGGAATCCATCACGGCCGTCGGCCGCAAGGCCTTCGTCATCCCCGCTGACGTCACCAGCCAGGAGGCCGTGGCCAGCGCCGCAGCCACCGCGATCGACCAGCTCGGGCAGGTGGACATCGTGGTCAACAACGCGGGCGGTTCCAACTTCATGGTCGGCTTCCGCGACCTGCGGCTGTCGGGCTGGCAGAAGCTGATCCGGCTCAACCTCGATTCCGCGGTGTACGTCTGCCATGCGTTCGCCGGTCACCTGCTGGACCGCGGCCAGGGATCGGTGATCAACGTCGCCTCGGTCGCGGGCGTCGCCGCGTCGCCTTTCCTGGCCCCCTACGGCGCGGCGAAGGCGGGACTGATCTCGCTAACGAAGTCGCTGGCCGTGGAGTGGGCCGGCGAGGGAGTCCGGGTCAACGCGCTCTGCCCGGGCTGGACGGCCACCGAGCTCAACCGCAACCTGTGGGAGGACCCGACGGCCGGCCCGGCGACCATCGCGACCGTGCCCATGCACCGCTGGGGCCGGCGGGAGGAGATGGCCGGCCCGGCGGTCTTCCTGGCCAGCGACGCGTCGTCCTACATGACCGGTCAGGTCCTGATCGTGGACGGCGGCCAGACCGTCAGCGCATAGCAGACGGCGCGCGCCCCGGGCGGGGCGCGCGCCGTCTGCTACGGGGCATACGGGCTACTCCTGCCACCATTCCTGCTCGTCGCCCTTGGCGGCCTTGGCGCTGGCCGACTGCTTGACGGTCGCGGTCGGGGCGTCGGGTCGGCCAGGAGCGGCGTGCTGGCCAGCCGGGGCCTCCGAGCGGCCCGGCGCCGCCGCCACCGTGGCCTTGGTTGCCGCGGCGGCCGGCGAGCCGTTGCCGGAGGGCGGGGCCGCGGTGACGGCCCTCGTCGCAGGAGCCTGAACGGCGGGAGCGGGCTTGGGCGCGAACGCGTCGGCGAGGCCGGGCATCTGGCCGCCCAGCAGCTGGCTGATCTGAGCCAGGTGCGCGGCGACGCTCTCCTTCTGCTTGTTCAGCTCGTCGACCTGGCGCTGCGCAGAGGTGCGGACCCGGTCGGCCTCGGACTTGGTGTCGGCCAGGAGCTGATCGGCCTGCGACTTGGCCTGCGCGACGATCTGGTCGGCGTTCTTCTTCGCGTTGCTGACCAGCTGCCGGGAGTGCTGGTCGGCGTCCCGGCGGGTC